>ERZ1643249.762-NODE-762-length-34495-cov-8.478717_pt1 | contig 34495 bp, 32 predicted proteins | sample MGYA00579263_ERZ1643249 | MGnify/ENA primary metagenome ERZ1643249 (study PRJEB29033, sample SAMEA4952264) | chicken gut metagenome | biome: Broiler Chicken; feature: Gastrointestinal Tract; material: Caecum | place: Ireland | collected 2018 | study: Broiler...
CATATCCTTCATATTTTTCATCATATTCACTTATACTCTTAATGTTATTTTCTTTACATATATCTTTAACATCAAACCAAGCCATTTTATATAGAGCCTGTCCTTTTTTCATTTCTTTTCTTTTTAAATACCATTCAGCTTTAGATATGCAATGATCTATAAAATCTAATTTTTCAATATCTTTAGATTCATCCTTATTCATGCAACATTTTTTATATTTCTTACCGCTTCCGCAATAGCATAAATCATTTCTTCCTAAATCATGGTTATTTTCTATATTATTTGCCCTATTGAATATTATATATTCACAAACTTTATTATCATCAGACTGTTCATATTCTTCATCTTCTCTATATCTAAAGCATTGCCACTCTTCCATTATTCCTATTGTATCATATATGTATTCATAACAAGGTTTGAATGGATATATATTTCTATTTATTTTATAATTTTTATTTGCGAATACATCTTTTAATTCTTGTATTTCCTCTTTGTCTTCTATAAGATTAAATGTCTTATCTATAATACCATCTAATTCAATTAATCTTAAATGTTCTGTTTCTACAAAAATTTCTTCATACAAATATGAGTTATCTTCCTCTTTTTTATCATCTAGTAATTTCTTAAAATAAGTTACAATAAAATCTCTATCTTTTATACCATTAAGATATAAAATTGCAAAAGTTTGAAGTACACTACTTCTTACAAATTCATTTAAATCAGTATTTTCAATTATATCAAATAATGCTTTGTCATCTCCATTGTATGTACTTGCTAAAAGTCTTGGTAAATATTCAGGATAGTCATCTCCTATAATATAATCAACTATATCTTCATTTTCTTCTTTATCTCTATTTATTAAATCTATTAAATATGGAAAAGCTCTTGTTTCTTTAAATTCTGCAAGTAAAAATATAGCATAAGTATAGCCAAAAAAATCATCTTCTTCATAATAAATTTTTTCAAGATTATTCTTTGTATATTCTAACATTTCCAATAATTTTGGTGTTATTTCTTCTTTGTGTTTAATTGCTTCTTTTAATGCCTCTTTTGGTAAATCTTCTGTATAATATTTTAATTGTTCCACTATTTCATTTATTTCCATATTATTTGCTCCTCTTTTTTATTATTAATTTATAATTTTATCTACACTATATTCTTGTTAAAACTGATGTATAATCTACTAATTTTTCATATATTTTGTATTTCTTCCACTTCCAATAATTTTTATTGTTCCATTTTTAACCATATTTCCTAGAACAGCTTCTACTGTTGTTGCGCTTACATCTGGTAAAATCTTGCATATTTCTGCTTTTGAAATAGGAGTTAAATTATTTAATACAGTTGCTTCAATTCTTGCTTTTTTAGTAATTTTATTGCTGTTTACAATGCTAAATCTTTTATCTAACTCTTTATAACACATATATAATGTTGATAGAAAGTTTTCAATAAACGGAACATAACTATGTTTGTTTTCTTCCCAATCAATAGAAGATAATCGTAGTGCTTCATAATAATTACCTTTGCTATTATTGATTTGCTCCTCAAAAGAAATATATTTTCCAACATCAAATCCATTTTTATACAATAGTAGCAATGTTAATAATCTTGACATTCTTCCATTTCCATCTCTGAAAGGATGTATACAAAGAAAATCAAGAATAACACAAGGTATTAATAATAATTGATTAATATTTGCATTATTACATGCATCATTATATGCCAACACAAGTTGTTCCATTGCATCTGGTGTTTCTTTTGCATCTAATGGTTTAAATCTTACTTTTCTATTTCCTTGCTTATCTTCTTCAATAATATAATTATCGTTTGTTTTATATTTTCCTGCATCTTCACTTCCTGTATAGTTCATCATAATCTCATGTAACCTTAATATAGTATCTTCACTAAACTCTATATATTGAAAATGCAAATGTATTTCATTTAAAGCATCTCTATATCCTGCAATTTCATTTTCATTATGATTTAATGGTTTACTATTTTGATTTACTATTTCTTCTATACGCTCATCGCTAGTTACAATTCCCTCTATAGCATTTGAACTTTTAACAGATTGGACTATAGCTATTTTTTCTAATTCTGTAAATATTCTCTCATATTCATCTTGTCTAATTTTTGCTCCCATTTTTAATGAATAAATTGTTCCTGTTATATTTATTAAATTAGCAGGTAATAATCCATTATCTAAAAAAGAATAATCAAATTTTTTCATTCTAGTTCTCCTTTTCTGCATATTTTTTATGTTTTCATATGCATATACTTTCACTTCATATGCATATATTTTATCATTTTATATGCATATAGTCAAGTGTTATATGCATATATTGTTTTTATTTCCTTGAAAAAATATCTTTGGTATTCTAAAACTTTATTTAATATGTGTTGTGCATTTTTTGACTATTTTGTTGTGCAAATTTTGAGTATTTTATGTGTTTTCAAGTTTTTCAGTCGACACTTTTTAACCATTTTGTTCGACACTTTTTAAAATAATATTGTTTTTCATTACGAATTTTTTCCGTTCACGGAACTTTTTCGTAATATATATGTAAGAGTATCAATATTTTATAGGGGTATGTTGTTATCGCCATTTTCTTACTTTGTCTTAATTTCAAGCATATTTGCCAAAAACTGTCCACAAGAACAACACTCATGTGTGTATTGACCACCATTTTCTCTTACTCCTGGTAAATATGCTTTTATATATCCTGGTTCCATTTTTGTTTTATTAAATGGTGGATCTAGTAATTTTATTATTCCATTTTCTTTATCTATTAAATGATTTTCTAAACTTTCCATTGATATATATTTTTTGTCATTATCTGCAGCTCCTGATATTACACCCCAGCTTTGTGATATACTGTCTATCCTACATTCTTCGTTTTCTATGCTGCCTATTGGTTCTCCATCATCTGTAAATGCTCTTTTGAACCATCTACCATCCCAACCTGCTGTATTTAATGCTCGTTTTAAATTTTCTTTTACTTGTTTGTATTTTTCTACTTTATCTAAATCACTCATTTCTTCACATATTGGTATAAATCTGTTTAGTATTTCATATAAGAAAAATCCTAGCCATACACTTTCACCTCTTTTCTTGTTTCCTACTGTGTTTAATCCATCATTCCAGTCTCCTGAGCCTATTTTAGGAAGTCCATTTTCTCCAAAGTTTAATGATTTTTCTATTGCTTTTATACAATGTTCATATATGCTACCTTTAATATCTGATTCTAAATATAAATCATATCTTTCATCTACTCCTTCTTCTAATGGTGCTCCTTGTAAATATGGTGTTTCTATTTTTAGAAATTCTTTATCTCCTGTATATTCTATATATTCACTCACTACATAACATAGCCATAATAAATCATCTGAGAATCTTGTTCTTATTCCTCGCTTTGTTTCTTCATGCCACCAGTGTTCTACATCTCCTTCTAAAAATTGATGTCTGCTTTGAGTTAGTATTTGATTTTTCATTAGTTCTGAGTTGATATATTTTACTCCCAATGTGTCTTGAAGCTGGTCCCTAAATCCTATTGCACCACCTGATTGATAATAACCTGTTCTTGCCCATAATCTTGAGACTATTGTTTGATAAATTGCCCAACCATTTAGCATTATATTTATAGATTCTAAAGGCGTTTTTACTTGTATTCTTGTTAATAACTCATACCAGAATCTTTTTACTTGGTTTAGTTCTTCACGCGCATTTGATATTTTAGAATATTTATATGCCATATCTTTTGCATTTAGTAGATTTTCCTCTTCTCCCAAGAATAATACTATTTCTCTGTTCTCATATGCTTCTAGTTCTATTTCTAATTCTATTGCAATACAAGAATTTTCGCCTAACCCACTTTGAGAGCTCAAACTTACTGCATTTATTGCCTTCGGATTGTCTATTTTTCCATTTCCTATAAATTCATCTTTACTACCTGTGTATGATTTTATTTTTTCATTACTTCCACAATATACTATTTCTCCTTTGAAATTGTCTGTATATAGATTTTGTGCTGTTACTACATTATTTTGCATATTTACATTTATATAACCATTTGTTTGTATTTCGTCTTCCCCTAGTACTGGTTTTATATAATATAATATTTTTAAGTTTTTCTTTTCGCTAGATGTGTTTTTCATTTTTAGAATGTTTATTTTTACTTTATTTTCCTTTGCTACAAATGTTTCTAATTCTTGTATTATTTGATTTTTTATGGTTTTTAAATTCACATATCCAAATCCATATTTTATATAGTATTCTTGTTCTAATGGTGTTATGTTTTCACATAGACTCCAATATTCTCCTGTTTCCTTATCTTTAATATATATTATTTCCGAAGGTATATCTATATTTGCACTATTGTTCCAAGCAGATATTCTGTTTAATCTGCTGTTTTTGCTCCAAGTAAATCCTCCTAGATTTTGTGTTATAACTGTTCCAAAATTTGGATTTGCTAAAATGTTGCTCCATGCTGTTGGTAGTTTATTTCCTTTACTTACTTTCATTTTATACTCTAATCCATTTTCTGTAAATCCTCCATAGTCGTTATAATATTTTAAGTTTGAATAATCTTCTGGTAGACTCTCTATTTCTCCATTTGAAATATATATTCTTCTCTCTTCTTCCCCTATATTTTTTATTTTCTCTCCATATTCTTCTTCTAAGTCATTTAATTGTGTTTCTATATTTCCAAGTGATGCATTTAGAATTAGATTGCTTCTAAAATGTAGCAAATCTTTGTCTTCTCTTGTTATTTCTTTTTCATTTATTACAAATATTCCACCAAATACATTTTTTAAAAATGCTAATTGCCTATTTTGTATTTCATTTTCTATTTCAAATTTTATAAAATGTTCATAACTATTTTTTTCTTCATTTAATATTACTAAATCTATTTTAATATTTTTACTTCTGAAAAATTCCATTGCTTTTAAGCAGTCTCTTATTATATGCATGTCATTTACATCTTTTATTTTTATTAGTAATATTGGTAAATCTCCTGATATTCCAAATTTCCAAAGTTCACTTTGTGAATATATTCTATGTGGTAATTTTGTTAAAATATCTTTTCTCATAGGATTTTGGAATATTAAATAAGATAACATTTTTTGATATTTTTCTATATCTGTTCCTTTTAATCCTAAATAAATTGTTTCCGCTTCTGTTTTTGCTTTTGATAGTTCAAATACTTTTGTAATTGTATTTGAGTTTGAATAATTCTGCAATACTTTTCTTGCTATATCTTCTTCATAAGCTACTGTTATAATTAAATCAAGTGTTACAGTTTCACTTGGCAATATTTTTACAGTTCTTTTTATAGCAACACATGGGTCTGTAACTAGCCCTAGATTTTTTGAAAAAGGTTTTGAATTTTTTATTGCTTCTGGTGTTTTAAAATTACCTTTTCCCATAAATTTTTCTTTATCTATTTCATATTCTACATCTCCTATTGTTTCACTTTCTGTATATAATGTTACTCCTGCATATATATCTTTTTGTTTTTCTCCTCGTTTCTTTCTTTTTATTAAAATATTGCCATTACCTATTTCCTTAAATATTAAGAATAAATTGTTAAAAGCTGTATGTGCATAATCTTGAGGAGCAGTTGACAATACAGGTTCAAAATAGCTTGTTACTTCTAATGTTTCTATATTGTTGCCATTATTAGTAAGCTCTAGCCTTCTTACTTCTACTGCCTCTTCTGGTGCTACTGTTATTTTTGTCTTAACTTCTATACTTCCTTCTGTTTTTACATATTTAATTTTATCTGGTGCAAATATTACTTTACTTTTCTGTCCTGGTGTGTTCGAATATATCTGTTTTGTATTTAGATTTTTTATATAAAATAATATGCCTTGGTCATAATCTGCTGTTTCTTTATATCTGTTTATTAATAAATTATTGAATTTGCTGTATCCAGTTCCTTTTAAATTGGTTATAACTGTATATTTTCCATTTGAAATTGTATTTGCTGTATTTAAGTTTGAATTTATTTTTGTGTATACTTTTTCTGTATAATTTTCGTAATCTTTTAATTTTAGTTTCTGCACTTTTTCTTTCTTTTCTTTTGTTATTATTGCTTTTTCTGGCATACGTTCTTGTAATAAGATATCTATTGCTTCTATTTCTGGGTTACTACTAAATCTTTTTACTAATATTCTATCATTTATTAGATTATTTATTGAAAGCAATATTAGTCCTTGGTGATGTGCCATATATGTTTTTACTGTTTCATACATTTCTCCATATTTTAACCTTGCAAGTGTATAATCTATAGATTCGTAAAATCCATATTCAGCATACATTCCCTGTCTTTCTAATCTTCGTAAATTTTCTATTGCTCCTTTTGCGTCATACATCAAGCTTAAGAATATAGCATATGATGATACAACCATATCTTCTTCTAAACCTCTTTTTAGTCCAAGCCAAGGTATACCAAATGCTTTATATTGATAGTTATTATTTAAATCTCTTAAATTGAATGCTGCTTCTGAAATTCCCCACGGTATTCCTAATTCTTTGGCATATTTTTTCTGGCTCATTAGCATAAATCTACAAGATTCATCTAATAGGCTTCCTTTATATGTTTTTATATTTACGTTTGGCATTAGATATTCAAATGCAGTTCCTGACCATGATATAAGTCCTTTATATCTATTTAGTGTTGTTAACGTTCTGCTTAAGCTATTCCAATGCTTTACTGGTACTTGTCTTTTAGCTATTGCTATTAAACTCACTTGCCTTGCTTCTGAAGCTAGTAGGTCATAATACGAATCTGTTAGTTTATTTTCTTCTACGTTAAAACCAATTGAGAAAATCCTTTTTTTATCATCATATAATACTGCAAAATCTGTATTATTGATTATATCGTCTATGGTTTGCACAATACTTGCTTTTTTGTTATTTTCTGCTTGTAATATGAATTGTTTTAAAGTATATAAATAACCTATAAAGTTACCACTATCTACTGTTGATATATATCTAGGAACCAATGGCTCTAGAGTTTTAGTATTATACCAGTTATATAAATGCCCATTCCATTTTGAAAGTTTTTGTACCGTTTCAAGCATTTTCTCTATTAATTCTATTGCATTGTCTAATGATGTAAATCCTAAATCGTAACTTGAGCATACCGCTAAAAGCCCTAATCCAATATTAGTTGGTGATGTTCTATGTGCAATTTTTTCCTTTCTATCTTCTTGATAATTATCTGGTGGTAAAAAATTGTTTTCTAGGTTAATATTTTCTTCAAAAAATTTCCACGTTCTTTTTGCTATTTCCATACAATAGTCTATATCTTGTTTGTTTAAACTGTTCATTGCCTTTTCTTCTTTTTCTTCTTGACTTACGTACCATGCAATAGCTGGTGCTATAATAAATAAAATTCCAAATATAAAAAATGGGATTTTAAAGTATATAGTTCCTAATATAATTAGTAGTAATCCTACAATCCAGTTTGTTGATAAGTTTTTATAGTAGGATATTAAACTATTTTTGCTCTGTCTTTCTGCTTCTTCAGATGTCATCCATTCTAAAAGATTTTGTTTTGATATATTCATTCTATAAATAGTTTTCACAATCGCATTTAACATTGTATATGCTTTGCTCGGCAATAAGGTTATCTCTAGAAATCCTCGTATAATACTTGCTTTTATTCCGCTTATTGATTTTAGAATGTTTTTATGAGCTGATATAAATTCTGCATTTATATTTTTCTTAAATATAATATAATTTATTATATCTAATATAGTAGAAGAAACAAGTGATATTATAGCAATTAGAAAAATTGCCGTGTTTGGGATGTTTAATATTTCTAGTATTGTGCTTATTACTAACAGGATTGCTACTGTTACAGTTATTAAACTTCTTCTTAAATTATCTAATATTTTAAATCTTGATAAAATATTTAATGGATTTATTTTTTTGCTATTGTCTTTTGTTTTTATAACATTTTTTGTCCATCTAAAAATTTGCCAATCTCCTCTTGTCCATCTATGTTGCCTATTTATATAACTACTATATTTAAATGGGAAACCATCTAATAGTAAAATATCTGTTGCTAAACCACACCTTAAATAACTTCCTTCTAGTAAATCGTGACTTAATACTGTATTTTCTGGTATTTCATCACATAATATTTTATTAAATAATTCTAAATCATATATACCTTTCCCTGTAAATATTCCTTCTCCAAAATTATCTTGATATACATCTGAAATTGCATTTGTATATGAATCTGTTCCTCCTGCTCCTGCATATATACGAGTAAATAAACTTTTTCTACTTGATGTTAAGTCTACACCTACTCTTGGCTGTATAAGTGCATGTCCATCTATTACTATATTTTTTCCTTTATCCACTATTGGCTTGTTCAAAATATGTGCCATTGCTCCTATAAGTTCTTTTGCTGTGCCTAATACTAAGTTTGTGTCTGCATCTAATGTTATTACATATTTTATATTTAATTTAGATTTTATTGTATTTGTTCTGAATTTATTGTTTCCAGTTAATAAAAACTCATTAAACTGACATAACATTCCTCTTTTTCTTTCCCAACCTAAATAGCATTTTTCTCCTCTGTTCCAAACCCTGTTTCTATATAGAAAATAAAATTTTTCTTTTTCATCTTTTTGTACATATTTTTCATTTAATCTTTGTGCTTCATATATTCCTGTTTCTATAACTTCTTCATCAAATGGCTCTATCTCATTTTTGGATGATGTACAATCTCCAAGGAGAGTAAAGTATAAGTTATCTTCTTTATTCGCCAAATAATATACTTCTATTTTTTTAAATAATTCTTTAACTTTTTCCTTACTATTTACAATTGTTGGAATAACTACCATCGTGCTATATTCTTCTGGTATTCCCTCTAAAAATGCCAGTTTTGGTATAAGTGTTGGTTTTACAAATTTTCCTAAACAATAGTTTAAAATTTGAATATATATTTCTGAAATTGGTATAACTGCAGCTATTGCTGTTATTATTGCTATTGGAAAATTGATTTTATTATATAAATATATCCCTAATAGAACACTAAAAATTAATGTAACAACATATATTGAAGATATATATCTTATTGCTTTTTTGTTTTTTCTTTTTTGTTTTATTCCAAGTTCATTATTTAGTAAGTTTTCTCCTCTATCTATTAAATAATAACCTATATGCTTCTTTTTTTCTTGTTTTGCTTTTTGAGCTAGTTCTAGTGTTTTCTTTGTAATGTATATTTCAGACATTTTCGTTTTCTGTGATAATTTTTTTATTTTATTCCTATAATATTCTTTTGTTTTATAATCCATTTTATCATATACATCTGCTGGATCCTGTCTTAAAAGTTCTTCTACTCCATTTATTTTTTCAAATAAACTTAAAAAGTTTATTCTTGCTATTTTTCTTATACTAGTTATACTATTTCCTATTAATACTTTTTGAATTGCTATATCAAAATGTTCTTTTCTTATAACTTCTGAAACTGTAATACCTAGTTTGTTTACCTGTTCTTCTAGTATATTTAAATATGCATTTCCCATTTTTCCATATTTTTTTAATTTGTATGACATATATTCTATAAAAGGATAACTTGAGTTTTGGTATATTTTCATATTTTCTTTTAATTTTTTATATTGTTGTTTATTTGGTTCTTTTTTCTCTATTAATCTTTCTACTATTTCTTCTACCTTGTACTTTTGGATTTGGCTTATATATATTTTCTCACATACTGTTCTTATGTTTTCTACAATTGCTATATTTAGAAATGTTGGTAAACTCCATATTTCTTCCATACTTAATGTTTTTTTTCGTTCATATGCCATCAAGCTAAATTCTAATGTTTCTTCATCTATCTTATTATCTGTATAAGAAATAATTTCTGTAGCTAATACATATACTCGTGCAAATCCTTTATATAAACCATTTGCTATGCCTGGGAAATTTTTATATTTTTTCTCAGTTAATTGGCTATTAATGTTTTTTACAGTTTCTTCTATAATATAAAAGTTATCTAAAAGCCATTCTCCAGCTGGATAAATGCTTATTTCCTCTTTTATATGCTCATTTAATATAGTATGTGTTTTTTGTATGAATTTAAAATTGTCATTTAATCTATTAATTGGGTATGTTTCTAGGCTACTATCTCTAGTAATTTCATAATTTACTGCAATTTTTTCCATATAGTTTTCAAGTTGTTCTTTATCTAGAGTAACACCTTTTATATTTAAATACCTGTTTTTATTTTTCAAAATCAAAACCTCTCTATTGGTAAAATTATATAATTTATACATATTTTTGCCAGTAAAGAGGTATTTATACATGAAATTGCCATTTAGCTTGAAAAATTGATTTTATGGCCTATTTGATGTATAATTAATATATAATTATATTTTGGAGGTTATACACCATGAAGAGAAGAACTCACAAGAAGACTCGGACACCGCTCATCATCCTTAACCTTGTATGGAGCATTTTCATACTGATTTTAGGAATTGTTGCCTTCTACTTGCACTTCACCCAATGGCTTCCTTTTTCCATCAACGATGTTTCAAGTTTCGCACAGTTTATTAATTTCATTTGGGCATACGGTGGTTGGTTTATAGGTGGTTTCCTAATTGTTTATGCAGTTTTGAACAATGTCATCGTGAAGCGCATGGTTGACAACTATTTATCTAAAATCTAAAAGAAAAAGTACGGATTTCTCAATTGAGAATCCGTACCTTTCTTTATCTATTATTTTAAATATAGTGTTGGGTCTACTGTTACATCATCTTTTAACATTTCAAAATGCAAATGTGGCTCATCTGCTATTTCAAATGCTGCTGAATTTCCCACTGTTCCTATGCTTTGTCCTTTAGTTACTGTTTCTCCTTCTGTTACAAACTCTGTTGTAAGTAAATTTGAATATATTGTTTTGTATCCTTCTCTATGTTCTATAATTACTGTTAATCCATATCTTGGGTCATTTTTTATAGATTTTACTGTTCCTTCTTCTGCTGCTTTTACTATTGTTGTTCTTGGGGCTTTTATATCTATTCCTTTATGCACTACCCATTCTTGCAAAGTTTCTGAGAATACTAGATTTTCCATTGCAAAGCTTTTTAATATTTCACCTTCTACAGGATATACAAATTCTAACGGTTTTACAGGTTCTTCTACTATAACTGGTTCTGGATTCTCTACTTCTGGTGTAGTATTTTCTTGTTCTATATTACCTTCTGTTTCTTGTGTTTCATTTTCTATTATTTCATTTGTTGTTTCTTCTATTATTTCATTTATTGATCTACTTATTTCAGAACTTGCTTCCTCTAGAATGTTGTTATTTGGAACTAATTCTGTTATTTTTTCTGTTGCAAGTAAGCTCTGTCTTGCAGACTCCTTAATTTTATTGTTATATACAATATATACTGTAACACAAGTTATAATTAGAACTAATAACAATCCTCCATATATCAATAAAACTTTCTTTAAACCACTATTTACTCTTCTCCTCATTTGGAATTCCTCCTTTTATTTTCTTTAGTTAAATTATGTACCTATTTTTTGTTTTTTATTCAAATATTTTCTATTTTTATATCAGTATAATAGTGATTTATTATCTGTTCAAAATTAGCACCTGTTTTTGCCATTGCATCTGCACCTGTTTGACTTAGTCCAACACCATGTCCATAGCCTACTACATTGAATATTACATTTTCTCCAACTTCTACATTGAATTTTGCTGATCTAAGTCCAAATATGGTTCTAGCTTCTACTCCAGATATATTTTTATTACCTATTTTTATTGTTTTTATTCTTCCACTGTCTGTATATTCTAAAATTTGTATGGCATCTTCTGTATTGAAATCTATTACAGTATCTGGATATGTTGCCTGCATTTTTTGTAAAACTTCTTCCTTTGTTAGTGTAACAGACGAACTGTATTGTGTGTATCCCTCTTCCCCTGAAGTTTCTACACTTTGCAAGTATGGGTAATCTGTTCCTCCCCATACATTTGATACTGTTTCTGTTGTTCCCCCACTGTTTGAATGGAAAAATGCATTTATCGGTGCTCCATCATATGTAATTATTTTACCTACTGTTGTATCAACTGCTGTTGTAATTTTATTCCAATTGTTTTCTCTGTCTTGTTCATTCCATCTTTGAAATCTTTCTTCTTTTGAAATCCATGCTTGGCAACATGCAGCATCATCACAAATATCTGCATTTTCATGTTTGCTTCCTTTATACATTTTATATGCTGTATATGTTCTTGCAACTACTGCTTGTGCTTTTAATGCTTCTATTTCAAAATTTGCTGGCATTTCTGCTGATACAACTCCGGTATAGATATTCATCCATACTTAGTGTTTCTACTTCACCTGTTTCTTGGTGTAATAATCTTACTGTTCCATAATTTGAATACTGGTATGGCTCCGTATTTTCTACTGCTGTGTTTTCTTCTATTGATTTTTCTTCCACTTGACTACTTGTTTGCTTTTGTTCCGGTCTATTTGTAAATATTATTGGAATTGTAAAACATAGCAATACAAAACCTAAAATATATAATAAAATCTTTCGCATTATAATCTCCTTATAAGAATTACGAAATTTTCCTTCTCATATCTAATAATATCTTTTTTTCTATTCTCGAAACTTGTACTTGTGTTATTCCAAGTTTTTCAGCTACTTCCGACTGTGTTTTTCCTTTGTAATATCTTAATATGATTATTCGTTTTTCTCTATCATTTAATTCATTTATTAATTCTTGAATACATAGCTTATTTATTATATTCCCTGTTTCATCTTTATTTGTACTTATTTTGGATATTTTTGTTTCTCCTCCTGTTTCATTATATAATTCCTCATCTATTGATTCTGGCTTTCTATTTGCATCTAAAGCTACTACTATTTCTTCTTTTGTAACGTTTAAGCTTTCAGCTAATTCTGTTATTTTCATTTCTTCTCCTGTTTTATTTATGTGCTGTCTTTGAAGTTCGTTTATTTTAGTTGCTAGTTCTTTTATGCTTCTACTTATTTTTATTGGTCCATCATCTCTTATAAATCTTTTTATTTCTCCTATTATATATGGCACTGCATATGTTGATATTCGTACATTGTAACTTGTATCAAATCTTTGTATTGCTTTTATTAGACCAATACATCCTATTTGATATAAGTCTTCCATTGCATGCCCTCTTCCAGAAAATCTTTGTACTGCGCTCCAAATTAATCCCGAATTTGCTTCTATAACTCTTGCTAATGCTTCTTCTGATTTGTTCTGTGCTTTTATAATATCTTCTGTTTCTCCTTCGTACATATTCCCTCCGCTTAATTATTAATTACTTTTTTCATAGTAATTTTTGTACCTACTCCTACAACAGATTCTATTTTCAATTCATCCATAAAATTTTCCATTATTGTAAAACCCATTCCAGACCTTTCTAGCTCAGGTTTAGTTGTATATAATGGTTCTTTTGCTTTTTCTATATTCTCTATTCCTTTTCCATTATCTGAAATTTGTATTTCTATTGAATTTGCAAATAATGTACATTCTACTTTTATAATTCCTATTTTATCTTCATATCCGTGAATTATACTATTTGTTACCGCTTCTGATACAGCTGTTTTTATATCTGATATTTCTTCAATATTAGGGTCTAATTGTGAAGCAAAGCTTGCTACTGTTATTCTAGCAAACGCCTCATTACTTGATTTACTTAAGAACTCTAATTTCATTTTATTTTCATACACATTTTCCAATTTCTGTTCCTCCTATTTCTTCAATTATTGGTATTATTTTTGTTATTCCCGACATTTCAAAAACTTTTTTTACACTTGAGTGTACATTTATCATTCCCATAGTTCCGCCAAACATTGTTATCATTTTGTATCTTCCTAAAATCATTCCAATTCCTGCACTATCCATAAAATTAACATTTTCAAAATCCATTACAAGTTTTTTAGGTATGTATTTTTGTATTTCAAAATCTGCTCTTGTTCTTATTTTTTCAGATGAATGATGGTCTATTTCTTCTGTAATTTCTATTTTCAAGAGCTTGTCCTTCTCATTATATGTAACCTTCAAATTAATCCCTCCTACATTTCACATACCTTATATATTCTATTTTTTATGTCCTTTTCCTTCGATGAAAAATGGGAAGTTTTGACGAAAAAAAATGAACCTAGAATTTTGATGCAAATAACATTCAAATATCAGGTTCAATTTTTTCATTTTTTATTCTATTTATAATATTTTTCATTGCTCTATTTCTTTTATAAGTATTCTCTTTAATTCATCTTTCAATTCTGGCAAACTGTTTTTTATGGTTCCCCAAAGGACTGATAAATCTACATTTTCGTAGTCATGAACTATTTTGTTTCTCATGCCCTTAATACTTTTCCATGGGATATTTGCGTATTTTTCTTGGGTTTCATTACTTATATCTTTAGAAATTTCTCCTATCTGAGAAACTGTAAATGCACAAGCAGTTATTGTTTTCTTATCATCTAAAAAATCTATTGCTTCTATACCTTCTATATACTCTTCAACATCTTCTATATATCTAATAATTTTTTGTATTATAATTCTGTCTTTACTTCTCATATATAACAACACCTTCCTTTTGAATATTTTTATAAATTGCACTATCTTTCTGTATTTCTGATATTTCAAATAAATCTATTTTCTTATTAAGTTGTTCTACTAATTCTTCTAATAGTCCATAAAATCTAATATTCAAAAGTTGACCATCACTATCAATAATTAAATCTATATCACTTGTTTCTGTAGGGCAATTTCTAGCATAAGATCCAAATAAAATTGCCTTTTGTACTACTGTGTCTTTCAATATTTTATTTAATATTATTTTTAGTTCTTCTATTGAATAAATTTTTGTAGACATTTTTTGTTCCTCCATATCTCTATCTATTTATATTATAACATATCGTGGAATAGAATTCTATTTTATTCCAAATATATTTCACATTCATTCAAGAAGAATTTGTCTGTTTGACCTGCTATATAGTCTATTATTACTCGTTTTATATCTGCATTTGGCTTTTTCATCATTTTATTTACAAAATGATATAATACTTTTTCTGATGATGTTATCGTGTTTTTCTTTAATTCTTCCTTTATATTTACTTCACTTAATTTTTCTAAATAGAAATAATATAGTTTTGTAAATAGTTTTTCTATTTTATCATAGTTTGCATTTGCTTTTTCTGAATTATATATTTTTTCATAGTTCCAGTTTTTTAGTTCTATTAATGCTTCAAAAATATCTTCAGAAAAACTTAAATATGGTTTTTCTAAGCTATTTATTATTACATCTTTTATCAAAGTATCTACTATTTTTGAGTTATTATCTCCTATTATTTTTTTTGGAAATTCTGGTATTTCGTTTCTTTCTATTATGCCTAAAATTATAGCATCTTCTATATCTCGCCCAATATATGCTATTACATCTGATATTCTTACAACACTGCCTTCTATAGTTATTGGTATTATTTTTCTGCTATAATCTTCTTCATGGAAAGTATTATATAAATCATTTTTAAATTCATCTATTGTTTTTTCTATATTATGTTCATATTTATTTTTTAATATTTCACCATTATGTGCTAAAATACCATCTAGTGTTTGCATGCTTATATTTAAGCCTTCTATATCTTGCAATATTCTTACACTTTGTGCATTATGGCAAAAGTAGCCAATATTTTCTTTCTTGCATATTGAGTTTAGCAAACTTTCCCCTTTATGCCCAAAAGGAGTATGCCCTATATCATGCCCTAGTGAAATTGCTTCTATTAAATCTTCATTTAATCTTAGACTTCTACCAATTGTTCTAGCAATTTTTGATACTAATTGTACATGTAGAACTCTTCTTGTTATATGGTCATTTTGTATAAATGAATATACTTGAGTTTTATCTATATATCGTGCATATCCTGATGAATGTATGATTCTATCTATATCTCTGAAAAATATTGGTCTTATGTCCTCTACATCTTCTTTTAGCAATATTCCTTCCTGCGATTTGCATGCAAATGGTGATAAATCATTTTCTTTTAATATCATATTTTGTTTTGCTTCTTCTAAAATTTCATTCATAAATTTTCTATTCCGCCTTCTATATTATATAAATTTCTATATCCTAGTTTTCTTAAAATTTGTATTGCTCTTTTGCTTCTTATACCTGCACTGCAGTATACTATTATTATACTCCCTAAATTTAATTTGTTTTGTGCATTTTTTTCTAAATCATATACAGGAATGTTTATACTCCCGTGCCACATGGGCTTCATTATATTCTTGTGAACTCCTAACGTCTAGCAATATCACATTATCATTTGTTTTCATAATTTCTAACATTTCTTTAACAGTAATGTCTTCTTTATATCTATATAATTTTTTTATTAATTTTTTTAACACTTTCATTCATCTCCTAAAAAATCCCTAATATAGTATATTAAGGATTTTTTATTTTGTGAATTCAAGTATTCTCTTCAAAACTTGTTGTTAGTACTATAATACTAGATACATATGTTGCTAACATTATTGGGAAAAATATTCTTGTTATTGGCATTTTTATAATTGCAAATAATGCAAGCACAAATGCCATTGCACCTAGTATTCCTAATACTGATGTTACAATAACTTTTACAACTCCTTGCTTATTATATCTTATTGCAAAGTACACTAATATAATAACTGTTGATATTGCCATAAAAACAGTATATTGTTTTGCTGTTTCTAATAAAATATTTTGTGTATATCCTTCCTGATAATTTAATCCATTTCTACCTAATATAAACATTCCTACTATTATTACTAATATGCATAATACCATTAATATTTTTTTAACTGTTTTCATTTTGACCTCCCATTTAAGTTTTCAAATACGAATTTTGAGAATATAAAGTTATATATATATATAATAATTATTCCCCAGAATAGTATCATTCCAAAGCTGTTAATATTTGCTCTTGCTGCGAATGTAAATACTATTGATATTACATATATTGGAAATGTATTTAGGAAAAATTCTAAATTTGCTTTTTTATACATTCCATCTTTGTCTTCTTGCATGTTTTTCAAAACTAAATATGTGAATATATATTCTAATACCATTGAAATTACTATCGCTGACATTCCTTCCATTGTTATTATTACATTAGTTAATCTTAGAACTAATAAAAGCACTCCTAAATATCCTACTTGGAAATATACTGATATAAATCCTTTTGCCTTAAATTTTATTACTAAATAAATATATGCTATTAAAAATACTAGTCCGATTGCTGTAAAAAATATAAACATTGTTCTTTGGTCTATATTTGTTCCTGTTACTTCATTTGTATACTCATATACAAGAGAATATGTGCCTGAGTTTAAAAGTATTGCTTCTCTATTTGCATTTTCTATTGCTGTTTGTAATTCTTCATTATTGCTTGACATTCCAAATGTTAACATTATTTTATTGTCATATACTATATTAGGTAATACTGTTGTACCAAGAAATGCATCATTTAAAATTACCCAAACGACTTTTGAATTTGTTACTTCTTCTGTTTCTCCTTCTTCGTTTGTTTGTTGCTCAGTAGTTTCTACATAAATATTATTTAATTCTTGTAGTTTTTGTGTTCCTTCTTCATTAAATTCTAACTGTAGAAAAACTGCTGTTTCTATATCTCCTTGACTGTATACTACGTCTGCTCTTTTTAGATAGCTACTATCAAATACAACTTCAAACGTTTCTCCATCTAATAGCATAAAACTACCTGTGTTTTGTATAATATCTTGTATTTCATCTGCTCTGCTATCTTCTGGAATTTCTATTTTCATTTTTCCTGTTATTTCATTCATGTCTATAGAATATTCTGATACATTATTACCTTTTAATCTTTTTTCTACTATTTCCTTAGCTCTTTCATAGTTTTCTACTGTTTTTGCTGAATCTGGATTTATTGGCTGTTCTACTGTTTCATATCCATCTTCTTCTGTATATTCTACTCCTTCTTCTGGTTGAACTACGTTTCCTTCTGAATCATATATTGTTGATGTGGTTCCTTGATTTACTGTTGCTGTAATTACTCTTGTATTGCCAAATTCCATTCCCAATTTTAAATTTGGTAAAAGGCTTATTCTTTCACCATTTTCATTTTTCTTATATACTCCAAAAAAAGAAGCAAACATTAAAATAGCTACTACTAAGATTATAAAAACTGTTAACGTTTTTTTGTATTTTTTCACTTTTCTTCAATCCTTTCCATTATTAAAGTATTATAATAGTTTTGTATCATTTATAATAAGTTCAAACCATATCTGTAAATATTTTGCTGCATATTTGCTCATCATTGTTCTATCCATAAATATTTCAAAATAATCCAAAACTGGGCAAATTTTTGTATCTATTGTTAAATCTAAAATTACTTTTCTATCTACATTATCAATTTCAAGATTTGCTTCTGTTACCGCATAATTTACTCTATCGTGAATATCAAATGTAGCCATATTTTTATTTACAACTCTGTCTCTATGAACATCCGATTTATCTGCTAAAATTAATGCAGCTGAAATATCACTAACTGCTGTTCCAGTTGCTTCATCATGGTTACCTATTGCTGACATTATTTCCATTCTATCTTTTACATCCATTCCCATGTCTTTTAGAATATTATAGGCAAGTATTGCCCCTGAATGTGCATGGTCAACTCTGTTTACACCATTTCCAATATCGTGTAAGTATCCTGCAATTTTTGCAAGCTCTATTCTGTGTTTTTCATAGCCTAATGTCTCTAAGATTCTTCCAGCTCTATTTGAAACTATGCTAACATGTCTTTGAGAGTGTTCCGTGTATCCTAAAGCATCTAACTGTTTTTGTGCGCCAATTATTAATTCCTGTACTTCTGGGTTGTTTTTTACATCCTCTAAAGTTACCATTTATTACCTCCTTTTTTCGTTGTTATTATATCAAAAAAATATATCAAATACAATATTTATATATCAACTGTTTCATCTTTTATAAAATATTTTGTTCCTAGCATTTTATCTGGTAAATATTGTTGTTCTACCATGTGATTTGGATAGTCGTGTGGATATTTATATCCTACTCCATAACCAAACTGGCTCATCCCACTTGCTGGAGCATTTCTTATATGCATTGGTATTTCTCCTGTATCCTGAGAGCTAACATCTTTTAAAGCTTTATCTATTGCCAAATATGAGCAATTTGATTTCTTAGATATTGCTACATATAATGCCGCTTCTGCTAATATTATTCTTGCTTCTGGCATACCAACACTTGCGACTGCTTGCATTGCTGATGTTGCTACAACTAATGCATTAGGATTTGCAAGTCCTACATCTTCTGATGCCGCTATAACAATTCTTCTTGCTAAAAACACTGGATCTTCTCCACCTTCTATGGCTCTTGCTAAATAAAAAATTGTGGCATCTGGGTCGCTTCCTCTCATTGATTTTATAAATGCACTTATATTATCATAATGAGAATCTCCAGATTTGTCAAACATTGTTTTTTTCTTTCCCATGCAATCTGCTGCTATTTCTTTTGTTATTTTTATAGCACCATTTGCATCCATTTGGGTTGTAAGTACTGCAAGTTCTAATGTGTTTAGTGCTGTTCTTACATCTCCTCCAGATAGTTTAGATATTGCTTCTAGTGTTTCATCATCTATTTCTATTTTATAGTTTCCTAGACCTTCCTTATTTATTAATGCATTTTTTAGTATTTTTAATATGTCTTGATAATTCAGTGGTTTTAGTTTTACTACCATTGACCTTGAAATTAATGCTTTGTTTACTGAGAAATATGGATTTTCTGTTGTTGCTCCTATTAATATTATTGTACCATTTTCTACATATGGTAATAATGCATCCTGTTGCAATTTGTTAAACCTATGAATTTCGTCTATAAATAAAATGCATTTTCCTGATGGATTAAGTAACATATTTTTAGCTTCTTCTACTGCTGCTTTTATATCTGCTACTCCAGCAGTTACTGCATTTAATTGTATGAATTTATATTTAGTTGTGTTGCTTATTACCTTTGCAATTGATGTTTTCCCGCATCCTGTAGGTCCCCATAGAATTACACTTGTTAATCTATCTGCCTTTATAGTTCTATATAAAATTTTGTCTTTTCCTAATACTTCTTCTTGTCCTACAAATTCTTCTAATTTTGTTGGTCTTATTCTATGTGCTAAAGGTTCCATAAGCTCCACTCCTTTCTTTTATGATTTCAAACATAAAGTCACATTATTTTCCAAGTATTGTTAATGCTTTTTTTATAATTTCTTCTACACTTAAGTTTTGTAACTCTAATTTTTCAAAAGCTTTTTCTATTTCCTTTCTTGTATATCCTAATACTTGTAATGCTGTTATTGCTTCTAGATGTTTCTCATCTTCATAAATTGCTTGTACTACTTTTTCATTTTTTGTTGCTACTGCTTGCTCTGTTTTTAGCTTGTCCTTTAATTCTAATATAATTCTCGCTGCTGTTTTCTTTCCTATTCCTGGTATATTAACTATTTTTGATACATCATTTGATATTACTGCAAGAGCAAAGCTTGAAGGTGTAATAACTGATAATATTTGTATAGCTAATTTTGCCCCTATTCCGCTTACTGAAAGTAATAATTCAAACATTCTTAATTCTTCATTACTTAAAAATCCATATAAACTTATGTTATCTTCTCTTACATAGTAATATGTATGAATTTTTTGCATTTCTCCTACATCTGGTAGTTTTTCTATTACGTTTGGAGACATATAAATTTTGTACCCTACCCCTCCTGCGTCTATTACAACATAATTATTTGCTTTATCTGCTATTTTTCCATTAATATATGCGTACATATTTTATTCCTCCTTTTATTTTATTCTACTGTTACTGATTTTGCTAAATTACGTGGTTTATCTACATCCAATCCTTTTTCTTTTGAGATGTAATATGCCAATAATTGTAATGGTATTATTGAAAGCACTGGTGATAGTTCTGTAGCTACTTCTGGTATATTTATAATTGTTTCAAATCCTTTATTTTCTAAATCTTGATTTGTTATTACTAATATTTTCGCTCCTCTTGTTATTACTTCTTGAACATTACTGATTGATTTTTCTACTAATGCTTTATCTGTTATAGTTGCAATTACTGTTACTCCTGTATCTATTAAAGCAATAGGTCCATGTTTTAATTCGCCTGAAGCATATCCTTCTGAATGTATATAAGAAATTTCTTTTAGTTTTAGTGAACCTTCTAAACTAACAGTATAATCTATGCCTCTACCTAAGAAGAACATATCCTTTTCTTTATATACTTTTTTTGCAAACTTTTTAATTGCTGAAACATCTTTTAGTATTTTATTTGCTTTCGCAGGTAATTTCAATAAATCTTGCTTTAATTTTTCTATCTTAGTAGTATCCGCTCTTGCTAATATTTCTGCACAATATAATACAATTAATGCTAAAATTGTTATTTGTGCTGTATAAGCTTTTGTTGAAGCTACTGCAATCTCTGGCCCTGCGTGTGTATATATTGTATTGTCTGCTTCCCTCGTTATTGAACTTCCTATAACATTTGATATTGCAATTGTTCTTGCACCTTTTGATTTAGCAAGTTTTAATGCTGCAATTGTGTCTGCTGTTTCTCCTGATTGGCTAATAAATATTGTAAGTGTTTTTTCATCTATAAGTGGATCTCTATATCTAAATTCTGATGCAATATCTACCTCTGTCTGGATTTGGCAAAGTTTTTCAAACATGTTTTTTGCAACCAATCCTGCATGCATTGCTGTACCACATGCTACTATGTATATTTTGTTTATATTTTCTAAGTATTCTTTGGTAAAATTTAATTCATCAAAACATATCTTTGAGTTATTTAACCTTGTTCCTATCGTTTCTCTTATTGCTTTTGGTTGTTCGTATATTTCTTTTAACATAAAATGTTCGTATCCTGCTTTTTCTGCACCTTTGCTATCCCACTCTATAGTTTTTGTAGATTTTTTTATTTCATTCAAATTAGTATCATAAAATTTTACATCATCTCTGCTTAAATAAGCAAATTCATAATCATTTAAGAAATAAAAATCTTTGGTATATGAAAGAATTGCTGGTATATCAGATGCCACATAATTTTCTCCATTACCTTTTCCTATAACTAAAGGACTATCTTTTCTTACAACAATCATATTTTCTGGTTCCTTGATTGATATAATTTCTAATGCAAAACTACCTTTTAAGTCCATACATGCATTTTTTACAGCTCTTAATAGTTTTAAATTGTCTTGTTCTTTGTCTTGTTTATAATAATAATTTATTAAATTAGGTATTATCTCTGTATCTGTTTGAGATATAAAGTGATACCCTTTTTCTATTAAGTCTTTTCTTAATTCATTATAATTTTCTATAATACCATTATGTACAACCGCAAATAATTCATCATTATCCATATGTGGATGAGAATTTTCTTTTGATGGTTTTCCATGTGTAGCCCATCTTGTATGAGCTATTCCCATTGTTCCTTTTAAATTGTCAATGCCATCTAAAGAACATAAATTATTTACTCTTCCTTTGTCTTTTTTTACTTCGATTTTATTTCCTTCCATTACTGCAATTCCTGCTGAATCATATCCTCTATACTCCAATCTTGTTAGCCCTTGTATTAAAATTGGTGAAACTTTTTTATTTCCTATATATCCTACTATTCCACACATATTATATTCCTCCTTGAAAGTGCTTTTATAACATATTATATGCAAATTAATTTTAATATGTTGTATTATATTACATAAAGGTATTTTATGCAAGTATAGTAATTAAAAAAAACTGGATTTCTCCAGTTTTTAGTTTTGGTATGTATTATTTTACTGTGTATCCTTGGTCTTCGAATTGTTCTCTTAACTCATCTTTAGAAATGTCTACATCGTCTCCTGCCATTTCAGCATATGCTTTTGCATCTGCTTCCATTATGATTTTTTTACCGCTTTGTTTAATATCAAAGTTAGCAGTTTCTTCATTCATTGACATTCCTAAGCTTAATAAAGATTTCATAGCTTCTGCTTGTTCTTTAGAATCAAATGTATATGTCATTTTTACTTTATTAACTTTATCGTCTTTGAAAGAAACTTCTATCTCTTCTTCCATTTTTACGCCCATTTCTTCTGTTTCTCTAGTTGCTACTAATTTGTCTCCACATCCTGTTAAAGCTAATAATGTAACCAACATAAAAGCTACTAATAACAATGCTTTTAGTGTTTTTTTCATTTTATTTCACCCCCAAACATTTTATAGGTTTATTATATCAGACATTGAAAAAATAGTAAAGACATTTTTCAATTTTTTTCGACTTTTTTGTATCAAAATAATATCTTTCCTTAATATCAGCTGTATGCAGGAATTCAATAATATATATATATTCTGTTAGAATTAAAATAGTACTAAGTTTATTTATGAATTTTTTTGCTATTTCTCTTTCTTTTTTCCAATTTTTATCATATAATAATATGGCAATAAAATATAATTATATTTTATTCTTTAAGCTTTTTAAGCGAGGATTTTATTATGAAAAAAATTATTTTTAAGGGCTGTGGGACAGCTATTATAACCCCATTTACTAATGAAGGCATTAATTTTTCTGAATTTGAAAAATTAATTGAGAATCAAATTGCAGGTGGAGCTGATAGTATTATTGTTTGTGGTACTACTGGTGAATCTTCTACTATGTCTTTAGAGGAGAAGAAATCTGCTATTGAATTTACTATTAAAATTGTAAACAAACGAATTCCTGTTATTGCCGGAACTGGAGGCAATTGCACTGCTTCTGTTATTAGTCTTACCAAATTTGCAGAAGATGCTGGTGCAGATGCAGTTTTAATTGTTACACCTTACTATAACAAAACTACACAAGCCGGATTAGTTGCACACTATACTGCTATTGCTCATTCTACAAAATTACCTATTATTATGTATAACGTACCTAGTAGAACTGGTCTTAACATTTTGCCATCTACATGTTTAGAACTTTCTAAATTAGATAATATTGTGGCAATTAAGGAAGCTAGTGGTAATCTTTCACAAGTGGCTGAAATTGCTGCACTTTGTAGAGATAACTTGCATATTTATTCTGGTAATGATGATCAAATTCTACCTATTCTTTCTTTGGGTGGACTTGGTGTTATTTCAGTACTTTCTAATGTTATACCAGATATTGTTCACAAAATGACATTTGATTTCTTTGAAGGCAATGTAGAAAATGCCACTAAACTTCAATTAGATACTCTTGAACTTACTTCAAGTTTGTTTTGTGAAGTTAACCCTATTCCAGTTAAAGCTGCTTTAAATATGATTGGCTATAATGTTGGAATTCCTAGATTACCATTGCTTGAAATGTCTGAATCAGGTAAAGATAGATTAAGAAAAGCCTTGACTTCTTTTGGCTTGGAGGTGCATAGTTAATGATTAATGTTTTAATAAATGGCATTGGAGGCAAAATGGGAAAAATGCTTTTCAATCAAATTCAAGCTTCTGAGAAATTTAACTGTGTTGGTGGTATTGATAAAGATACTGATATCAATGAAATTGAAATACTTCCAGATGTAATTATAGATTTTTCTACTCCTGTTGCTACACTTTCCATGCTTAAATTTGCAATAGAGAGGAATATTCCTGTTGTAATTGCTACTACTGGTTTTTCTGATAGTGAAATTAAAACCATAGAAGAATATTCAAAAACAATTCCTATTTTTAAATCTGCAAACATGTCTTATGAAACTAATCTTATGATTTCTTTAGTTTCAAAACTTGCTAAAGAACTACATAACTCAGATATTGAAATAGTTGATGTTCACCATAATCAAAAAATTGATAGTCCAAGTGGAACTGCTCTAATGATTGCCGATAGCATTAATAGCGCGTTAAATAATGCTATGCATTATGAATTTAATAGACATAGTAAAAGAGCTCCACGTGATAAAAAAGAAATTGGTATTCATTCTTTAAGAGGTGGTACTGAAGTTGGTAAACATTCTGTATTTTTCTTTGGAGAAAATGAAAGTTTAGAAATAAGTCATACTGTAACTTCAAGAGCTGTTTTTGCAAATGGTGCTTTGAAAGCTGCTGAATTTATAATTGGCAAACCTGCCGGTCTTTACAATATGAATGATTTAATAAATGCTTAAATTCCAAGACAAGGGGGCTAAAAGTTTTTGTCTTGTGAAAAGATTGCACAAATTTTAAAAAATATTTTGAAAGGTACAAGGCAAAAACTTAAGTCCCCTTGTCTTGATTTAAATTATGAGGACTTTAATTGTTAGTAAAAAATATGATAATAAAAAATTAAATAGTTTTATATTAGCTTCTTTTCCAGATCTTTCATTAAATATTCTTAATAGAGCTCTTCGCAAAAAAGATATCCGTGTTAATGGGGTGCGTGTTAAAGATAATGTTGTTTTGTCTGAAAATGATGAAGTTACTATATATATTTCTGATGAATTTCTTTTTAAGAAGGTGGATTTAGATATTATTTTTGAAGATGATAATATTTTAATTATAAACAAGCCAATTGGAATTGAAGTTGTTTCTAGTAATTCTGAAGAATGTCTAACTTCTATTTTAAAGAGAAAGTATGACTTTGTTGAACCTTGTCATAGATTAGATAGAAATACTTCTGGACTTATTTTATTTGCAAGAAATAAAGCTTCTTTAGATATCTTATTAGAAAAGTTTAAAAATAAAGAAATTAAAAAATACTATAAATGTACAGTTTATGGTATACCTAAAAAACAATCTTCTACTTTGATAGGTTATTTGTTTAAAGACAGTAAAAAATCTATGGTATATATATCTGATACACCTAAAATTGGTTACAAGAAAATTATTACATCTTATAAAGTTTTAGATGTTAATAAAGAGACTAATACTTCTACCTTAGAGGTTCTTTTAGAATATTCTGGTAGAACTCATCAAATCAGAGCACATCTTGCTCATGTTGGACTACCTATTATTGGCGATGGGAAATACGGAAGAAATGAGATTAATAAAAAGTTTAACAAAAAAACTCAAGATTTAATTTCGTACAAATTGATTTTTGATTTTACAACTGATAGTGGAATTTTGAATTATTTAAATAAAAAAGAAATTGTTTTGTAAATGTGCAAAACAATTTCTTTTTTAAATTTCTGTATTTTCTATAACTTTGTTCATTTCTCTACTTACTTTAAATACAAAATCTATTATATCATAATATTTTTTCAATGTATCATAATCTAGTGATTTTTTAAACATTCTTGGTTCAAAAACTTCTCCTGTGTGAAAGCGTATGTATATATGATTTACTTTTATTGTTAATTCATATTTTATTTTAGTTTCTTTTACAAAATCTATCATCATTGCCATTACATCTGAAGTTAATATTTGCATTGCAATTATTCTATTTTCTGTATTTATATCAAAATATTTTTCAAATTCTGATGAATCCATTTCTAATTTTGTTTTTTCTGAAAATAGATTTCCTAATATGCCTTTATCTGAACGAATTTTTAATGTTGTTTTTATATTTTTTGGACATTCTATATATCCAAAAATTCCATGGAACACAGTATATGTATGAGTATCTCCGTCTGAATCCCTGTTCTCTTCTTCTGTACGTATTTCTGACATTCTAATTCTATATTTACCATCTAATAGTCCTTCTATTGTATCCTCAGAATAATAATTGTCATAACTTTCAAATTCTCCTTGTGTATACAATGCTGAATCCATTTTCTTTTCTGGATAATAATTTAAATTTTCATCTAAGTTTTTAATAAATGAAGCTATTACTGTTTTCTTAAATTTTTTCTTATATTTGCCATTTCCAAATGCCATACTAAAAACCAGTATCATCATTATAATTATGAAAATATATGGTATAAAAACCGCTACACTTTGTGCTGCTAATAAAATAACAATAATTGCTATTACAATTGTTATTGCAAACTTTTTTATCTTAGCTTTTCTTAAATATTCTAATTCATTAAAGTTTTTATTATATATTTCTTTATAAATTTCATCAAAATTTTTCATTATCTCTCCTATTAATTCAATTCAATATTTACGTTTTCTTTTACTTCTGATGCAGCTATTTCAAACAATTTTGCTTCTTTAAATTTAAAGATTTTTGCTATTATATTTATTGGAACAACTGAAATTTTTGTGTTGTATGTTGTTACCGCACTATTATATAATCTTCTTGCAGCTTGCAGTTGACTTTCTATCTTAGATAATTTTTTTTGTAATAACAAGTATTGTTCACTTGCCTTTAAATCTGGATAATTCTCTATATATGCTATTAATTTGTTACATTCTGCATTTAATTTTTCTCCTTCTTCTAAATCTTTTGTATTCATATATTGTGTTCTCATTTGAGCTATATTTTTAAATAATTCACTTTCATGTTTAGTATATGCCTTCACACATTCTACCAAATTTGGAATTAAGTCAAATCTCTGTGTTAAGTATACATCAATAGTCGCTAATTCTTGCTCTACTCTTTTTTTATTTTTTACTAATATATTGTATTGAATTAACACTATTATTAATATTATTACTATTATACAAATTACTATTCCCATACAGCACCTCTTTCAAATTATATTATATATTATTTTGAAATATTTGTCTATATTTTTATTTTATTATATGTTATAATAAATATTAATTTGTCGAATATTGTTTATAGAGGAGATTTTTATGTATAACTTTTTTGATTTTTACACGCAAATTCCTAAAGAATATGCTTTTAAAAATTTTGGTTTTGAACATCTAACCAGTATAGTTGTAATTTTTGCTTTTATATATTTTTGTTTACGAATTTTGAAAAAATTATCTGCTAAAGCTCAAAATATCATTATAAAAACATGTGCTATTTTTGTGCCTATTCTAGAGCTTTCTCATAATGTTTGGCTATATTTTTCTGCTAATGCAAGCCTTCCACAACTTTTATCTTTACACCTTTGTGGTTTACAAATGTATTTTATTCCACTTGCTGTATTTACAAAATTCTTAGTTTTTAAAGACTTTGTTTTTGCAAGTTCTATTTTAGGTGGAATTTTTGCTATTATTTTTCCTTCAGGTGTTGCTGGTGCTTATCCTTTTTGGCATTTTCAAACTTTGCAAACATTACTTTATCATGGATTACTAATTTTTGTACCTATTGCTATACTAATTACTACTGATTATAGACCTACTTTGAAGAGATTTCCTAAAGTTTTTGCTTTGTTTCTTGTAATTGTTGCTGTAGCTTTATGTGTAGATTTAGCTTTTGACCAAAATTATCTATTTTTAATTACTGCTCCAGATATGCCATTATTGCATAATATGCAATTAAATTATGGAACTATTCCTTATTTAGTATTTACTTTCTTTGCTCTGCTACTAATATGTATTTGTATACATCTGCCTTTTGATTTACGAAACAAGAAAAGTGATAAAGCCACATAAAAATCCCCTGTCATATAGTGACTGGGGGGGTTATTACTTTGATTTATTTTTCTTTTCTATCATACTTTCTATTTCTCTTTTCTTTTTTCCTATTTTCCACTTACTTTCTTCTACCTTGCGCCTTATCTTCTCTTTTATTACTTCTATGTCAAGATTTGGAAAAGCTGATATTAATCTTTTTCCTCTCCATGTTTTACTTATAATTTCTTTTACTTTTTTTGTTATTTCTTCTGTATTGTCTTTTGTTTCATTAGATATTTTTTTGAATGAATGTATAATATTATATGATATAGCTATATCTGTTATAAATATTACAAGAAAAGTTCCAGTTAATATATGTAGCCATATTTCTGGTATATTGCTTAATATATTTATAAATGCTGGACTAGCATATCTTAATATAATTTGTCCTATTATTGTAAATGGTATTAATGTTTCTAAACATATTCTTCCATTTATATTAAATTTAAAATTATTGTAATCCCACCATCTCGCGTGAAATAGTTTTTCCATTACATAACTTGTGATATATTCTAAAATACCACATATGCACATTATTACTATTGTTGAAATCCATATACTATCTATTAAGCTTACTTGATCTATTGTTTTCATAAAATTGCTAAGTAGTATTGTGATTGCAACTCCTCCAAAGCCATATATTGGACAATATGGTCCAATTAAAAATCCTCTATTTACAAATTTACGTTTTGATATAAGACCAAGTGTTATCTCCATTATCCAACCTATTACTGAATATATTGCAAATATTATTATATATATTTCTATTTTTTCTAGCATATTTTCCTCCTTGTTTTTAGATATATTGTTTAATAAATTTTTGAACTGTTCCCCAGTATTTTTCCGGATTTATACTACAACTTTCTGCATGTGCTGCGTCATCTATTTCTAGTTTTTCTTTTTTGCAATTTGCATTTGTATATATTTTGTTCAACATTGAAAATGGAACAAATTTATCTTTCGTGCCATGTATAAATAATGTTGGAGTTTTAGATTTTCTAACCTGCTTTACTGTTGACGCCTCTTTAAAACCATATCCTGCATAAATTTTGGACATCATACTTGCTGTATATAGTAATGGAAATGGCAATACATGTAAAATTTTTTTCAAATGAACTTTAAATTCATCCCATACAGATGTATATCCACAATCTGCTATTACCAGTTTTACTTGCTCTTGTAGATTATCTCCTGTTGCCATTGTTACTGTTGCAGCTCCCATTGATATTCCATATAGTATAATTATTGCAGTTTTGTTTTCTTCTAATATTTTATCAATCCATAATTCTAAGTCATAACGATCTTTCCACCCCATTCCTATATACTCTCCTTCGCTTTTTCCATGTGCTCTTAAATCTATTATTAAACTATTGTATGTGTTATTATTTGTAATATATGGTACATATTTTACCATATCAGAACCTCTTCCCATATAGCCATGTACTATAATTACCCATACATTAGATTTCTGTTTTGATTTTATTTCATAACCTTTTAGCTTTAGTCCATCTCTTGAAATTATTTCTACTTCTGTTGCATTTTGTTCTAACCATTTTATGGCTTCCAAATCTGTTTTATCCATGACTTCCTTTTGTTCTGGCGTAAAAATTAGCATAGAATACTTTTTTGCTATCTCTGTTTTTATTGCCATGTCACACATTTTTTTACTAATAAATAGTATTAAAATTATAAATGCAATAATTATACTTATTATAATTAGCCAACAGCTTACTGACATACTGCCCCCTAGTTTACTTTATGTATTTTTTCAAATCATGTTACAAATAAAATATTCCCATTTTTTTATAGATTTATGCTGTATCTCTTCTCCAATAAAACAAATATTGTTGTGCTAATCCTGCTAAATTTCCATATTGTTCTTTTGCAAATTTTTGTATTATTTGTGGTTTTTGTTCTACATTTTCAAAATACAATTCAGATATTACACGTCTTACCCATACATCAACCGGGAAAACTTCATATTTTTTTAGTGAGAATAACATTATACAATCTGCAACTTTGAGTCCAACTCCAGGAATTTCTAGTAATTTATTTCTTAATGTTTCTGCATCTTTTTCTTTTTCTAATTGTTCCAAATCTATCTCTTTTCTTAGAGTTTTTTGTACTGTTTCATATACTCTTACATCTCTAAATCCTAATCCTAAATTGCGAAAGTCTTGTACTGTTACATTTGCAAGTTCTTCTGGTGTAGGGAAAGTGTAATATTCTTTATCTTGAAATATAAGTTTATTACCATATGTTTTCGAAATTCTCTCTATTATTGTCTTTATTCTAGGAATGTTATTATTTGCAGATATTATAAATGAAATTAGTGTTTCCCACAAATCTTGATGTAAAATTCTAATTCCATTTCCATATTTTATACTATTTGCTAAATAATTATCTATTTTAGATAGCTCTGTTTTTATATTTTCATAGTTTTTATTCAGGTCAAAATAGTCTATACAAATTGTTTTTATATCTTCATTACAATTTCCTGTAAATATTACTCTTTCATTTTCTTTTTTTACATTGATTACATTATTTTTAACTATTCCAGTATAACTATTATTTTCTTGTTTATTCCATCTAAAACATTGCCCACATTCAAATATATGTACTGGTTCAAATGATTGAACATTCTCTAAAATATACCTTTGTTCCATGTTTTTCACCACATATATAATACATTATTTTTACATAAAAGTAAATAGTCCGATAAATTTTAGCAAATTTATCGGACTATTTTATTGTTTGTTAACTTTTACGTTTAAATTTTTATTTTATAATTTAATTCTCCTATTTCTGCTGTTGGAACAAATCCTGGTTTTGCATTTATTACATCTGGAATTCTGTTTACTACTGTTGCACATGTTAGCTCTACTGTTGATGGTCTTTCTACTGTTATAGTTGTATTTGGTTCGCCAAATACTGTCCATTGATTTTTGTCGAAATCTTCTTTTGAGTATACTTTTCCTATACATTCTGATTCTATTGTTATGCCTTCTTCTGTTTCTGTTGTTACTATTGCACTCATTCCTGTTGCATCTCCTGCTTTTACTGTCATTCCTAATGTTTCTGAATAAATATCTTCTTTATTTGTGGTTGGAACTGTTACTTGTGTTTGAGATTTTACTGTTAAGCCTAATTTATCACATAGCCATCCATTTGTGTTCCACATATATGATGGTAGATATTCTCCACTATTTATTATTTTTTGTCTTTCTTCATTACTTATTTTATCTACTATTGCAATTTGTTCATCAAATTCTTTTAATGTTAAACCTGCTCCATGTGCATTTGCGAGTGCTATTCCATAGTCTTCTACATTATAGCTTGAACTTCCTTTTATTTTTGTTATTTTTTGTGTTGACCCCGCTATACTTGTTATTAGTTGTCCCCAGTATATATCTTGATATCCTGTTCCTACTATTGTACATCCTGTTTGTTTTGCTAATTCATCTACTTTTTTTGTTAATTCTGGATTTGAGTTCCATGAATAGAATGCTTCTTCACATGTTGTTATTGCATTAATTCCTAATTTTGCACATAACATCATTGGTTCTTCAATATCTTTTAATAAGCTCATTGTTTCTATTATGCATACATCTGGTTTAACTTGTTTTAACATTTCTTCTGCTTGGTCGAAAGCTGTTACTTTTACACCTAAATCTTCACAGCCTATTACTTTTCCTATATCTTGTCCTATTATACTTGGGTTAACATCAACTGCTCCTACTACTTCTCCACCTTTTTCTAAAACATATCTCATTGTGTATTTTGCCATTTTGCCTGTACCTATTTGTACAACTTTTATTTTTCTTTCCATTTTTAATCCTCCTATCAATTATATTATTTGCAAATTTAGTTTATATTATCATACATTTTTTTAATTGTCTATATATTTTTTAATAGATTTTTTTGTTGTTTTTGGTAAATCTTTACAATTTTATTATCCATTAAATTTAATATTTTTGCATATAAAGATAGCTTTTTAGAATCAAAAAATGATAATTTGTTTTTAGTTTTATATCTGGCTTTATGTTCTACTGTAGCCCAAAAATCCATTGCCATTGTTCGTATTTGTAATTCTACTTTTACTAATATATCATGTTCTTTATAATTAACAGGTATCTCCATTATCAGGTGATATCCAGAATATCCACTTTTTTTCGGTTTTCTTATATAATCTTTTTCTTCTATTATATCTATATCTGGAATTTCTTTTAATAATCTTTTAATCTTTTTTATATCACTTTTTAGGGGACATACTACTCTTACACCAGCAATATCATTTATTGAATCTATCATATTTTTGTAATTCAATGCATATTTTTTTCTTTGCATTTTGTTTAAAATGCTTTGTGGCGTTTTTATTCTACTTGTAACAGTATTAATCATATCATATCCATATTTTTCTTTTGTCTCTCGTTGCAACGACTTCATTATTTTTTCTAAGTTATTGCATGCTTCTCCATAAATTTCCATAAGCATTCCAAACTTTTTATCTTTAACATTTATTCGAATTAATTCATTATTTGTTAAAGATTTTTCATTATTAATTAGCTCTGGTATTTTAATCTCCTCCTTTCTTTTGTTAGATGTATCTTATATAAAATTCATTAAAATAAGATTAAAATTTCAAAAAAAGAAATTTTATTTTTTAGGTTTCTTTTTTTAGATTATCCTAATGCTACATCTAAAATCATCATTATTATAAAACCAATAGCAACTCCGATTGTCCCTATATTAGAATGTTCACCCGCTTGTGATTCTGGTATTAATTCCTCTACAACTACATAAATCATAGCACCAGCTGCAAATGACAAAATGTATGGTAATATTGGTACTACTGCACTTGTAAGAAGAATTGTAAGAATTGCTGCAATTGGTTCTACTATTCCAGATAAAGTACCATAAATAAATGCTCTTGTTTTAGAAATGCCTTCACTTTTTAATGGCATTGATATAATAGCCCCTTCTGGGAAATTTTGAATTGCTACTCCTACAGAAAGTGCTATTGCTCCTGCTAATGTAATTCCGGTATTTTGTGAAAGTACCCCGGCAAACACAACTCCTACTGCCATACCTTCTGGTATATTATGAAGTGTAACTGCTAGCATCATCATAGTAGTTTTCTTTAGTTTTGATTTTATTCCTTCTGGTTTATTTGTATCTAAATGCAAGTGTGGAATAATACTATCTAATACTAATAAAAATACTATTCCTAGTAAGAAACCAATAGCTGCTGGTATCCATGCAATCTTTCCTTGGCTTTCTGTCATATCCATTGCAGGAATAAGAAGTGACCATATAGAAGCTGCTATCATAACACCAGACGCAAAACCTAGTAAAAGCTTTCCTATTTTTTTGTTCATCTCTTTCCTCATTAGAAAAACCATAGCAGCTCCCAAAGTTGTACCAAAAAATGGTATTAATAATCCTATTATTGTATTCATTTTTCCCTCCTTTTAATATTTTGCTTTTTTATTTGCTATTATATTACTTTATTAAGAAAAAATCCATAGATATTAAAAAGAAGTAGCCGTAATCAGGCTACTTCTTTATGAAACTTTAGTTAGGTTTACTGCTTATGTTTTTTGGATTTAGTCATACTTTTTTCGTTTTGTGACTAGAAAAGGATAAGATAGTGCATAAATTAATATTGTGCATATTGCACTTCCTACGCAATATGTTATAACTCCACACAGCACAGCAACTGCAAATGCTTCTATCCAAACAGTATACTTATCCCCTCTAGAAGATGAAATGATTTCAAAATCTTTGTTGTATTTTGCAGTTACCCAACATTCGTCATTCTCAAAACTAATTGTAATTACTTCTCCATTCACATTAATGTCACAATCTGTTTCAAATAATACTTCAGGATTTTGTTGAACAGCAATTGTTTGTTGTTCTAGAGGTTTATAGTCCAAGGAAGTAGCAGGCACCTTATCAAAAGATATAAATATTAATATGCCTAT
>ERZ1643249.766-NODE-766-length-34481-cov-12.024197_pt1 | contig 34481 bp, 36 predicted proteins | sample MGYA00579263_ERZ1643249 | MGnify/ENA primary metagenome ERZ1643249 (study PRJEB29033, sample SAMEA4952264) | chicken gut metagenome | biome: Broiler Chicken; feature: Gastrointestinal Tract; material: Caecum | place: Ireland | collected 2018 | study: Broiler...
ATTAATACAATAATTACATATTTAGATACTGCTAAAAGTAGAAGCTATAATTCTTTATTAAATATTATAGAGACTAGTAAATTAAAACTTCATAAATTAGAAGATAGTTTTGTTCTAAAAAGGCCAACTGCGATTTATGAAGTTAAAGAACAAAATTTAGATAATTTAATTGATAAAATTAATCGAATAGTAAAAGTAATTATTGATAGTGCAAAAGTAGAATTATTTAAATATCAGAATAGTTATATATTTAATAATCCAGAAATTATTTACAAGTTTAAAAAACAAAATTTAGATAACTTAATTAGCAAATTAGAAGTATTAAATCCGATGAATACTTTAAAAAGAGGGTATGCTATAGTAAAAAAAGATGATATGGTAGTAGCATCTATTTCAAAGTTAAAAGAAAAAGATGATATTAAAATCAATCTATCAGATGGAGTTATTGATGCTAAAATAATAAAAGTAGGAGAATAAAATATGAAAGAAAAAGAAATGAAATTTGAAGATAAAATTAGAGAATTAGAAAAACTTGTATCAGAATTAGAAAACGGTGAAGTAAGCTTAGATGATGCAATTGAAAAATATACTAAAGCTATGAAATTAGCTAAAGAATGTTCTGATAAATTAACAGAAGTATCTGATAAAGTAAATAAAATTATGTTGGAAAATGGTACTTTGGAAGATTTTAAAGTTGAAGAATAAAAATATTTTTTCATTTATATGGAAAATATTTTTTTAATTTATAAGAAAAGTTCGATTTTTACATTTTCTTTATAAAAAAATAATGAAAAATAAAAAAGATTAATAGGTTTTCAAAAAGGACTTTCTAGATGTAGAAAATATGAAGTAAAAGCACTATATAAGCAAAAGGTTAACTAAAAATCCTATCTCAGAGTTAATGCGTGCCCTAAATTATAGTGTATGTAATTATCAAAATAAAGGATTCAAGTATAAGAAATTAGAAGTTCCCAAATTGTGAACAAGTACATGATATAGATTTGAATACAAAGTTTTATTACATGCAAAACCCTTTCATTAATTTACTTCTTAAAGTATACATGATATAATTAAAATAGAAAAGAGGGTATAATGAAAGACTTTTATAAAAAAAGCATAGATGAAATATATATAGAATTTAATACATCAGAAAATGGGCTTACAAATTTTAATTTAAAACAAAACAAAAAGAAATTTGGGAAAAATATAATTATTGAAAAGGATAAAAAAACAAAATTAGAATTATTTCTTGATCAATTTAAAAATGTTATGATAATACTTTTGTTAGTGGTAGGTATTTTATCTTTAATATATGCAATAATTAATAAAGAAGATTTCTTAGAGCCAATAGTTATTTTAGGCACCACATTTATAAATTGTTTAATGGGATTTTTACAAGAATCAAAAGCAGAAGATGCTATTGGTAAGTTAAAAAAATATTCTGTTAATTATATAACTGTTAAAAGGAATAAAAAACATAGCAAAATTAATTCTAAAAACTTAGTTGTTGGTGATTATATAATATTAGAATCAGGCGATAAAATACCAGCAGATGCCAGGATTGTAAAAAGTTATTATGCAAAAACTGACGAATCAATATTAACTGGAGAAAGTGAAAATGTATCTAAATTTGAAGATGTAATTGAAAACGACGTATTATTGTCAAATAGAAATAATATGATTTATTCAGGGACAGTTCTTGTTTCAGGTAAAGTTGAAGCAATTGTTGTAGCAACAGGGATGAATACTGAATTAGGTAAAATTGCATCAATTATGGATGTAGATAAGGAACCATTAACTCCACTTCAATTAAAAGTACAAAAAATAAGTAAATTTATATTAATAGTGGCATCTATTTTAATTGCATTTGTTTTGTTATATGGAATAATTAACGGTTATACATTTATAAATATTACAATGTTATGCATTTCCATGATAGTAGCTAGTGTCCCAGAATGTTTGCCAATTGCTATAACTGCTACTTTGTCAATTGGTGTAAGTCAAATGGCCAAGAAAAAATCAATAGTAAGAAACTTAGCAGCTATTGAAACATTAGGAGCTACAGAGATTATATGTACTGATAAAACTGGTACATTAACGGAAAATAAAATGGAAGTGGTAGAATTTTTTTCTGATTTAACGAAAAATAATTTTATAAGTTTAAAAAGTAATAACGAGTTGATTAATTGTATTAATTATGCTAATTCAGCAATTATTAATGATAAAAATACTTATACTGGAGATGCTGTAGATATTGCTCTAAAAGAATTTTTAAAAAATAAAAATTTAAAATCAGATATAGCTAAAAAAATATTTGAAATACCATTTGATTCTGAACGAAAAATGATGAGTGTAATATATGATATTGATAAAGAATATAAAATATATACTAAAGGTAGTTTAGAAATAGTTTTAAAAAAGAGTAATACTACTTTAATAAATGGGAAAATTACAAAATTAGATAGTAAAATTAAAAATGATTATTTAAAAGCAGAAAACTTAATGTCAAAACTAGGTTTAAAGGTAATTGCATTTGCATACAAAATAATTCCTAATAAAAAAATAAATATAAATAAAATTAGTACTCAAGAAGATAATTTAATATTATTAGGTTTAGTTGGATTAAAAGACCCTGTTCGTAATAATATAAAAGAATCTATTGATAATTGCTTAAATGCAAATATTAGACCAATTATGCTAACTGGAGATAATTTAATAACAGCTTTTTCTATCGCAAAGGAAGTAGGCATATGTACTAGTAAAGAAGAATGTATTAGTGCAACTGAATTAGTTGGTCTAACTCAAAAAGATTTAATTAAATATATAAAAAAATATTCAGTATTTGCAAGGGTAAGTCCAGAAAACAAACTACAAATAATAAAATCTTTTCAAAAAAATGGTAAAGTAGTAGCAATGACTGGAGATGGAGTAAACGATGCTCCTGCTATAAAACTTGCAAACGTTGGTATCGGAATGGGGAAGAGTGGAACAGAAGTAACTAAAGATACTGCAGATATTATTTTATTAGATGATAGCTTTAATACTATAATAGTAGCTATATCAGAAGGAAGAAGGATTTATGATAATGTTATAACAAATATATTATATAATTTATCTAGTAATTTTACTGAAATTGCAATAATATTATTTGGAATGTTAACTGGGAATACTATTATTTCGGCAATACATATATTATATATTGATTTAGTAGCTGATACTATCCCTTCAATTACATTAGCATTTGAAAAGGGTTCTAATAATATTATGAAACGAAAACCAAATGGTTTAAATAAAAGAATATTTACTAATTTCTTTAGTGCATTTCTAATTATTTCTGTCGTTTTAGAAACATTAATTAGTTTGTTTATATATTATCATTATAGTTATTTGGGTACATCTATAGCCCAAACGTTGGCTTTATTTAGTATAATAATAAATGAATTCGTTTTTGCTTATAATTGTCGTTCATTAAAAGAACAAATACATAAAAGAGGAATATTTAGTAATAAATATTTAAATATAGGTATTATTTTATTACTGGTTGTTCAAATACTTGTATTTTTTACTCCTATAGGTGAAATATTTAAATTAAGTAAAATAACTATATCACAAATGTTATTTGTAATTGTGATTAATTTATTATCATTTGTTGTGATTGAATTAATAAAACCAGTAATTGTAAAAATATTTAAAGATGAATAAAGAACTACCCATAGTAGTTCTTTTACGTTACAACAAAAAAAGTATTTATAACAAAACATATAACAATACTAATGAAATAATTACTGACATAATTCCTAATAAGCAATAAGAAACATATCCTAATTGTTTTTCTTCTTTTCTATTAACATAGTTAGTGGGAAGATCAATTTCATCTATTACAATATTAGGATCTAATTCTAGTGTATTTGTTAATTCTTTAGGTTTTTGAGGTGGATCTTTTTCTTCTTTTCCAATTACAAAATTAATATCAGTCATTTCTATTTTATTTAAAGAAATACTATTATTATTAGTTATTGTAATTAATTCCAAATATGTTTTGTATTCACACCTATCTTTATACCTTTCTAAAAACCATGATATAAAATTTTTATATTTTTCGTTATTTATTAAAACTATTTTATTATTTACTTGAATACCATTTTCGGTAAGAATGCTGTAAGCTAAATTAATAATTCTTCCTATAATCATATCTAACTTACCATAACTAATATCATTACCATCGACACGTACTTCTTTTAATTCACCATTTTCTGTTATAGGAATAACTAATGATATATTATAATTATCAATATTCGTATAAGCATCTTTAACTAAAGCTTTTACATATTCTAAGTCATTAGTATTTAAATTAAAAGAATCATAATCACCTTTTAATTCAATTGATATATTAGTGCTACTAAACTCCTTATTAGGGACTGCAATAAAAAATGAAGTAGAATTTTCGCTAACAAAATATATGTTATGTTTTTCTAAAGTCATAAATAAAATTACATTCATATTTTCTTCCCTTCCTATTATATTTACATTATAACAAATTTTTTTTTGCTTGTCATTAATTTTTCTATTATTTACAGAATTTTATTAATATAAATAATATACCAATTCCAAAAGAAATAAAGGCTATTTTTCTTTTATTATATTTTAACGATTCTGGTAATAATTTACATAAAGAAATATTTAACATAATCCCAGAAATTATTGCAAATAATATACCTAAGATAGTATTATTTATATATTTTTTTAAAAATATTAAAGTTATAAATCCTCCAAATACTTCAGACATTCCAGAAATAAAAGTGTAAATAAAAGCTTTAAATTTACTTTTAGTTGAATAAAAAATCGGCATTGCAATACTTATACCTTCAGGGATATTATGTAAGGCTATAGCAATTGCTAAATTAATTCCTAGAGTGATATCTTTAGTAGACGTTATAAAAGTTATAATCCCTTCAGGGATATTATGCAAAATAATTGAAATCATTGTTATAAATCCAACTTTGTATAGTTGTTTATCTTGGTAATTATTGTCTGGTAAATAATAATCAATTATCATTGATAATATTATTCCTAATATAATAAATATTATGCATATAAATATTGAAATTACATTATTAAAATTATTATTTAATAATATTAACGATTCAGGCAATAAATCTGTTATTGAAATAGTTAACATAACTCCTGAAGCAAATGCTAAGGATGATATTAAAATTTTTTTATAATCATTGGTCTTTATAAATATTAAAAAAAATCCTAATGTAGTAGACATTCCCGATAATAATGTAATTCCCAAAGATAAAGTTATATTACTCATATTTTCACCATTAAATTATATGTTATTTTTTAAAAAAAATGGTACAATTTAACTATTATAAATAAATTTTATTAAACCATTATAATAATGTAGTCTGTGTAAAAGGAGATGTTATAGTGTGCCAAAAAAAATTAAAAGTAAATTGCTTCTTCTTTTAATAATCCTTATGATTTTTCCTATCCAAGTACTTGCTTATTCTGAATATATAATTGCAGGAGGAGAAAACATAGGAATAGAATTAAACTCGAAAGGAATAGTTATTGTAGGAACATATAAAGTAAATGGCGGTAATCCAGCTGAAGAGGCTGGACTACGAATAGGAGATATGATAACCGAAATAAATAATGCAAGTGTTACTAATATCGAAGATATGTTAGAAAAAATAGGAAATAATGAGGAAATAGGATTAAACTATATTAGAGGAAATAAAAAATATAGCACATCGCTAAAATTAATAAAAGATAACAATAATATATTAAAAACTGGACTATATGTAAAAGATTCTATTACAGGAATTGGAACACTATCTTTTATAGATCCTAATACTAAGTTATATGGTGCATTAGGGCACGAAATAATAGAAAAATCTACAGGACAGAAATTAGAAATAAAAGATGGTAAAATTTATAATTCAACCGTAACAAGTATTACACCAAGTAATGATGGAAATCCTGGAGAAAAAAATGCTAGATATGATTCTTCAATAGTATATGGTAATGTTAATGAAAATACATCTTCTGGTATATTTGGATATTACACTGATGATATTCCAAATAAAAAATTATACAAAGTAGCATCTGTAAACGACATAAAAACAGGTAATGCTAAAATACTTACAGTATTAAATGGAAACGAAGTTCAAGAGTATGATATAAACATTATTTCACTTAGTAAAGAAGATAAGGACACTAAAAATATATTATTTGAAATTACTGATAAAAGTTTGCTTGAAAAAACAGGTGGAATAGTCCAAGGAATGAGCGGAAGTCCAATTATTCAAGAAGATTATATTATTGGTGCAGTAACACACGTAGTAGTAGATAATCCCAAAAGAGGATATGGTATCTACATTGTGAATATGTTAGAAGAAGCAGAAAACTAAATATTTTAAGTTTTAAAGACAGGATTTTAAGTTCTGTCTTTATTTACATTTAAAATTATATATGATATATTTAAGTCAGAAATAGAGGTTTTGTATGAAAAAAGAAGTTAGTTTTAATAATCAAAAATTATATAATTGTGCTACAAAAGAAACTTTTGCAGAATATTTAGAATAATATAAAAAAATTTTTAAAATGGATATTTTTTGCCTTATAACTATTGAGGCATTTATTATAATACCTGGAATAATAAGAGCGATTAAAAATAATAATTTTTATTTAGGTATTATAATAATAAATTCTATTCTTGTTATCTTAGTTTTAATCTTTAATAAATATATCTTTAAATTTATTATGAAAATTTCGTACATATTTGATATTAAAAGACAAAATAGTCCACTTATATATGATTTAGAATTTTATGAAAATGAATTACTACAAAAACAAAAAAAACTATTAATAAATATAAGTACAATGAATTTAAAAAATTAATGGAAACCACAAATAATCTTTACATTCAATGTAAACCATTTTACCGTGTTATTGTAATAAAAAAAGATGATAAAAATAAAAATTTAGTAAATTTTTTTAAAAATAAAAAACAGGAAGACTAATTTTCCTGTTTTATATATAAGCAACAATACCTGCTACTACTGATAAAACCATTAATATAAGCATTATTATAGCAACTATTTTTGTACCTAAGTTTTTTATTTTCTTTTTGTTTTTTTTCTTTTTAGATTTATTATTAACTTCTTTCATGATACACCTCTTTTTTCATTATACAAAATTTTATTCATAATATCAATACTTTTTAAATATAATTTAGTGGTGATAATAGTGAATAAAAAAATAACAAGAATTAAAGATATTATTTTTCCAAACAAAAAAATAAATTACTTTGTATTAACTATATTAATATTAGGGGTAATATCTGGTTCTATATTTTTAATGGTATTAAATAGTACAGATAAGGCAAATGTAATAAATCAAATTCAAACGTTTTTTACAAATATAAATTCATCTAATATTAATAGTGGACTAGCTTTTAAAAATAGCATTATTACAAATCTTGTATATATTACATTAATATGGATTTTTGGTATGAGTATTATCGGAATACTATTAAATGTCTTTTTGATATATTTAAAAGGCTTTTTATTAGGATTTTCTATTGCTGCAATATTCAAATGCTATGGGATTAAGGGAATACTTGGGGTTATTGTATATATATTTCCTCATCAAATATTAAATATTTTTTCTATTCTAATATTAGGTATTTATAGTATTATGTTTACAATAAAATTATTTGAATATATGTTTAGCAAAAAAAATAATAATATGCGAAATATGCTAAAAAAATATTCTATTATTTATTTATTTACTATTTTTATATCTATTATATCATCTTTATCTGAAGCTTATTTACTCCCAATACTTATGAAAATAATAATAAAATTATTTATATAATAACACACAATGTGTTTTTTTCTTGTCTAAAATATGATAAAATTATATAGAACGAAGGTGTAAATATGAAAAAAGTAGTTGTAGGGATATCGGGTGGTGTTGATAGTTCAGTAGCAGCCTTGCTATTAAAACAACAAGGATATGAAGTAATTGGTTTATTTATGAGAAACTGGGATAGTACTATTAATAATGATTATTTAGGTAACCCCAACTTAAATAATGATATATGCCCACAAGAAAAAGATTATAATGATGCATTAGCAGTTTGTCAAAAATTAGATATCCCTTTACATAGAATTGATTTTGTAAAAGAATACTGGGATTATGTTTTTACTTATTTTCTAGATGAATTAAAAAAAGGGAGAACACCTAATCCTGATGTTATGTGCAATAAATATATAAAGTTTGATTTATTCGTTAAAGAAGCGGAAAAATTAGGCGCAGACTATATTGCAACAGGGCATTATGCAAAAGTTATTGATGGACAATTATACAAGGCCAATGACAAGAATAAAGATCAAAGTTATTTTTTGGCTTATGTAAATAGGGACATGTTTAAAAAAGTAATATTTCCACTTCAAGATTTAACAAAACCTGAAATAAGAAAAATAGCTTCTAAATACGATTTGATAACCGCAAATAAAAAAGATTCTACAGGGATTTGTTTTATTGGAGAAAGAAATTTTACAAAATTTTTAGAAAACTATTTACCAAACATACCTGGTAAAATTGTAAATATAGAAACTAATGAGGTAGTAGGGGAGCATATTGGTCTTATGTATTATACATTGGGGCAGAGAAGGGGACTTAATTTAGGTGGATTTAAAAATAAGTCTTATGTTGCTAAAAAAGATATAGAAAACAATATTTTATATATTGCAACAGGTGATGAAAACAAATATTTATATTCAAATGAAGCAATTATCGAAGATTTTAATTTTTTGACTGATAAAAAAATAACTAATTGTACATGTAAATTTAGATATCGTCAAGCAGATATAAAATGTAACGTTGAGTATTTAGAAAATAATAAAATAAAAGTAATTTACGATAAAGCTAAAGCAGTAACACCTGGACAATTTTGCGTATTGTATGATGGAGATTTATGCCTTGGTGGTGGCATTATTGAAAAAGTAAAGTAGAATTATTGACTTTGACCAAATAAATGATAAAATATTAATAGGAGGAATACAATAATGAATGTAGTAGAAAAAATTAATTTGATACTAAAGAAGGCAAATATTTCTAAAGTAAATTTAGCTAAATACCTTGGTGTATCTAGACAAATGATTTATAATTATTTTGATAATGATGATTTGTCTAATATACCAAACGAAAAGTGTCAACTTTTATATAAATTATTAAATGTAAAGTCAGAAAATGAAATATTAAATTTAGAAATTAATAAAGAATATTTAGAAAGCGTTGGGAATAAAATTTTTATTGAAAAGAAATCTACAAACTTGAAAGATGAAGTAATAGAATTAAATGGTTTAAAAAAGGAAGAACAAGAAGCAATAAGTGATATCGTTTTTATTTTAAAAGAAATGTTTAATGAAGATAAAACACCGGCTTCCCTAACTACGGTTAAATATTTTTATCATTTTTTACAAGCTATGAGTAATACAAAAGAATTAAAATATATACTTGCTTATGTTTCTAAAGCTGCTGGATATACAAAACCACTAGAGTTTACATATAACGAAGATCAACAATATGTATTTGAAAGTATACAGTATTCCGCAATGACTTTATATTCAAATGGAGGAGCTTCCAGAACTAAATTAGCTGAATCACACAAGCGTTGGGAAGCTGAATTGTCAAGAAAAAATGAAGAAAAATTGAGTCGTACTCAAGAATTAAATACTGCCAAAGTTATGGCTTTAAAAGAACTTGGGTATACTGAAATTAATGAAAAAAATGCAAGTGAAGTATTCAATAAAATTGCTGAAATTCAATCTAGGAACTTATATTAATTCTAGATTTTTTTCTTTATAACTCCCCTATTATTTTTTTAAATTTAAGTAGGGGAGTAGGTAATACTAATTTATTTATAATCTGTTGGCTCTATATTAATTTGACAAATAAATTTATGGACAATTATATTACTCAAATTAAAATATAAGCATAAAAAAATGTAATAAATAATTAGTTTATATCTAAAGCTAATATAAAAATTAAAAAATTTAAAAAGAATTAATACAAATAATTAATTTAATTAATTATAATTTAATATATTTGATTTTAATATATAAATGAATATAGTATTATTTATATAAATATATATGATTAATTATCTATCTATTTCTTTCAAATTATCTAAGTACGATAATATATATTATGTTAAGTTCTATAAAATGAAAAGAAGAAGGCTACTTAATTAAGGAATTAAGCAAATTAGTAAACTCTTCTTCAATCTCTTTCAAACGGTTCAAAGTAGTAGCTTCATAACGCATAGTTAAATTAGGGCCTGTGTTAGATGCTCTAACAATTGCTGATCCATCATTAAAAATAGCTTTAACACCGTCAATAGTACTTATTTTATAATTTTTCTTTTGACAATAATCTTTAACTTTATCTACAATATCAAATTTTGTTTCGTCAGTAACCTTTCTTTTTAATTCTTTAGTACTATAATATTTATTTATGCCTTCTAATAATTCCGATACATTTTTATTCGTATTAGATAATATTTCTATTAATCTAAGCGCCGCATATATTCCATCATCATAACCTGGGAATCTATCTCTAAAGAAAACATGCCCAGAATATTCTCCAGAAAATGGAAAATCTCCTTCTACTGACATTGCCTTAGTATAAGAATTACCTGAACGATAACATACTGGCTCAATTCCTAATTTTAATAATTCATCTTCTAAAACTTTAGAACATTTTACATCAAATAAGCCTCTTTTATTTTTAACTTTATTATATATATCACGCCATATAATTATCATATACTTATCAATTTCTATCATGTTTCCTTTTTCATCAACTACCCCTACTCTATCACCATCTCCATCAAAACCTACCCCCAAATCTGCCTTAGTTTCTAAAACTTTCATTTTTAAATCTTTTAAATTTTCTTCAACACATGGATCTGGATGATGGTTAGGGAAATTGGGATCGGATTCTGTAAACAAAGGAACTGCTTCAACGTTATCTAATTTTGAAAAAATATCTTTAGCAATAATACTAGTAGTACCATTGCCACAGTCAAAAACTACTTTTAACTTCCTACTTCCTAATTTTATATTACTACATAGTAAATTTATATAATCTTTCTTTATATCCTTATATGTTATATTTCCATTTCCATTAGTAAAATCTCTATTAATTATAGTATCATATAAATTATAAACATCGTCTCCATAAGCATTATGAATTCCATTATAGCTAAATTTAAACCCATTATATTCTTTAGGGTTATGAGAAGCGGTTATCATTACGCCACATTTTATGTTATATAAGTCCCAACCATAATAATACATTGGTGTAGTGACTAATCCTAAACGTGTTACATTAATACCAGACTCAATTATTCCCTTAACTAAATTTTTTTCAATAATTGGAGAAGAACTTCTATTATCGTAGCCTACTAAAGTATCTGTTTTCCCTAATTTTTTTAAATTACTACCAAAAGCTCTTCCGATTAAATAAGAAATTTCTTCGTCAATATCTTCTCCATAAATTCCTCTAATATCATATTCTCTGAACATTAATTTATTTAATTTCATATAATCCCTCCTAATTATTTATTATTTTTATATTCTGGATGAAATAATTGATAATTTTCTTTTAATACATCATTACTTAAATTTGTATATATTTGAGTAGTTGATAAATTAGAATGTCCCAACATAACTTGAATGCTTCTTAAATCAGCACCATTATTAAGTAAATGTGTAGCAAATGAATGCCTAAGCATATGGGGTGTAACTCTTTTCTCTATTTGTTTGTCTTTACAAATATTATTTAATATAAACTCAAAACCTTGTCTTGTCATTTTCTTTCCATGATTATTTAGAAATATAAATTCTGTTAAATATTGTTTTTTTAAAAGTGGTCGATATTCTTCAATATATATTTTTAAAAAATAAGCACATAAATCACCATAAGGAACAACACGTTCTTTATTACCTTTTCCAATGCATCTTACAAAGTTATTATTTAAATCTATATCTTTTAACTCTAATGAACAAACTTCACTTACCCTAAGTCCTGTTGCGTACATAAGCTCAAGCATTGCTTTATTTCTATAATCAAAAGGCGTTTCTAACTTCAAATCTAATAGAAATTCAATTTCTTCAATAGATAAGACATTGGGCAATTTCTTTCGCAATTTTGGTAAGGAAATTTTTAATGAAACATTATTTATTTGATAAAATTTATATAGATATTTATGAAATTGTTTTATTGCTACAATTTTCCTAGAAAGTGAAGAATTTTTAATATTATTTTCATTTAATTTACTTAAATAAGATAAAATATTATCTTCACAAATATTTCTATAATCTTTATTTGATAACTCAATAAATTTTAAATAATTAATAATATCATATAAATATGAATTAATTGTATTTTCTTCTTTATGTTTTTCTGCCATTAAATATATTTGATATTTATCAATAATTTCCTTATTGGCACTACTTAAAGATATTTTATTAATGTCTATCATATTAACTACCCTACTTCATTATAACATATTTATCTAATGTTTACAATTTTATATCTATTTGATAAAATAATTATACAGGTGATTATATATGCAAACATTATTAGCAGATAAAATGCGACCTCAAAAAAAAGAAGATATAATTGGGCAAAAGCATCTATTTGGCGATAATAAAATACTAACTAATTGGATTAATAATAAAAAACTATTTTCTATTATTTTGTATGGTAAACCAGGAATTGGTAAAACATCTATAGCAAATGTTTTAACTAACGAGTTAAATTTAAAATATCGCTCATTAAACGCAGTTATTAATAACAAAAAAGATTTTGACGGGGTAATTGAAGAAGCAAAGATGTATAATGGCATTGTGTTAATTATGGATGAAATTCATAGATTAAATAAAGATAAGCAAGATTTACTACTTCCATACTTAGAAAATGGACTAATTACATTAATTGGTATGACTACTTCTAATCCTTATCATAGTATTAATCCTGCTATTAGAAGTAGATGTCAATTAATTGAACTTAAAGATTTAACAAAAGATGACATTATATATGCTTTAAAACAAGATAAAATTAAAGAATTATTACCAAATATTATAATAGATAGTGAATGTTATTCAATTATTGCAAGATATGCAACTTATGATTTAAGAACTGCATATAATTTATTAGAAATTGCTTATTTTACAACTGATAATCAACATATTACTGTAGAATTATTAAAAAATATTGTCCAAAAAAATAACGTATTTGTAGATAAAAACGAAGATGGATATTATAATTTATTAAGTGCTTTCCAAAAGTCGATACGAGGAAGTGATGTTAATGCAAGCATCCATTATTTAGCAAGACTTTTAGAAAGTGATGATTTAGAATCCGTTTGTCGCAGGTTATCTGTTATTACTTATGAAGATATAGGACTTGCTAAACCAGAAATATGGTCAAGTATTGAAGCTGCTATTAATTCTGCATTAAGGCTTGGGATGCCGGAAGCTAGAATTCCATTATCTGCAGCAGTTATTGCTCTTGCTCTATCACCTAAATCAAATAGCGCTGAAATTGCAATTGATAATGCAATTAACGATATTAGATATGGGAAGACTGGTGATGTTCCAGTTCACTTACATAATGGATGCGAACAATATAAATATCCTCACGACTATCCAAATGATTATGTAAAGCAACAATATTTGCCAAACGAAATAAAAGATAGAATTTATTATATTCCCAAAAACAACACAAATGAAAAGTTATTAAAAGCAGTAATAGACAATTTAAGCAAAATTAAATAAGACATATGTCTTATTTTTTTCGTATTCTTTTTTTATGCTTATTTATTTGTTTACTTAATAAAATGTTATTATATATATCACTTTCGATTTTTTCTCTATTTTGTGGATTAAAGTTATATGTAGATAATGGTTTATTTAAACATTGATTTAAATCATCTTTTAAATTTTGTGATTTCTTTAATTGCTTGTTTAATGATTTTCTATTGTTAAAATATTTACACATAAAGTCAATACAATTTCTAAATTGCTCATCATCTTTAATCATAAATTCTTGACCATCACGTATTAGAGCATAAGTTTTTGTATTGTAAATTTCTTGTTCTTTGTTTTTTAATTTAAGTAATTCATTTACCAAATAATTAATAGCAAAATTATTATTTTCTTTTTTTGTTTTATTTTTTATAAGATCTTTTATGAGGAATATAACACTAGTAAAAGTTGATAAACTATTAATGATTGGAATTAAAGTAAGTATATTTATAGATTTAGAAATAGCTAAAATACCAAAAAAAGCAAATGTTATGATATTTAATAAAATCAATCTTATTACAAAAAATATTACACTTGTCAAATTTAAATAAAGATTTTCTTTTACTAATTCTTTTACAATTTCTTCTACATACTCTTGATTATTTATTATTGTGGCAGCATCTATTACATTAACATCGTTAATTGGCAATTCTATTTTTCGATTTTTATCATCATAAATATATGCTTTTCCATTTTCTCCTGTAATTTTTGTAAACATTTATTATCCCCCCATATCAATTACTTTATTTATAACATAATTAGAGCAAAGTAATCCTGCAGTTGCACATACAGTATTCATAGTTAATACTTTATTATTAGTAGTTTTTATTGGTCGCTCTTCAGAAGAAACAACCCATATTTTGGATTTTATATTATTTTCTTTTACAAATTTTCTTAATCTTTTTGCTAATGGATCGTATGAAGTATTTTTTAATTCACATATTTTAAGTAAAGAGGGATTTAATTTATTTCCAGTACCCATTGATGAAATAAAATCTATATTATTTTTTAAACATTTTAATATTATTTGTTCCTTTACTTTAATATCATCACAAGCATCAATTAAAAAATCTATATTATATTTAAAAATATCTTCAATGTTATCGCTAGTTAATTTATAATCAATAATATCAACATTAACATCTTTATTTATATCATGAATTCTATCTTTCATTACTTCTACTTTTTTCTTACCAATAGTTTTGTCCGTTGCAATTATTTGTCTATTCTTGTTGGTGATATCTACTATATCAAAGTCAACAATAATAATATTATGAATACCGGCTCTAATTAATGATTCAACGGCATATCCCCCTACTCCGCCAATTCCAACTACCATAACAGAAACTTTTTTTAATCTTTCAAATTTATCTTTTCCTATTAATTCTATTTCTCTTTCAAACATAACTTCTCCTGTACGTATTATTCTATCTTAAAATTAAAAAAAATGCAACAAAAAAAGCCAAAGAAACGGCTCTAATTAGATAAAACCCGCGCGTTTCACACAGGTGGTAAATCACAGCAAATTAATTAGGATTCTTATATAATAATAAGCATTCAACACATAATAAGCATTAGATTCCCTAAATATCTATTTAGTCGGTTTTATATACAGAAACCGTATTCTCTAGCTGATTTAATTATATCATAAATAATTAGTTATTATATATAATTAACCCAAAATTAACTTTTTTCTTTTGTTGTATTAGGATTTACATTGAACATAGAATTAAAAATATTAATATCAGCATTGGGGTTGCCCTTAATTAATTCTTCTATTAATTTCTTTATTTCTTTCCTTTTTCCTAAATTCTTTTGTGTAATACCGCAAGCGCAATCTAGAAAATTAATTTGTGAATATTTACTCCAGCTAATTATATCTTTTTCTTTTACATAATAAAGAGGCCTTATTAATTTCATATTTTCAAAGTGATCACTACTTAATATAGGAAGCATACCAGAAAATTGACCATTATATAATTGATTTAATAAAAGAGTTTCTATAACATCATTAAAATGGTGACCTAATGCTATCTTATTACAACCATTTTTCTTAGCATAATCATATAAAGCTCCCCTACGCATCCTAGCGCATAAATAACACTTATTGGTATTAGTTTTGGAAATAACATCAAATATATTTGAATCAAAAATATTTAGATCAATATTTAAATGTTTGGAAATGTTTAAAATTTTTTGGAAATCTTCCTTACTATATCCTGGATTCATTAATATAAAACATAGTTCAAATTGTTTTTTATTATGTTTTTTTAATTCTTGCATGCATTTTGCTAATAAAAAACTGTCTTTGCCTCCGCTTATGCATACGGCGATTTTATCCCCATCTTTAATTAAATCAAAATCGTTTATTGCTTTTACAAATTTTCTAAAAATTTCTTTTCGGAATTTTTTTATTATTGATTTTTCAATATCTTCTATTTTAATCATAGCTTCCTCCCTACAATATTAATATTGTAATACATAATTTGACCATAGTCAATTTTTAAAATCATGTTTACTTTATAAATTCTATATGCTATAATAATAAAGTAGAAAGTAGAATTCTATAAATAAAAAGGGAGGTATGTGTATGCAAGATACATATGAAATTAAAGATGTAAACGCTCTAGAGGAAAGTGCTGGTAATTTAGCGACGTATTCACAAAATTTAGTTAATAACACTAATAGTTTAAGTTATATATTAGAAACAGTTAATGGTTTATGGCAAAATGAAAATGGACAAGATAAAGCTAGTTATGTCAGTACTTTAAATGAATGCATTAAAGAAATTAAAGAAACAATAATTCCAACATTAAATAGATATGTTGAGACTATGAATACATTAGCAGCGTCTACTAGAACTACACAAAGTAATACTGTTGATAATACACAAACAGAAACACCTGTTTAGGAAGGACTTATTATGTATATTGAAATAGATGAATTAAAAAGAATTTATGCTAGAGCAACTGATGTACAAACTGATATTAAAAAGCTTTTTAACAGTGTTAACGACACTTTAAATGAATTATGTGAAAATGTGCGTTCTACTTCTTTAACATCTTCTACAGAGAAATTGAAAAATGCTTTAATTGCTATATCATCAGAAGTAGATAATAATACTATTTTAGTAAATGAATTTTTAAATCAACAAGTTAATAAATACAGTGAAATTAATGTTGATACCAAAGCAGAGATAGATGCTTTAATTGCAGATATTAATTCAAATATTGGTTAAAAAAGATGACTTTATGTTAGTCATCTTTTTATTTTAAATTGAGATATAATAATTCCAAAAGTATAAATTATTGCTAATAATAAAATCCAAACACCAATTATTGGTATAAAAGTAGATAATTTTATTATTAAGATTCCTATTAAGTATGTAATATTTTCTTTTTTAATATATTTATTTAAATATTTATTACCAATATAACATCCTATTATAATTGGAGAAATATATATGATAATCAAATATAAAATTAAACTTATAATACCTACTATTGTACCAATAGAAGACAATAACAATAGAATAGATACTAAGGGAATTAAAATAGCTCCTAAAATACCTTTTACTAATATAGAAGTAGTTTTGTCTTTTCCTTTTAATAATCTAGAATATAATTTTGGCACTAATAAATAACTAATAATAAATAGAAGCAATGTATTTAGTATTTTTGTTAGTATATTTTTTATGTAATTAAAAATAGTTTCTTTATTGCTTTTATTATCTTCATATATAATAATATTTTCATTATTTAAATTTTCAGAAATATGCACTTTAGCAGATTTATTATAAGATAGTTTACCCATAATTGCTGAATTATCAGTAATTTCAATATTTTTAGAATCAATTGTAATATCACCCGCTATTTGAACACTATCTATTTTTACATTATCAGAAACTATTTTAACATTTCTATTAATTAAACCAGAAATTTCAACATTATTACCATAAATTATAATATCTCTTTCTATATTAGAGCTTTCATTTAATATAATATTATTTCCAATAATAAAAGCATCTGTTATTTTACCATTAACTGTAATATCTTGACCACTAATTAGGGCATAGCTCATATTGGAATTAAGATCAATTTTATCACCTAAAATAAAAGCAACACCATCTATTTTATTATTTATATTAATATTAAATCCACTAATTAATACACTACCATTAATATCATAATCAACCAAAACATTATTACCATTAATTATTTTTGAATTAATATCCTCTGCTTTTACACCTATAGCTCCTATAAAAAATAATAACCCAATTATAATAAATAAGCTTTTATATTTCATTTTAACCCTCCTTTAAATTTTTAACATATTATATACTTCTATCTTTTATTCCCTCAATTTTTAAATCAATATCACTACGAAAATATTTAAATGTCGCTATTAAAATAATGGCAACAGGAATAGATACAACAATTCCTATGAAACCTCCCAATATTCCCCCTGCAAATACTGCAAAAATACTAACTAATGGATGAATATTATTTGTCTTCCCATATATTTTAGGGGCAATTATATAACTATCAATTTGTGGGCATATTAGACATACAAGTAATGTAAGAAAGAATAATTTTGGACTTATTACAGATGCTACTAACAGTGCAATAATATTAACTACAAGTCCTCCAAATATTGGAATGATGCTTGAAAAAGCAGTTAAAATACCAAATATTAAATAGTTTGGATGCCCTATTATAAATAATATAGTTGTATACTCTATAAATTGAACTAAAATGTTTTTACCTAATCCACTAAAATAATTAGTAACTTCAATATCTAAAGTTTTAATATACTTATAAAACTTTCTATTTCTTTTTGAAAAGTTTTTCTTTATAAAAAATCTTATTTTATCCATATCTACCAATAAATATATTGAAACAAAGATAATAATTATAACAATAGTACCAACATTAATTGTAGAATTTAATATATTAATAGCACCATCTGATATATAGGTTCCTAAACTTTTAATGATATTTGAAGTTATATCCGTAATTGATGACTGAAGTAATCCTAAATTAATTTCATATTTATTTGATAAATCAGTTAATAAAGTTGAAATATTTCCTAATAACAATAATACTTGATCATATATCATTGGGACTAAGAGAATAATAATAGAAACAACAAATCCTAAGGTCAATATACAAACTAATAAGTTGGCAAACCATTTAGGAAATCCAGTCTTTTCTAATTTTTTTACTAACGGGTATAAAGCATATGCAATAGCAAATGATAGCAAAAATGGTAATATTATTTGCCAAATTTTACTGACAATTCCAATCCACAAACCTCTTACCATATATAGTAAATATATACCTGCTAAAATAATTACTATATTAACTAATTTATAGTTTAATTTATTTTCTCTCATCTAGATTCTCCTTTTCTAACAATATTGTTATTGGCCCGTCATTAACAATATTTACTTCCATTTCTGCTCCAAATATTCCTGTTGCAAGTTTAATATTTTTATCTTTCAATTTACTATTGAATATATTATATAAAACAGAGGCTTCATTTCCATTTAATGCCTTAACATAACTAGGTCTTCTTCCGCGTGTAGTATCAGCGTATAAAGTAAATTGACTAATTGATAATATACTACCTGAAATGTCTAATAATGATTTATTCATAATTCCATTTTCATCATCAAAAATACGCAAATTAAGTATTTTATCTATCATATAATCAATTACTTTTTCATTATCATTATACGTAAAACATACGAGTAATACCATACCATAATCAATTTCTCCATAAACTTTATTATCAATTATTACCTTAGAATTTTTTGACCTTTGAACTAATACACGCATTATTTCATCAACCTCTCTACTTCACTTACATATGATAGATTGCTTAAATCAACAATAAATTTATTTAATTTTTCAACATTTTCAACTAAAACTGTCATTGTGTAAATTTTATATTCACCTTTACTAATTGTAAATACACTATCAATAGTAATATTATCAGAAGCGGCTTTTGTAATAATATTTAATAAATTATCATTATTAGTTGTGCGAACAATTAAATCAGTACTAAATTTTTTACTTAATTCATTATTCCATTTTACTGATACTAGTCGCTCATCAATATCAGCAATATTTTTACAACAAGTTCTATGAACAGAAATACCTGCACCTTTAGTTATATAACCTATAATTTTATCACCAGGAATAGGATTACAACATCCACTTAATTGAACTTTAATATCAGGAAGTCCTTCAACTAAAACTTCATTTTTATTGTTTGCTTGTTTATAATTAGTTTCATTTATTTTATCAATCAAACTTTCTTGGGGTTCTTCTTTTTTAGAAATAAATTTAATAATTGATAGTGGTGTTCTTTTTCCGGATGCTATCTCTATATATAAATCATCAATATCCTTTAACTTATACTCGTTTAATAAAATATCAATATTCTTATTACTTAAAATTTCATTAATTGATAAGTTATTTTTCCTTATTTCCTTTTCTAATAAGTCATTTCCTTTTTCAATTAAATCATTTTTTTCTATTTTACTATAAAAAGACTTTATTCTACCTTTGGCTTGAGTTGTAATTACAAAATTTAACCAATCCTTATTTGGACCTTTAGAAGCATTAGATGTATTTATTTTAATAATATCACCGGTATGTAAAACATAATCTAGTGGAACAATATTATCATTAACAATGGCTCCTACCATCTTGTTACCTACTTCACTATGAACTTTGTATGCAAAATCAACAGTTGTAGCACCTTCAGGCAATTCGATTACATCACCTTTAGGAGTATAAACATATATGGAATCATTTGTTAATATATCATTTTTAATACTACTTATAAATTCTTCTGGAGTATTAGTTTCCTGATTTAATTCAATAATACTTCTAAAAATTTGTAATTTTTGCTCCATCGCGTCCTTACTGGTTTTAGCACCGTCTTTATGTTCTTTATATGACCAGTGAGAGGCAATGCCGTATTCAGCAATTTTATCCATTTCATATGTTCTAATTTGGATTTCAAATAATTTACCATCAATTCCAAATACCGTTGTATGAAGTGATTGATATAAATTAGTTTTTGGCATTGCTATATAATCTTTAAATCTTTTTGGCACTGGTTTATATTTTGAATGAATAAGACCTAAAGCTAAATAACATTCTTGCTCGGTATTAACAAAAACTCTTAGTGCTAAAATATCATATATATCATTAAATTTTTTACCTTTATTTAATTTATTATATATGCTGTATATACTTTTACTGCGTCCTTTTATTTCGTGGTTTATTCCATGCTCTGTTAATAATTCTGATACATCATTTAACATTTTGTTAACAGAACTATCTCTTTCACTTTTCTTTTCATTTAATTTTTCAACAATATCAAAATAAGCATCTGGTTTTAAATATCTAAGTGATAAGTCTTCTAGTTCACTTTTGATTTTATTAATTCCCAATCTATGTGCAACAGGTGTTAATATTTCTAAAGTTTCTCTTGCCTTCTTTTTTTGTTTTTCTGGAGACATTACATATAATGTACGCATATTATGAAGTCGATCAGCTAATTTTATTATAATAACTCTAACGTCTTCTGATAAACCAACTAAAATTTTTCGTTGATTGGCAGCTACTTGCTCACTATCACTGCTAAATTTCAATTTATTAATTTTAGTAACACCATCAACTAACATCGCAATATCACTACCGAATAATTTTTCTAACTCTTCTTTAGTTGAGTCAGTATCTTCAATAGTATCATGAAGCAAGGCAGCACATATACATTTAGCATCAGCCTTAATATCAATTAAAATATATGCAACATTTAATGGATGATATATATAATCTTCCCCAGATATTCTTTTTTGACCAAAATGTTTATTTACGGCATACTGATAACATTCCCTAATTAATTTTATATCTTCTTCATTATCATTATATTTTTTAAATTCATCTATTAACTCATCTATTGTTAATAATTTTGTTCTAATTCCCATACTTTCATCTCACAATCAATCTATAATAATTATATAACAAAAGTAAAGTTTTTAAAAGAAAAAACGGTATAATTTCTTAAACCGTTTTAAATAAATTAAAGTTTGTATTTTATATAACGGAACAAATCACTTACTATCTCGGCGATATCTTTTAATGAAATCTTCTTTATATTGCAAAAAAGTATCATTTTTTATTGACTCTCTAATATTTTCAGTAATTTTTATTAAAAATCTTAAATTATGAATTGATAATAACCTTTGCCCTAATGTTTCGTTAGCTATTATTAAATGCCTAATATAAGCTTTAGTATAATTCTTACAGCATTCACAATCACAGTTTTCATCAACTGGAGTAAAGTCTTCTTTATATTTAGCATTTTTTAAATTTATTTTCCCATCTAACGTAAAAGCATGACCATGCCTTGCTAATCTTGTTGGAAGTACACAATCAAACATATCAATTCCTCTTAATACACCTTCAAAAATATCAGTTGGTTCGCCCACTCCCATTAAATATCGAGGTTTACCCTTTGGTAAATATTTAACACCATAATCAATCATCTTCATCATAGTGTCTTTATCTTCTCCAACGGAAGTACCGCCAATTGAATAACCATCAAAATCTAATTTTACAGTTTCTTTTGCACTATATTCTCTTAAATCTTGGAATTCTCCACCTTGAACTATACCAAATAAGCTTTGTCTTGAATTATTATGAACTTCTTTTCCTCTTTTAGCCCAACGAAGTGTTCTTTCAACACTTTTTTTCATATATTCATAACTAACCGGATAAGGTGGGCATTCATCAAAACTCATGGCAATATCACTATCTAGTTTATTTTGAATCTGAATAGATTTCTCAGGAGTTAACAAAAGATTTTCTCCATTTAAATGACTTTTAAATTTAACACCTTCTTCGGTTATATCTTTAGGCTTTGCAAGAGAAAATACCTGAAACCCACCACTATCAGTAAGAATTGGACCATCATAATTCATAAACTTATGTAATCCACCTGCTTTATCTATAATATCTTCGCCTGGTCTTAACCATAAGTGATAAGTATTACCTAAGATAACAGCCGAGTTTATTTCCTTTAATTCACGATAATCTAATGTCTTTACGGTAGCTTGAGTTCCTACTGGCATAAACATAGGTGTTTCGTATGTACCATAATTAGTTTGGAGTTTACCATAACGTGCACCACAATTTTTATCTTGATGAATTAATGTATATTTTATTTTCATAAATATTCCTCATTTCTCCTAGATTATACCAAAAAAAAATAAAAAAAGAAAGTACTAAATACTTTCTCATTATTAAGAATTAACAGAACTAGCTATGCTTTTTATTTTAGCCTTGGTAATGTTATTAATATCACATAAATTATAACCGTCGTAAAGAGATAATTCATTAGTTCCACTTAAATCATTACTATCCAGAACATAATTACCATTACTATCTAAAGTAGGAATTTTATATTTGATAACTCCTTCTTGTAAAACGATTAAAGCATTGTTAGGTAGATATGAATAACAAGTTTTAACTCCCGCACTATCTGTTATTTCAAAGATATATTTTCCACGAAAACTTGTAATATATGAAGTAAATTCTTCGTTTATGTCTTTTTCTTTTAATTCTACTTCTCCATTAATAGTATCATTTAAATCAGTCAATCTATTAATCCTTGTTTTTAAAACTAATAGTAAAGAAGAAATAATCATTAAAAACATAATTAATACAAAATATAATATACCTGTTATAGCAAATCCCTTGTTATTCAATCTCATTTTATCAATCTCCTAGTACGTAATTACTTCTTTTTTGATATTATCATTTAATTTAGAAGCGTTTTTTTCACTAATTACAATGGTATCTACATTACCATCAGAAATATAACGTTTATTTTTTAGTAATTTAAAAACCATTTCAATATCAAATTCTACTCCATTATTATCATATGCCCTACAACGTTTTAAAAAAGTAGGATCAAAATTAACATCAAAAGGAGAATATTCAGCATCCCATCCTACACGAAGAGCTGCTTTAGTTTCATAAGTAGAGTTATCATAGGTAGAATTCAATACAAACTTAAAATTTGCATGTTCTTTATTATATGGACTACCAAATGGTAAAGCAATTATGTTTACATATTGACCAGGAATTATTTCATCTAACTGTTTGTATACAGAAACTATTTCCTTATTAACTTGATCTGAACTTGACTTTTTAATATCCAAATGATTTTCAGTATGATTTCCTACATCGTAACCATTTTCTACTAACCATTTTAATATTTTTTCATTGTATTTGGGTTGATTAAATAATCCACCATTTACAAAGAATGTCGCTGTTACGTTATAATCAGGATATTTTTCTTTAAAACTTTCAAGTATTCCTACAGCACAATTTTCATCAATGATTAAATCACCATTCTCATCTAATCCTTTTACTTTAAAATTGTTTTCATTCCCATCATCAAAAGTCAAAACTATTGGACTTTTGCCATATTCAACATTAATATTACCATCTATATAATCAGTAAGTCTAATCATACGATACCCATTTTTATAATAAAATTCTAAATCTTCTCTAAAGGCTTCAGTAGTTCTATTATATCCATCTTTATCAACATTACCACCTGTGTAATTAGTATCATCTGATTTCATGTCAACTATTCCATGATACATCATAATAGGAACTGTCCCCAACTCATTAATTCCATCAGTTTTTAATTTTTCCTTATCAAGTTTTCCTAATGAAATAACAACTTCTAAAATATCTCCCTTATTAATTGTCTCTCCTACTTTAATATTTTGAGATATTACCTTGTCTTTATCTTTTTCATCATTATATTCATATTTGATTTTTAATTGCAATCCATGTTCTTGAGCAAAATCATTAGTTTCTTTTAAATCCCTTAAATGAACCATCTGGATTGTATTATCAGTTTTTGTTTTATTATCAGAATTACTTATAAATCTAGTTGCAACTAAAACTATTCCTATTATTAAAACTAAAATTATTAAACATACTATTATACGATCATATCTTATTTTCTTTTTTTTCTTCATACAACATTCTCCTACTTTCTTAAATTATAATACATATAATTATTTTTTTCAATAAAATTTAAAATATTACAAAAAAAGACTAATTAAATAACTTATATTAGTTAATTAATCCTATTTTATTTAAAGGCCATATTCTAAATACTGCTTTTCCTAAAATATCTTTTTCCTCAATAAAGCCATTTACTCTACTGTCTGCTGAAATGGTTCTATTATCTCCCAAAACAATATATTTCCCTTCTGGTACCTTATTATAATTACAATTATCAATGGTATCTTTTATTAAACAAATATCCTTAACATCGAAATCATTAGTTTCATTTTTGGCGTAAATATCTTCAACTCTTTCACCATTAATAAACAACATATTTTCTCGATATTCAATTTCATCACCAGGAAGACCTATTACCCTTTTTACAACTTTCTCTTCCCCTTTATCAATAACCACAATATCAAATCTTTTGATATCAGACACTGCATATGTGATTTTACTTAAAAGCAATAATTCATTATCATGTAGAGTATCTTCCATAGAAGAACCATCTACTTCTACAGGAGTTATAATAAATGTTCTAAGTAATATAACAACTACAATTATTATTATGTAAGGAATTATCTCTTTTATAATTTTTTCCATTTTTATTCCTTCTTTCAAAAAAGATAATAAATTCTACATTTATTATCTTGCTTCTTTCATTTTGTATTGTCCTTTTCTTGTTCTTAAGAAGTACAATTTTGCACGTCTTGCAACACCTTTTTTTACGATATTGATATATGCAATATTAGGACTATTTACTGGGAAAGTTTTTTCTACACCTACACCATATTTAGTGCTTCTAACTGTAAAAGTTTCAGATACCCCTTCGCCTTTACGTGAAATTACAACTCCTTCAAAATTTTGGATTCTTTCTTTTTCTTTACCGCCTTTTGTTTCAATAATTTTACATCCTACTACTACTGTATAACCTACTCTAAATTCTGGTATATTAGGATTTATTTGCTTAGCAGTAATTTTGTCAATTAAATTCATTCTATTCATCACCTTTCTATAACCAGCAATCATTAATATAAAATAAGCGGATTGCTTTTTTGACATATCTAATAATAACATATTAACATATAAAATGCAATAGATTAATAATGCTATTTATTTTTTCTTACAACTTGGTAATAATTTTTCAAGTATTTTTCTACTAGATTCATATTCTCTATATTTTTCTTCCTCATTTATAAATTTTATTGCAGCATTATTAATAATAACTCTAATTTCTTCTTTTGATTTATTATATAATTTAGCTATAGTTTTTAATGTATATGAAGTATTATTGTAAAACCCTATGTAAAAAAGTAATATCATGGCATGATCAACTTCTAAAATTTTAAAGATAAAAGCTAAATCAGAGTTTTTAATCATGTAATGTAATTTTGTACAATCCTCTTGGGTTAAGACATCATTTACCACTTCATCTTCAATACTTCCTAACATCCTTCTTATTTTTGGTAAAATAATATTAAAATATTTTTTTGTTTCATTTGCTGTTAATCCAGTATAACATAAATTAGCTATTTGTTGTTCCCTTTTTTTAATAAGTTCTATATAACTCATTGGTAGAGACATTATGCATTTATCTACATTACTCTTATCATGATCAATAAAAGTATCATAAATGCTAATGGCTCTATTTTGGGCTTTTACAACTGCTATTTCATTATTAATATTATTTCTAATTCTAGGAATAACTCTACTATATAGTATTGTTTTATCTTCTTTAGTAATATTAGCAGTACAAGTAGGATTAGTAAAATCATTACCCCAAGCTAAATGAACTAATTCAATATCTTTTTTTTCATCTAATTTACTGATCCCTAAAGCCACTAATTCTTCTTTAGTATTTGGACATAATTCATATATACTTTTAGGATTTGAGCCACTTATTTTATTTTTTTTTTTTACATAAGGAACATTTGTAGAAGTACTACCTTCTATTCCAAGTTCAAATAAGATATTAGGATTAGCTTTTAATTTATTTTGCATTTTTCTAATCATTTTGTTTTCTACTTGTCTAACTCTTTCCCTTGTAATTCCATAAGTTTGGGCAATTTCTTCTAATGTATGAGTTCGACTTTCTCCACCTATGCCAAAACGTTTATACATTATTTTAACGTCTCTTTCATTTGAACTGCACATATCTAATAATTTATAGATTCCAAAAGCCATTATCTTATTAATAACTTTTGTATCAACAGATTCTTCTTCACTTGGGACAAATTCGCCAATCTCACTATCTTCTTCTTCCCCGACATAACTATTTAAGCTACCAACATCTAATTCGTATTTTTGAATTTGTCGTAATTCATCCACTGTAATTCCCATTCTATCTGCAATAAGTGCAGAACTTGGTTCTCCCATAACTATTTGTTCTAATTCATTTCTTACTTTTTTATATAAAGATAATTTCTGCCCAAAATAAACAGGAATCTTTAATGTTCTACTTTTATCAGCAATTGATCTAGTTATTGCCTGTCTAATCCACCATGTAGCATATGTTGAGAATTTACATTTTTTTTCTAAATCAAATTTGTCTATGGCACGAAGTAAACCTAAATTCCCTTCTTCTAATAAATCTAATAATTCTTCTCTATTTTTACTATAATTTTTAGCTATGGAAACAACTAGTCTTAAATTATGTTCAGCTAGTTTTTCTTTAGCCTTCATATCACCAGCATTAAATCTACTAAATAAATCACGTTCTTCTTCTATAGTTAATACTGGTATTTTTATACTATTCAAGTATAATTTTAAAATATCAATTGAATCAGTTTTATCAAAGTAGTAATCTTCATTATCTCTATCAAAAACTTCAATATCAATATTTTCTCTTTCTTTATTATCATTAGTAGATTCCATATTGTTAATCATACAATAATAATCAATTAAAGATACTACAAAACCGTTTGAAGTAATTTTATTAAATTGGTTACTTTCAATTAATGTAGCATTTTCTTCTACAATTTTTTTTACTGCTTTATTAATTCCTAAATTTCTATCAATTAATTTACCAACAAGGTCTGCATCCATAGTAATACCTAAATTTTTAAAAAATAAATAAATATTATTTAAAGAAGCAATACAAGTTTTTGAATCTGAATCTATATCAATTAATGAAGATAAATGTGCATTTATTTTATCAAAGACTTTTTCTTCTTGATATTGTTTTAATAAAATACTATTTAATTCTTTTCTTAATTGATTTGAAAACACTCTTTTTATTTTTAGTAAATCAACTTCATTTGTAGTTGCATATACCTTCAAATGTTTTTGCAATATTTCTCTAAACTCCTCTTCTGACAAATCAATCATAAAATAATCTTTTTTAATTTTGTATCCCATATTAGTTAGGACCTGCAATAATTCTTTTTCTTCCATAATACCACCCATTTCTTTTTGCGACGCACTTTATAATAGCACTTTTTCGAATAAAATGCAACAAAAATAAATTAAAAATTAAAAAAAAGACCTATATCAGGTCATTAATAATATGTCTTTACTGCGGTAAAAGCTCCTATAATTGAATTAAATAATGTAGCAATTAAAAAGATAATTGATAAAACTAAGCCTGCTGTTGCCTTGCCTTTATTAGTAGTAGACTTCAATCCTTTACTTGAAAATACTATTCCGCAAATGGTAACGGGATAACCAAATAAAGGAATAATCCATGCAATTATACTTACTAATCCTAAAATAAAACCAGTATTAGCATTTTTATCGATTTTTTCACTATCAGTTATTACGTTATTAGAGTTAGAAGTATTTTCTACAACTTTACCGCATTTTAAACAAACATCTGCTCCTTCTTTTAATTCGTTTCCGCAATTTGAACAGAATTTACTCATATTTACACACTCCTTCTAAATATAGTATACATTAAATTTTATATTTTTTAAATACATTTTCAAAATTATTTTACTTTTTTTAATACTCCTTTTTTTTCAAAGAATTTTAATATAAAAAACAATATTGTAGTATATAATACCGTTCCTAAGATACTTGTATATATACACTTTAATAAAATACTCAAACTATATGTATTATAATTTACAAGATTTAGTATAAAAAAAGAAATTAAATGATATAGAATAATACTTAAAACAGATATAATGTTTATATTTATCATATTATATGGTAAATATAAATCTACCACTTTATTTATGAAGTATATTATAACAAAAATAAATGTTATAAATAAAAATGTTGAAGAATACACAATATCAAATAATAATCCAAAAATTATGATTATAATAAGATATTTTCTATTATTGTTAAAATAAGGATATACACTAACTAAACTTACCAAAGTACATATAGTTTTAAAAATACTTGGATTAATTAATGAAAATGCTAAAAAATTAGAAAAAATGCTGTCACATAAGAAGGAAATAATTAAAACTATAACTATAAATCCCATTACTCAGTATCCTTTCTTTTTAATATTGATACATAATTTATATCATTAAATGATACACTAGGTTCTACATTAATAATTTTAGCTAAATCATATTCATCAGTAGTTATATTTACAACTTTCCCTATTAAAATTCCTGAAGGGAAAACGCCACCTAAACCACTTGTATATACTGTATCTCCAACATTTACTTCTTCAGTATTGCTAATTCCTTCTACTTCTAATAAATTACTATCGTAATTATATCCATTAATCAAACCATTAATTTTATTTTGGCCATTGCTTATAGAAACCGATATTTTGTTATTAGTATCACTTGTTGTTATTAGTCTTACTTCAGAAGAATATGCAGAAACTTTGATAACTTTCCCTATTAAGCCGATTGCATTTATCACTACCATACCTTCTTCTATATCATTTTTGCTACCCTTATCAATTGTAAGTGTATTGTACCAATATCCTACATTTCTACTTACAACAGTTGCGTTAATTTGTTCATAATCAGTAAGGACATAATCAATATTCAATTCCTTTTTTAACGCTTCAATCTGATTTTTAAGTTCTATATTTTCAGCTTCAATGGCACCAATTTTATCAATATTTTCTTTGAGAATGTCATTTTCTTTTTGAATATCTTTTAAATTTCTAAAATCATCAATGGTGTTTGATACAAATTTAAATGGAGCATTTACTATTTTCTCACAAAACACAAAACTATCTTTTATTATTGATTCAAAAAAATTTAATTTACGTTCTTCTTTTAAAGTCTTGCCATAAATAGCCAATATTACTAATATTAAAATAAAAATAAAAATTGCTATATATTTTCCTTCTATTTTCTTTTTGTATTTTAACATAAAATCATTCCTTTGTTTATATTATTACCAATATTTAACATTTATATTATAACAAAATTTCTACTTTTTTACCATTATTTAATTAAACCATTTTCAAAATAACTAAAATAAGTTTTATTTCCAATAATAATATGATCAATTAAATTAATACCATGTATTTTACCAATTTCTTGTATCTTTTTAGTAATAGTTGTATCTTCAAGCGATGGAGTTGGATCACCTGATGGATGATTATGAAGACAAATGATAAAAGAGGCAGAAGATAAATATGCTTCTTTAAAAATTTCTCTTGGATGAACAATAGAAAAATTAATACTTCCCATAAATAATAATTTTTTATTAATATATTTCTTCTTATTATCTAAATATATCACGTAAAATTCTTCTTGTTTTTTATCAATAAATAAATATGTAAAATAGTTTACAATATTTTTAGGATTTGTACAGCTAATTAATTCAAAATCAGAAACAGGAGCATAAATTCTTCTTCCTATCTCAATTGCCGCTAATAGTTCAATTGCTTTTACTTTACCAATGCCTTTAATTTCCATTAATCGTTTTATATTAACATCTTTTAAATTTCTAATATCTCCAATAGCGCTTAATAATTCGCATGATAATTCTTTTACAGATTTATTTTTAGTGCCAACTTTTAAAATAATTGACAATAACTCTTCGTTTGACAAATTAGAACTTCCAACGTTTAAAAACCTCTCTCTAGGTTTTTCATTATTTGGTAATTCTTTTAATTTCATAAAATCCCCCCTTTATATGCATTATAAAATTACTATCTCCTATAGTCAATAAATAAACATAAATATTTTTATTTTTTAGTTTTTACACTTATATGTATAACGCAAAAAAAAAATTATATTTTTTTTTAATTATTTTAAATATTTTACATATAGTATGTTATAATGAATATAGGTGATACTAGATGCGTAAAACAATTTTGTCGGTTGGTTTTTTTGTTATTGTTTTTGTAATTATTGGTGTGATATGGAAAGAAGATATTATATATTGGTATACACATAATTTCGAAGAAAATAATTATTCTGAATTAGTAGTTAACGAATATTTTGTTGATGATAATTTTAGTTATGTTAATAATTATACTAGTAATGATATTTCAAACAGAAAACAATTAATAGATTTAATATATTATTTTATTAATAGTGGGAATGAAACAGTTAATGCATACTGTGTAAAAGAATATGATAATTGTATTAAAGATTTAGAAACTATTTCTAAAGATCAAGAATCGTTATCGCTGCTTAATAATTTTGTTCATCCTTATAATAGTTTTTCTAAATTAAGTTTTACTTATGATGAAAGAGGAAATTTTACTATAAAAAGTACGAAAATATATAGTGATAAAATGATTAAAGAACTAAATACGATAATAGATGATTTTATTGATAAAAATATAGAAAAAAATATGACAATTGAAGAAAAACTTAAAATAATACATGACTTTATAATCGATAATACAGAATATGATGTTTTAAAAATGGATAATATAAATGATCCTACTTATCAATCATCTAATGCTTATGGTGTTTTGTTAGAGCATTATGGAATATGTAGTGGTTATGCTGATACATTAGCAATTTTTTTAAATAAATTAGGTATAATAAATTATAAGATTAGTAATGATGAACATATATGGAATTTAGCATATATAAATAACAAATGGGTACATATAGATTTAACTTGGGATGATCCGGTTAGTGAAACTCCTATAAATAGAAGTGATTATTTTATGATAGATACTAAAACTTTACAAGAATTAGATAAAGAACATGATTTTAATAAATATATATTTGAAGAAGCAAAATAAATAGGCATTATTGCCTATTTATTTTATATGCACATAATACATTTTTTGCAAGCTCTGCTATTGTCATTGGCCCTACACCACCAGGAACTGGGGTTATATAACTTGCCTTTTTAGATACTGTGTCAAACTTAACATCACCATATAATTTGTTATCAACTCTATTTATTCCAACATCAATAACAATGGATTTATCTTTTATCATACTTTCATCTATAAATTCTTTCTTTCCTATTGCTACAATTAATATATCAGCAAGTTTAGTAATCGTAGATAAATCTTTTGTTTTAGAATGACATATACTAACTGTAGCATCTCTATTTAAAAGTAAATTTACTAATGGTTTTCCTACCAAGTCACTTCTTCCTACGATTACGGCATGTTTACCTCTTATTTCTATCTTGTACGCATCTAGTAAATCAACTATTCCTTTAGGAGTACAAGAAATTAATGAAGCGCAATTATGAACTAATTTTCCAGTATTAATATCTGTTAATCCATCTACATCTTTACTAGGAATTATTCTATTTTGAATTATTTTAGAATTTAAATGATTAGGAAGTGGCATTTGAACTAAAATTCCATCTACTCCATTTTCCTCATTTAGTTTATCGATAATTTTTATAACTTCATCTTCTGAAACTGATTCAGGCAAATTTATATGTTCAAAGTTATATCCAACATATTCGGCCATTTTCTTTTTTTGATTTACATATACACAACTCGCTGGATCATCCCCTACTTGAATGACAACCAATTTTGGTTTATCTTTTAATTTTATTACTTCTAATCTAATATTATCTAATATTTGATTTTTTATACTTTTACCATCTAATATAATCATTATATCAACTTAGTTCCACAATTACTACAGAAATTAGCGCCATTAGTAGGTGTACCACAATTTGGGCAGAAGTTCATTTTTTTAGATTCTGTTATAGTTGATGCATTATCAGTATTGCCATTACTATCTTTTGATAATGTAGATTCTTTAACTTCTTCTACTGTGAATAAAGAACCGGGTTCAGGCACTGCTTTTTCTGTTGGTTTAACCTCTTGACTAGTATTTTGATTTACTGCATTTAATACATTTGCTCCAGACTGAGAAGCCATGTTCATTCCCATAAAGCCCATCATAGCTCCATTTTCGTTTGATGCTGCATTTTGCATAGCTTCCGCAGTAGCATTTGCCATTAAACCTGATTGCAAATTAGGGTTTGAAAAGATTGTCGCATCATCAACTTTTGATACTCTCTTCATTGATTCTTCAGTTAAATTAATATCAGCAATAGCTACATCTGTTATTTTAATTCCGTATTTTTGATATAAATCATCCATTAATAAATTATTCATTTCATTTGATATATCAGTTCCATACATTCCAATATCACCAAATGGTATTTTATGTTTTCTCATAACAACAGTAATAGCTTGAGTAATTTTTTCAACAAATTTACTTTTAAATTGATCTCCTAATACATCTGAAAATAGTACTGTGTCTTTAGCATTAGCCCCAATTACATTACCAATTAATATTGCAGGATCCTCAACTTTGATTGCATACTCACCAAAAAAAGTCACTTCTAACATTCCATATTTATCATCAGTTATTTTTTTAGGTTGCGGTGAACCAAATTTATTTCCTACTATTGCAAGTAAATTAACATAGTAAACTCTTTGATCTTGTGCTGTTTGTCCTCCAAAAGTCGTACGACTTCCCATTTTTTTAATAGTATCCACTATGCCTTTTCCTAATCCACCAGTAAAAATACTAGGTTCACTACCTGAATTAAAAGTATATGTACCTGGTTCAGCACAAAAATCTAATATTTTTCCATTTTCAATAACCATCATTGCTGTTCCTTGTGGTACCATTATAGCACTACCATTAGTAATAACTCCTTCTGATGGATTCTTATTACCATCTCCATGATTGACTACTCCTCTTTGTACTAGTACATCACTATCCATTTCTGGACATGATATATATTCTTTAAACTGATCTCCTAAAGCTGAAGATACTGAACTTGTAAAAGCTTTTATTAATCCCATAATATCATCCTTTCCTTAATACTTTATACTTCTTAATTATAGCATAAAAAAAATTTTTTTTATATATTTTATTGTTTTATTGACAAAAATAAGATATAATATACTTGTAATAGAAAACGAGTAATACTCATCTTCTATTAACACATTTTATATGTGACTCTTGGTGTTAGACATTCCTAGTCTATTGGGTAAGAGAAGGAATGTCTATTTTTATTGCAACAATAATTATTATTAATAATATAAATAATATTACTATGCGATCCAAGAATTTTATTATATATTTTCTCTTTGGCATAATATCACACC
>ERZ1643249.767-NODE-767-length-34452-cov-5.646684_pt1 | contig 34452 bp, 26 predicted proteins | sample MGYA00579263_ERZ1643249 | MGnify/ENA primary metagenome ERZ1643249 (study PRJEB29033, sample SAMEA4952264) | chicken gut metagenome | biome: Broiler Chicken; feature: Gastrointestinal Tract; material: Caecum | place: Ireland | collected 2018 | study: Broiler...
CTTTTTCGCTATCTTATTCTTTGACTTTTGACATCAATACTACCGTCTCCACATGTCCAGTCTGAGCAAACATATCAACAGGCTGTACTTCTTTTACTTTATAATCACTGGTTGCAGTCAAAATTTGTAGATCACGGGCAAGAGTGGCTGGATTGCAACTGACATAAACCATTCGACTAGGTGAAGCAGTAAGCATCGTTTGCAACAGGTGCTTATCACAACCCTTGCGCGGTGGATCAACAACAATCACATCTGGCTGAATACCAGAACAAATCCATTGAGGAATCACCGTTTCTGCTTTACCCACTTCAAAGCGCACATTATCCATTCCATTTAACTTTGCATTTTGCTTGGCATTTTCAACTGCTGCTTCCACAATTTCCACACCATATACCGCCTTGGCTTTCTGCGCCAAAAACAAAGAAATTGTTCCGACACCGGAATAAACATCAAACACAACCTCATTTCCAGTTAGTCCAGCGTAATGCAAGACTTGCTCATACAAAACCTTCGTTTGTATCGGATTAATTTGATAAAATGAAAGAGCAGAGATCGCAAATTTCACAGAACCAATGTAATCATAAATATATTTTCGTCCATGCAACAGCTTTGTTTGTTCACCCAAAATTACATTGGTTTTTTGAGGATTGATATTTTGAACAATGCTTTGTACCATTGGATAACGTTTGGTAATCTTTTTGACTAAAGCCTGCCCTTCTGGAAAAACTTTCGTACGTGTAACCAAAACAACCATTACCTCACCAGTTGCTTTAGCCTCACGCAACATAATATGTCGCAAAACACCAGTATGCTTTTGTTCATCATATGGTTCGACTCCAAGTTGACTCGAAATTTGCTTAATCCATTGCAAAATCTGATCATTCGTTTCTGATTGAATAAGACATGTATCCATTGGGATCATCTGATGTGTTCGTTGACGATAAAAACCAATCTCCAACTGCCCGTCTACACTTGCAACAGGAACCTGTGATTTATTACGATAATTCCAAGGATTTCCCATCCCTTGTGTTGGACAAACCGTTATATTTTCTAAATATCCAATTCGTTTCAATACCTCTGCGACTTGTTTTTGTTTATATGCCAACTGTGCTGGATAAGAAAGATGTTGAAGCGTACAACCTCCACATAACTTAAAAAAGCGACATGGTGCCTCAACTCGATCTGGACTTTTTGTATACCGGAAAACCATACGTCCATAAGCAAAAGATTTTTTCACTTTTGTTAAAGCAATCAATGCCCGCTCTCCGACAAGAGCATCAGCAACAAATACCGGAAAACCGTTAATTTTTGCCACACCAAACCCCTCATGTGTTAAATCTTCAAACACCACTTCAAACTGCTCGTTTTTATGAAAAGTCGTTTCCTTCATTCAATATGCTCCATTCAATCATTTTCTTGAACTTTATTGTAACAAAAACAACTATAAATTGTAATCCTTGTCTATTTCGTTTACAATTTCCATAAGGAGGCGTTCTCATGTCGAAAAACCGAATTTATGTATACACTTTTATTTTCTTTTTTATGCTTTGTATCGGTATCATTACTGGTTCCTATATTGTAAATATGAATAAAAAAGCTATGATGGAAATACAGACAGCTATGAATCCGCATACACAAAATTCTGAAATCGAGCCAGATCTAGAAATAGAACAAAAATCAAAAGTCGATGGTTTGGTTTTGCAAATGTTGTTTGATTTATATACCACCATAAATGCATCAGTGGACACAGAATACGCCTATTACAATGTAATTTCCCAAATTCAAAATCATCTGAATGAATCAACTACAAAAAAAGCAATCATTATCCAAGAAGCTTCAACCTTGCTGCAAAGAAGCTTAACAAAATATCATACACGGCTGAGTTCAGTAAAAGAAAATGTCAATCAATCCTTGCAAACCTTTATTTTTGCTAATGCCATCAGTTCTTCCGACCAAAAAGAAATCCAAGCTGCGTTAGAATATTTAGATGCAAACATAAGTACATTCGCCGAAATCGGACATTTTATTTTACGTGACAAAGATCCCTTCACAACAAAAACCATAAATCAATCTATTGAAGCAATGGTAGAAATGACCGAAAAACGTCAAGAAGCTCAATCCAGACTGGAAAAGAAAATTGGCCAAAAACTAGAAGAAAATAAAAGAAAACAAAACTTAACCGAAGAACCTTCTATTCGTTCCGAAGATGGTTCTGTTTTCTAAATTATTTTTAATAAAAGAGATTCAGAACAATAGATTTTCAATTCCTTCTTCATAAAAAGCCAACTGATGAATCTATTTCCTTTTCAATTTATCAACAACGAAAAATTTGTACCAAAACGGACGAACAAAATTAAGAAGCCTTTAAGAAATCGTAGAGTGTCCATGTATAACTGCTCTTGCACTGGCTTGCTATAGTCAGGTCTATTGTTATATACTTTTCTTTTAAATCTAGGATATGAGGTAACATCTCCTCTGACCATTTAAACGTAAGTAGCCCTCTTTTATATGAAAGCCTTACAAAGGCATTCCAATTCCCATTCATCTTCACTGATAAACTTGCCAAATTGAACAGATAATAACTTTTTAGAATCACTTTTTGCCTAAGCTGTTTGATATTTTTCTAGTTCAAACTTCTTTTCAAAATCCGCTTTATGAAATTCTATCTTGCCATTTTTCTGTGTCGCAAAAACGGCATAGGCTAGTAGTTGCATTTGATTTAATGTCAGACCATGACTCAACCTTGCTAGACTCAACTCATTTGATTTTTTCATCGTACTAGCTTCATCTCGAACAATTGGTTTATTATTTTTTCTATACACAATATCCTATTAATATAATAAATTTTTATAATTCTATCACTTAATATATCAGATATACTACGATTTGAAAATACTAACACACAATAGAAAGGATACATTTCACGCAATACTGTCTATTTTTTTGTTTATGACTGTGTTTTTATGTAGTACTGCATATTTTTCATAACGGCTGCCACCGCAGCTTTTGAATATAAAATTCAATATATAAGAAAAAATACCTATTTACTTTTTGTTTTAATCCATGTTAAATATAGTTAATACTTTGGAAAAGGAGGAAGTTTTGTATAAAAAAGTTATTTTTATCTGTTTTAAGTGTTATTTTGATTTTTAGTGGTTTGAGCATTACAACACCTAAATCTGCATCTGCCAATACTGATTTATCAGGAACACATTATATTTCTGCCAAGCATTCTGATAAAGTACTAGGTGTAGATAATAGTAATACGGGAACCGTTGTTACACAGCAATATAATCAAAATTTATTTAATTCAACAAATAACTCTGTTACATTTTCATTAGAAGATTTATTCAAGCAAGAGCAAACTTTTACTTCTCCTAGTGGTGAACAAATTACTGTTGGTATTGAACCTGTTAATAAAATAGAATCAAAGATGGTTAGACCACTAGATTCTAGTGCTACATATAAAATTTATTATTATACACTTGCATGGAATGTACATTATTATATTGACGTAAAAAATTATAGAATTACAAGAGCATATGATGAAGGATATATAGGACTTGCCCCAGTAAACAGCGATAAACTTACCTATGATAGTCTATCTGCGGTATATTCAATAGATATCGGTATTTCATTTGCAAGTGCTAAGGTAAAATTGAAGGCTACAATAAATCCTTCTCAAAAAACATTAACAACAGACTATACATTGTAGGGTATTTATAATGATAGAAGCTACAATAGTAACATTTATTATTATTATTTTAACAACCATACTCCCTGCAGTTTTGACTTGTTTTATCACGTTCAAGATAACGAAAAAGAATAAAAATATCGGATTAGTAATAGTTATTTTTTCTATATTATTTGCTCTAAGTTCAATTATTTTTGATTATAACCAGCAGTTCATTCAACTTGTTTATGCACTAATACCATTTAATTTAGGTGCATTTATTATGGCAAAGAAATATCATAAATAAATGCTTTAAAGATGAAGTGTAACTTTTGAATTTGGATAGGTTTTGCTTGGTTGACAGCTTCATATAAGTACAAAATAAGGTAGATGTTTTTTCTGTTTTTAATCATATGAACGGCTTAATTAAAAACGAACGATTCCAAGACGCTAATGTGTCCTTTAGAATCATTCGTTTTTTATATGGCTGCCATCGAGCCTTAAAATCTTAAACTTATTTTCTTTATATCTGGAGCAACTGGTAAACCTTTCTGTATTTGAGTGATGAAAAAACATGTGTAAAACCATTTTACTGATCTACACACGATTGCTGATAAGTCACCTGCTCTTACCACTCCATGTCCATAACATCGAGGGGATTGAGAAATTCCATAATTGTTGGATTGTCTTTTGCTTTTGAATTCATTTCTAAGTAGTATTCTAAAGCTTTTAGAATGTCTTTTACTTCTTGGCTATTCTCAAACTTAATTGTATCAAGATTTTTTCCATTAGTTCTCACCCTTCTTAATTACAATTATACTAAAGTTAATAAAAGATTCTTAAAGACTATTTCAAGGTTTTAATACTTCCCCTATTTTTTTAATCATTCTTTTTTGAAAAATACAGTTTTCTCCTGATATTTCGCCAAAAATATAACGTACTAATCTCCCTAAACCGTATTTAATATAAATTTTACTAACCCCATTTATACTAAAATTACAACCTCACTAAAATTAGTTGGCGTCATTTTACAAATAGCAAAAAACGCTGTTTATTTGCATTTTTTCTCTAAGTAATGGTGAACTCCTATCAGACCGTTAAAATTAAAATTTTTGTGATGAGCATAAGGGAAATCTGTCCACACATTTACCTTCGATGTGCGTAGAAATTGGCAGTGCCAACCGATTTCAATATGCTCATCCTGCGGACAAAATTTCACTCAAAAATGCAGATTGATTCAACAGATTTTTGTATAATTTAAGGACTTAAACTTTACAAAAATCGTTAGTCTAAAAAATCAAAAAACACCAATCTAAATGACCAGCAAGCATAGCCTTTGTGTCCCTACTAATATGGATTCACTTTGGCGTTTGTTAGTGAGCCCCCGCCCACTAAGACCCTCAAAACCACACATCGACTACACACCAAAAACACCTTTTTCCCCTTGAGCAAAAAAACAGCACTAAAAGCAAAATTTTAGTGCCTGAAACAAAAATTTTTCTGCTCCACTCCTTCCCTGCCGAAAACAAATATAAAAAAAATAAAAAATATGCGTGGGTCGTATTTTTAAAATTAGAAGAATAGGAGTATAAAAAGAACGGGAGAGGCTAGTGATGAGCCTTTCCCGTTCTTTTTATTTTTCATCAAACCAATGTCTACTAAATGAGTCTTATCCACATAAATTTTTTACACTTCAAAATTCATACAGTTAAAACGACTGAGCAGATGTAAAGCCTTATAATAAGATTTTACATCTGGTTGTGTTTCTCTAAATCCAATTTTTTTGTACCAGCCTCTACACAGAATTGAATCTTTTCTTAAAAATGCTGATTGGAAAAAACTAAAACAAAAATGTTTTTCCTGACGTTTATTATAGCTTACAAGGGACTACACAGAAGAATAATCTGATGGGTAAATATTGCTTATGTCTAGTGCTATTGCGAATGAGTTTCTCAACCGTCACAGCTTTTTTGTCCAATTATTTCGTACAACAAAAATATGATTTCTCCTTATAAACTGTAAATACACATAAAGAAATTTCCACAAAGAAAAACTTGCCCAAAATATCTTGGAGCCCAACAGGGATAAATAAGATATCAAGAAATTATTTTAATCTTTGTATTTCTACACACTATCCGATTTGGATACTTTGAAGAAAACCAATTATTGTACTTCATAGATACAGTTTTTCATCCTCTAGCGTTTCATAACCAGATGACCACTTCATAGGATTTTCGGTAATACATCTGAAATTCCCATAGCTATGTCTTTTTCATATCAGTCAATTCTGTATACTGATTATTAACACTTTTTGCTGCCCACAGCACACCTGGGCAAACCACCTCACAGATTGGATATACTATTAAATATCTCTTTTCAGTATAAGCTAAAAACTATAACAGATTTGCTTTGCTAAACAAGAGCTTACCGGAAGGAAGCTCAAAGAGAAAATTTGAAGTCCAGAACAAAACTCTAGACTTTCTTTGGATGATCCGCATAGATTGTATTTATCCACAGTGTACTTGATTATAACTGATTAGAAACAAGTTTTTCAAAACAAGCGATAAAGAAAAACACTCACTCCAATTGAGAACTGACAAAACCATTGAAATACATGACCTTGAAAATCTCTAGTTACCCATGTTAAACTACCTTTCCCATTCGCTTTCTATTTTCTACCTCCTATATCCCCTTATATAAAACAATCAAAACAATATTTGATCGAATCAGATTTTGGAACAAAGAATCTTCCACGTATCATACAGCTTTTCAAATCCCTGTTCTAATGAATCTTCACCTCTCAATAATTCCATTCAATGCCAAAACACCCATCAGATTCATCTACAACAAACCAAAAAAGAAAGAAACTGTGGACTAGGATAGCGTTCCTTACGTTTGGCGTAAGGCAGTTTCCTTCTCATAATTGCAGTACTTCCAAAAGATCAATTTATTTGCTTATTTCCTCTAGACTGAAGTTATATGGTTTTCAAGGAGCAGAGCATAAACCATCTGAAGTCTATACTTTTATAACTAATAACCATTTGTACCATATATCCAAAAGGTAGAGAATCTGACTGAAAAAGAAAATATTCCCATGCTCTCAAAATTATAGTAAAATGGAAGAAAACAGAACGATATATCAGAAAGAGGAAAGATGATTAAAAAAGCCAATATAAATGATGTAGAAACGATAGCAAGCTTAGCGATTTTAATGTGGAAACAACATACGATTCAAGATTTGATAGACGAATTTTCAAATATAATTTCAACAGGAAAGGCACAATTTTTTCTGAAATACTATAAAGACATCCCTATTGGATTTGCACAATGTCAATTAAGATACGATTATGTAGAAGGGACTAAAAGTCAACCTGTCGGATATTTGGAAGGGATATTCATCAAAAAAGAATATCGCAATAAAGGCTATGCAAAAGAATTACTATCAGAATGTGAAAAATGGGCACAAAAACAGGGGTGCAGTGAATTTGCAAGTGACTGCGAACTATCCAATCTTACTGGTTTCAACTTTCATATAAACATGGGATTTATAGAGACACATCGAATCATATGTTTCACTAAGCAACTGTAAAATTCCTATTTATTTGAAGAGAATAAAGGAAGCTGAGCTACCTATTTGAATTGATAAAGGAAGAAAAACAATGGTTAACCTGAATTGATAAAAATCTGGACTTACAAAAAACTATATTCCATACAAAAAAGGTAAAATACTTTAGAAAAATTTACATGAAAGGTTTCATAGAAACTGACAATAGATTTTAGAAATCTCAACTATTGAAAAAAGCAAAGTTTTGAAACTCACTAAAAATGACTGAAACAATTTTTATGCATCCACAACAGCAGTTAATCAACTTAATCTATTTTTTGTTTTGTTCGTATCACTTCATTATTATTTGAACAGAGGTGATATAAATAAACTGCTCGCCTCAATTTTTTGAACATATACCATATGTTGAACCCACTAAGCCTACCTGAACCATATAATCTTGCTTTCACCCTATAAACAAGATCCCCCTTAATTTATTTATCTGAATATAAAAAATAGCCTGTTATAATAAAAAACTGATAGTTTATTCAAAAAGAGAAATACGTTCTATATAAATGCCTATACTGTGAATATCCCACATGCCTTATTTCACCTAAAGCCACCATAGCTTTTATTTGCCCATTTGTTAATGGAAAAATAATGTTTTTATAAAAATTCTGAACCAAATAATGAAAATAGAGGGCCAACCTTGTAGCAAGTACAGGAAAACTTTAAAAATTTTGGAGTAAGAAATAAACAAATTGATGTTGAAAGTCATGGTTGGTAAGGGGTGATTACATAACATAACAAAAGAAAAAAATATTTGAACTTCATTGTAAAAAAAGAAACCAAATGGATTGAGTATATATTGAAATATGGAAGATCAAAGAATTTGATTGACAGCATGGGAAAATAATTTACAGTCATATTACCCCTGAATTGATAAATATACTTTTGCAATTATCAAAACCAGATATTATAGAGATTTACAATAAAAAGATCTTTTTTTTCATATTCTTTGATCACATTTTTTACAGTAAACATTATAAAACAAAAATTATTTTTTCTAATCAAAAAGACAGATGATTCAGTCAACAGCGACATTGTAAGCGCTGTTGACTGAATCGTCCAAAGAAAGAAATACAAGGAAACCCTTTTTGACTTTTGGCTTTGTTTCTTTCAATTTCTCTTAATATTCATATATGAATTTTTCTTTTTCTCACTCTTTTAAATTAGTATTTGTATATTTTGAAAGAAAACCCAACCATTGCTTTAATTCTTTCATAAATAAAAAAAGCATCTGAGCTGCAATGATACAAATTCAGCAGCAAGATACTTTTTAAATCCACCTACCCCTCATTTCGCTTCTGCTTTTCGTTTTTTGACAACAGGTGTTTTATATTTATCCCAAAAATTTTTCTCTGAGCAACCAAGACAGGCATTACCAGAAAAAATTGGTGAGCTTATTCCTCCATTCCATTTAATGGTTTCACAGCCATTAAAAGCAGTTGGACCTTTACATCCCAACTTTAATAAACAGTATCCATTTGGATCATCAAAATGCTCTGCAAACAGTTTTTGATCAAAAAAATGTTTGCGGTGACAAGTTTCATGTACAGTTTTATCATAAAAAAAAGTCGGTGTCCCTTTTTTGGTTAACGGTGGTGTTTTGCCTTCAAGCCACAAATATAGTAATGTTCCATAAATGGCCTCTGGCAGTGGAGGACAACCTGGAACCCTGATAATTTCTCGATCTGGCAAAATCTCTTGTAAATCCACAGCTTCAGTAGGATTTGGCTTCGCTGCAGGAATTCCACCCCAACAGGAACAGCTTCCAACTGCAATAATATACTTTGCATGCTCTGCCAGCTCCTTAACTTCATCTGCAACACACTTTCCTCCGACAAAACAGTAATCAAAATGTGGTCCAAGGGAACCTTCAACAATCAAAACATACTCTCCTTGATTTTTTTTGCCTAAATCATTGGGGCGTGTGTAAGATAAAATATCCATATACGTAAGTGAAATCACATCAAAAATAAAATGTGCAATATCAAAATTCATTCCTCTAACAAAGGTTTCTGAACAACCAGTGCAATCTTGAGCATTAATCCAAATAACTGGCAATCGATTAAACTCATGTGTTTGATCAAATTTTTCCAGATCAAACTTAAATAGCTCAACTAAATTCCTTACCGTTTGTTTATTCATTGTACATCTCCTTATATGCAACCGAAAAAACAAGCCTATGCATTGATTTATTGTTCCTTTCAACCAAAATCATAATAAAATACAAATGATCAATTCATATAATTTTTGAAAGTTGACTCATTTATTATAATAGAATGTGAAATTTTACACAAGATTGGTATTTTACTTTTTTGTGATCAAATAATAGATTTTCTTTGCACATTCTATTATACAACATTATGCTGCTTTAATTCATTAATTCTTGCAACAAACGATCAACTGATTTTGGTGCGTATACACATAGGTGACTTTCAAGAATTTGAAAATCAGCTGGAAGGTTGCCTCCGAATTCTCCATCCAAATTTAACTGCATTGAATCTGTGCACGCCACTTCTAATTTTTTCACACGGCGGTAAATCACATGCGGATCGTTTAAATGATCCCCTCGCAACGTCTTGAATAAAATCATAGCAAAATTTAAAAGGGTTGTTTTCTTTAAAATCAACAAATCAAAATATCCATCGTTTACATAAGCATCCGGTGCTAACTTTTCAAATCCCCCAACAGAGTTAGAATTTGAAAGCAAAAACATCATTATTTCGCCTTCAAATATTTCTTCATCCATCTTTAAGCGTACATAGGTCGCTTTTACAGAAGGAATCATTTCAACCCCTTTAATATAGTAGGCGAGCTGTCCAAGAACCGTTTTCAACTTAGACGGTACTTCATAGGTTAATTCAGTTAAACTGCCACCAGCAGCAATATTTACAAAATATTTATCATGTACCTTTCCGATATCTAACGGAATGGTTTCACCACTAAGAATAATATCAACTGCTTCTTCAATCGTAAAGGGGATGTTTAACGCACGAGCAAAATCATTGGTTGTACCAACTGGGATTAAACCAAGCTTGGGACGAAATGTTTCTTCAGCTAATCCACTGACAACTTCATTTAAAGTGCCATCTCCGCCAGCGGCAACAACCAAATCATATAGACTTTCACAAGCCGCTTTTGCTGCGATAACCGCATCACCAACTCCACTTGTTGCATGTGTAGATGTTTCATATCCGGCTTTTTCAAATTTCTCCAGCACATCTGGCAACTTTCTTTTAAAAATTTCACGTCCAGATGTCGGATTATAAATAATTCGTGCACGCTTCATAAACAACCTCTTCCCTTTTATATCCAGCTATTTTTAACGTTTTTGAATTTCCTGTTTCAGCAACTGATTGACAAGTTGTGGATTGGCTTGTCCTTTTGTAGCTTTCATAATTTGACCAACAAAAAAGCCCAATGCTTTTTCGTTTCCACCCTTATATCCATCCACAATTTTTTGGTTAGCATCCAATAATTCATGAATCAAGTCAAGCAACATACCTTCATCAGAAATTTGTACCAAACCTTTTTCTTTCACGATATCAGCTGGATTTTTTCCACTTTCAATCATATCTTTAAAAACTTCTTTTGCAATTTTACTGGAAATTGAGCCACCAACAACCATTTGAATCAGCTCTGCCAAAGCTTTTGGTGTCATGGCAATCTCAGTAATTTCTTTTTGACTGGCATTAAGATAAGCGGAAACATCGCTCATCAACCAATTGGATGCCAGCTTAGCATCTGCCCCTTGAGCAACAACAGCTTCAAAAAAATCAGCCATTTCTCTAGTTGATGTCAAAACTTTTGCATCATAAACCGGCAATCCAAATTCAACCGTATAACGCTTTTGACGTGCATCTGGTAATTCTGGAATATGAGAACGAATTTCTTCTTTCATCTCATCTGAAACATAAAAATCAACCAAATCTGGTTCAGGAAAATAACGATAATCATCCGATCCTTCTTTCACACGCATAACAATTGTCTTCTTTTGCGCATCATCATAGCGGAGTGTTTCCTGCTTAATTTTTTGTCCAGATTCAACAAGCTTTATCTGCCGTGCCTGTTCATATTCTAAACCTTTTTGTACAAAGGTAAAAGAATTTAAATTTTTCAGTTCGGTTTTTGTCCCGAATTCTTTCTGCCCAAGCGGACGAATGGAGATATTGGCATCACAACGCAACGAACCTTCCTCCATCTTGACATCAGAAATACCCGTATACTGAATGATGGCACGCAACTTCTCCAAATACGCATATGCTTCCTCTGGCGAGCGTAAATCCGGCTCAGAAACAATTTCAATCAATGCCGTTCCTTGACGATTGTAATCACAGCCTGAATAACCGTCAGAAAAATGGTTCAGCTTACCTGCATCTTCCTCTAAATGCACACGTGTAATGCCGATGCGTTTCGTTTCTCCATTGACTTCAATATCAATATATCCATGCTCACCAATCGGCTGGTCAAACTGTGAAATTTGATACGCTTTTGGATTATCCGGATAAAAATAATTTTTGCGATCAAATTTTGTATATGTGGCAATTTCACAATTTAAAGCCATTGCGCCCCGAATTCCGTATTCTAACGCCTTTTTATTCAATACGGGCAACACCCCTGGATATCCTAGATCAATTACACTTGTTTGGGTATTGGGTGGTGCTCCAAATGCAATTGGACTTGAGGAGAAGATTTTTGAATGGGTTTTCAACTCCACATGCACCTCTAAGCCGATGACTGTTTCATATTTCATTTCTTCTCACCCTCCTATAGTTTCGGCTGTGCTTTATGGTAATCAGTAGCCTGCTCAAACGCATAGGCAACCCGATAAACCATTGCTTCGTCAAAATGCTTTCCGATAATTTGCAGACCAAGTGGCAAATGATTCATAAATCCGCAAGGAATACTGATTGCTGGTACACCTGCTAGACTGACTGGAATCGTTAAAATATCATTGGCATACATTGTCATTGGATCACTTGTATTTTCACCAATTTGAAATGCCGGTGTTGGTGCAGTTGGTCCGATAATAACATCAAATTGTTCAAATACTTTTTCAAAATCCTGTTTAATTAGCGTTCGAACTTTCTGTGCTTTTTTGTAATATGCATCATAATACCCGGAACTTAATGCAAATGTCCCTAACATAATACGACGTTTCACTTCATCTCCAAAGCCTTCCGCACGTGTATTCTTATACATTTCCATTAAATTATCAGAATCTTTACTGCGGTAACCATAACGAACCCCGTCAAATCGAGAAAGATTTGCTGATGCTTCAGAGGACGATAATAAATAATATGTAGAAAGTGCATATTTTGAATGAGGTAAAGAAACTTCTTCCCATATTGCACCCATTTTTTCATAAATTTTCAAAGCTTCCAAAATCGATTCACGAACCTCCGGAAGAACTCCTTCACCTAAATATTCTTTCGGTACAGCAATGCGAAGTCCTTTTACCCCCTTATTCAGCGACTCAAAATATTTTGGAACTGGGAGATTTGCACTTGTACAATCCATCGGGTCAACCCCAGCTAAAACTTCCAGTAAATAGGCATTGTCTTCAACTGTTTTTGTAATGGGTCCGATTTGATCCAATGAAGAGGCAAAAGCAACCAGCCCAAAACGAGAAATTCGACCATATGTAGGTTTTAAACCGACGACACCACAGTATGATGCTGGCTGCCGAATGGAGCCTCCAGTATCTGAGCCAAGTGCATACAATACTTCACCAGCAGCAACTGCAGCAGCTGATCCACCAGAAGATCCACCAGGTACATAATCTAAATTCCAAGGATTATGCACTGGTTTAAATGCGGAATTTTCATTGGAAGAACCCATCGCAAACTCATCCATATTAATTTTTCCAACTGTAATCATTCCTGCTGTATTCAACTTTTCCATAACCGTCGCATTATAAATCGGATCAAAATTATATAAAATTTTACTTGCACAAGTTGTACGTAAATTTTTGGTTATAATATTGTCTTTAATCCCGATCGGAAGTCCAGCTAACAAACCTAGATTTTCCTCCGATGCATATTTTTGATCCCACTTAGCTGCCTCTTGATAAGCTTTCTCCTCATTCAAAGTTAAAAAAGCCTGAATTCGATCATCCACCTCATGAATTCGGTCAAAAGTTGCTTTTACAATATCAGTTGAAGTCATTTCCCGCTTTATGAGCTTTTTGTGTAATGATTGAATACTCTCATGTAAAATACCCATTATACTCCTCCTACCGCTTTCTCTTTTTACTCAATAATTGCCGGAACACGAATTTGTCCGTCCTCATGATCTGGGGCGTTTTTCAGAACTTCTTTTATCGGCAACCCTTTACCAGCAACATCTTCTCTCCATACATTTTTCATATCCAAAACATGCGTAGTTGGCTCCACATTTTCTGTATCCAACTCATTTAGCTGCTGAGCATACGTAATAATTGCATCCAATTGCTTTTGAAACTGAAGTGCTTCTTGCTCAGTGACAGCCAGCCGAGACAGATTGGCTACATGCTTGACTTGTTCAATTGAAATTCTTGACATCTGCTTTCCTCCAAAAATTCTTACTTATTTCATTAAAATATACATACCGCTACCATCATACCAAAAACAAACAAAATCACCAAATACAAAAATATTAAAACATCACCCGATCGTATTTTTATTCATAAAATCAGATAATTATTGATAAATGTATATATTGGGCTCATCTGCATCACGATTTTTTGTAATCACTGCCTCTGCACCTGCAGCCGACGAAATTTCAATATTGACCTGTAAATTTTTCGGATAATATTTTAACACAAGACTTGTAACATATTGCGTAAAACCAGTAATTTCTGTTTGCGAATAAAATTGAACTGGAACTGTAATAGTCATTTCTCGCAATATACCTTCTGTATAATGCCCTGTTCCAATCATTCCCGTATAATTTGGAAAGTAATCTTCAACATTTGATTTAAAATTATTAAATGTGTTGCTGTCCTCTCGATAAGTTGTTGAAGCTTCTTCGGATGGAAAAGTCACATAATTTTCATCAATTTGTGACCAACTTTTAATACTAGACTCTCCTTTATTCACCAAAGAAGTTGCTAAAAAAACTCCTGGTTGAATTGATGAAGCAGCCTCTTGTTTAAAAATACAAATAAAAATCGGTACATTCTCCAGACCTTCCATTGTTCGCATACGTGAAACAATTTCTTGTGCTATTGATTTTCCCTGTTTTAAAATTTCAGCTTCTGAAATTGTTGTTTCCCGCGGATACCCTTGTTCCTGCTCAAAATAATGAACAGAATTCATAGCCAAACCAATTGAAATGCCAGAAAGCTGAAGTTCATCTTTATTATTTTTTTCCAAATAATTTTGTTCAAGGATACTTGCTAAATAAATTGGACTGTCTTCATTTGCCGTTTCTAAATCCTTTCCTTTTGTATCAATTGAAGGATTTAAACCTAAATTTTGAAAAGTACTGTCCTCTTTTTTGGCAGCTGTCAAAGCACTCCCCTCAAGCTTACGTGCCAACCAGCTACGAATGATTTCCTTATTCAAATACTGTCCCTCTTGAAAATAATATTTATTTGGAGAAAAATGAGATTTAGACAAATTCATCATGCCAAGTTCAAAACGATTCATATCCAAACGATTATTTAAAGTTGCTGCAACCATACCTCTTGCTTCGCTTTGTTTAAAAGGTAAAACCAATCGATAACTCATATTGTCCATCTGATAATTTTGAACAAAGACTTGCTCTTCGCTATCTTCACCCGTTTCTGCTTCTCTTTCCACAATATTATGGTTACATCCTACCAACAAAAAGAAAACCCCTAGGCATATCCCCAGTGCTTTTTTCATTTCCATCACTCCGCATTTTCCAATTCCTTTATAAGCTCTTTTTCATCCCAAACTTCAATACCAAGCTCATTTGCCTTTTTCAATTTTGAACCGGCTTCCCGACCAGCAATCACTATATTTGTCCTTTTGCTTACGCTACTTGCAACTCTTCCACCTAATGCTTCAATTTTCTCTGCTGCCTCTTTTCTGGAAAACTGTTCGAGTGTACCTGTAATCACAAACGTATTTTCAGAAAAACGGTTTTTCTCTGCCAAATTGGGGCGGACTCCCGTATAGGAAAAGTTTAAACCAAGCGTACGCAACTGTTCAATTAAATCCTGTATTTTTTCATTCGCAAAATACATAACAATGGAATCTGCCATTTTGTCACCAATTTCAAAAATGGCAGTTAAATCTTCTTTTGAAGCAGCCATCAAAGCATCCATTGTGCCAAAGTGCATACTTAAAATTTTTGCCGCTTTGGCTCCAACATGACGAATACCTAAACCAAATAGCAAGCGTTCTAAAGAATTTTGCTTCGATTTTTCAATTCCTTTTAACAAATTTTGAACAGATTTCTCTCCCATGCGTTCCAGCGGGAGCAATTGTTCCTCTGTTAAACAATATAAATCCGAAACTACATGAACCAAATCTGCCTCAAACAACTGAGTGATAACCCTTTCACCTAAACCTTCGATATTCATTGCATCACGAGATACAAAATGCGTCAATCCTTCTTTAATTTGCGCCGAACAAGCTGGATTGACACAACGAAGTGCAACCTCATCTTCTAATTTGACTAATTTGGTATGACACACTGGACAAATATGTGGCATACAAAAAAGTTTCTCCTCACCAGTTCGACTTTCAATGAGCGGTCGAACAACTTCTGGAATAATATCACCAGCTTTTCGAATAATTACCCGATCTCCAATCCGAATCCCTTTTTCAATAATTAAATCCGCATTATGTAAAGAAGCACGTCCCACCATTGTTCCTGCAATCATAACGGGCTCTAAAATCGCCGTTGGTGTAACTACGCCTGTTCTTCCCACACTCCACTCGATATCTAAAAGTTTTGTTGAAACTTCTGTTGCAGGAAATTTGTAAGCTATGGCCCATTTCGGGCTTTTTACGGTAAAACCTAATGTTTCTTGTAAAGTAAAATGATTGACCTTAATGACCATTCCATCAACTTCATAAGGCAATGTATCTCTTTTGTCTGTCCATTGTTCAATAAATTGGATGATCTCATCCATTGAGTCAAACAGCCGACGCTCTGGATTCGTTTGAAATCCTTGTAGCTGCAAAAAATCCAGTGCTTGTGCATGATTGTCAATTCCATATTTCTGAGGATGAACCATCCCATATGGAAAGAAACTTAGCCTTCTTTTACCAGCAATTTTGGGATCCAATTGTCGAATGGAACCGGCAGCTGCATTTCTTGGATTACGAAATCCAGCTTCTCCATTTTGTTCTCTCTCTTGATTCAGTTGTGCAAAAACCGATTTCATCATATATATCTCTCCACGAACTTCCAAATCAAGTAGATCCTTTAATTGTAGCGGAATATCATATACGGTTTTTAAATTTTCCGTAATATTTTCGCCAATTGTACCATCTCCACGTGTTGCTCCAAGTACAAATTCACCGTTTTCATATTTTACCGAGGCAGCAAGACCATCTATTTTTAACTCCACTACATATTGTACTTTCGCTTTACCACTTACCTCTCTTACCTTTCGGTCAAAATCATGTAAATCTCCAGCATGAAAAGCATTGCCTAAGCTCAACATCGCCTCTTCATGAATCACCTTTTCAAAATGATCCAATGCTTGCCCTCCAATGCGTACAGTCGGAGAATTTTTTAATCGGTCAGTTGGGTATTGCTTTTCCAATTCAATCAGTTCATGCAAAAGCTGATCATATACATTGTCGGAAACAGTTGGATTATCCAACACATGATATTCATAATTGTATTGATGTAGCAGCCTGCATAGCTCCTCCATACGCTGTTTAACTTCATTACACATCCAATCATCATCCTTTATACTTTCTTGATGGGAGCAAATTTTGCAAGCAAGCGCTTGATTCCGGTTGGTGCTGGAAAGGCGATATCCAGCATTTGCTCGCCTTTTTCATTTTTCACAGAAACAACTGTTCCTACACCCCATTTTTTATGGGAAGCACGGTCACCGGCTTTCCAAATTTGTTCAGCAGCTGCATGATTCTGGGTGGGCTGTTTTTCTTTTGTAATGATTACATTCCCTTGAGATGTAACAGTTCTAAGCTTCGGTTTTGATTTCTCAATATGCCCCTTAGAAGAATAATCGTGCTTGACTTCTGACTTTTTCGAGCGTCCATCTTCTCCTTCATATACAAGTAAGTCTTTAGGCATTTCTGCAATAAACCGCGAAACTGGATTTGTTTGTGTACGTCCAAAAATATTTCGGACTTGAGCACGTGACAAAACCAAATTTTTTTCCGCACGTGTTACGCCGACATAAGCCAGCCTGCGCTCCTCCTCCAGCTCGTCTTCCTCCATAAACGTTCGTACATGTGGAAAAATTCCGTCCTCCATTCCAACAATAAAAACAACCGGAAACTCCAAACCTTTAGCAGAATGCATAGTCATTAATGTAATGGCAGGTTCTTCTTTTGCATCTTTTTCATCCAACTGGTCAACATCAGAAATCAGCGCCAAATCGGTCAAAAAATTCGTTAGAGTCGGTTCATCCTCACGTTCTTCAAAAGCTTGTGTCACCGTTAAAAATTCATGAATATTTTCAATTCGTGCCTCTGCTTCCAATGTTCGTTCGTTCTCCAACATATCAAGATATCCAGTTGACTCCAATACTTCTTTGGTTAAATCGGTAATACGAAAATTTTGAAAACGCTCACGTAATGTATAAATTTCATCTTTAAAATCACAAAGCGCTCTTACGGTTTTGGCAGAGATACCAAGACTAGAAGCAAATTCAATGGCCTCCATCAATGAAATGCCCATTTGTACCGCATATACTGCCAGCTTATTTATTGTTGTAGCTCCGATTCCGCGCTTAGGTACATTAATGATCCGCTCAAAGGCTAAATCATAGCTCGGATTGGCAACTAAGTGTAAATAAGCCAAAATATCTTTAATTTCCTTTCGATCATAAAATCGTACACCACCAACCAGCTTATAATTCATATTCGACATCAATAAAATTTCCTCAAGTACCCGAGATTGTGCATTGGTTCGATAAAGAATGGCAAAATCAGACAAGCCGTATCCTTTTTGTGCCATCAATTCTTGAATTTTCTTTACAACAAAAAAACCTTCTTCTTTTTCTGTGTAAGCTTCGTAATATACGATTTTATCTCCTTTCTCATTTTCCGTCCAAAGATTCTTTGGTTTTCGCTGATGGTTATATTGAATCAACTGGTTCGCTGCCGCTAATACCGTTTGCGTTGATCGATAATTTTGTTCCAAAATAATCATCTGAGCCTGTTCGTAATCCTTTTCAAAAGACAAAATATTACGAATATCGGCGCCACGCCATTTGTAAATCGACTGATCCGAATCACCAACAACACAAACATTTTTTAAACGTGCACCAAGCATTTTAACAAGCTCATATTGACATTTATTCGTATCCTGATATTCATCCACATGAATATATTGAAATTTTCTCTGATAATAAGCCAAAACCTCTGGCTCACGTTCAAACAAACGGATGGTCATCAAAATTAAATCATCAAAATCCAAAGCTTCATTTTTGCGAAGCCTTTCTTCGTAGGCCTCGTACAACTCTGCAACTTGGATCTCCTCATAAGTTACAGCCATTTTTTTAAATTGCTGTACATCAATCATCTCATTTTTTAAATTACTGATGCGGCTGAGTACATAACGTGGCATAGTTTTTTTGGGGTCTATGTTTTTTTCTTTTAAAATTTGCTTCATTACAACAACTTGATCACTTCCATCTAAAATGGAAAAAGTACGATTATAACCGATCCTTTCAATGTCTCTTCTTAAAATCCGTACACACATGGCATGGAAAGTGGAAATCCATACGTTTTGGGCATCCGGTCCAATCAACTGCATCGCACGCTCCTTCATTTCTCGCGCAGCTTTATTTGTAAACGTAATCGCTAAAATATTCCATGGTGGCACACCCTTTTCTTGAATTAAATATGCAATTCGATGAATTAACACACGAGTTTTTCCACTTCCGGCGCCTGCCATAATTAAAAGCGGTCCTTCTGTTGTCATTACCGCTTCTTTTTGTTTATCATTTAATTGTTCTAATAGATGGTCTGTTGATTCCATAGCAATGTCATCTCCCACTCAAAACATTTTTATTTATATACCAACGGTTTGCAATGCACGTTCAAAATCTTGGTAAATCACGTTCCCAACTACAACGGTTTGCACATATCGTCCCATCTCTTCTGCTTGTTCTCGTGAAACAATTCCACCGCCATAAAAAATATGTACATTTGGATGCCGAATTGCAATTTGTTTTACAAGTGTCAAATCCCCATATACACCGCTGTACTCGATATAAAGCAAAGGAATATGAAAAATTTCTGTTGATAACTGTGTATAAGCCAAAACCTCTCCTATTGTTAAATCTGTTTTTGCACATGTCAGCTCAGCAGCTTTACAGTTGGGATTCAAAATAAGATAAGGTAAAGTTTCATAGGGCAGCCAAGTGAGTCTACTATCGTAGATTTGCAAAGCTTGTACATGTCTTTGTCCAATCCAATCAAGATTTGTTGTATTTAAAACAATCGGAATAAAATAAAAATCAAATCCAAATACAAATGCATCAGCTTGGGTCATCTCATAACATAATGGCAAAGAAGTATGCTGAATTCTCCGATATAACGCTTCAACCTTTTGTTCTGAAACCCCATCGCTTCCACCAACAACAAAACCATCCGTCCCTGAATGGATCAACTGTTCCAACTGACTGTCAGAAATCGGCTTATTCGGATCCAACTTAAACATATGACGAATGGTACGATTTGGGAACAAACAGCCATTCTGGTTTGTATATGCCATACTATTCTCCCCTGTTTTTTAGTACTTCTTTTAATCCGCCATGTCCACTACTTAAAACACGTTTTACACGGGAAATGGTTGCTGTAGAAGCTCCAGTCAACTTCTCAATGGTTTGATATGTTGCTCCAGACTGAAGTAAACGCGCAACTTCCAATCGTTGTGCAAACGAATGAATTTCATTTTTTGTAAAAATATCTTCAAAAAATTTTTCACACTGCTCTTTTGTTTCAAGAGAAAGAACTGCAACATAAAATCGATTTACCGCTTCCTCCCGATTTATATGATTGAACAAAGCCATCCGCTCCTTTTAACCTTCTCTATTCCAAAACCCTTTTTATATTTTAACACACGAAAGTATGCCTTACTATTAAATTTACTGTACAACATTAAAACAAAACCCACCACCTATGGTTAAATCCTTCCAGCTATATTTCAAAAAAAAGCGGGTAATTTATGACTGTAATACCGATTAAATTAAAGAAAGGACTTTATTTATGAAAAGAAACCTCGATTTCGTTCAAGCTATGATACGCATTATGTGTGGATTCATATTTATCGGAACATCAATCGCTTCACTTGCTCGAAAGCCATACTGTCTACTATCCATGTCTGCTTTAATATTTGGTGCAATGGAAGTTGCCTCTGGCATCACACGATTTTGCCCGTTTTTATTTATTATGAAAAAAAAGCATAAAGATAAATGGAGTCATTTCATTTAAATCGATATGACAAGATGTTGTTTTTTTTATAATAAAAATGTAAGACAAAAAAATCATCACATTCCTCAAAGCGTAAAGAAAATGTTTAATTGATGCAATTTGGAAAACAGACAAATAAAAATGAGACAGAAACAAAGAGATTTTACTACAAAAATGGAATCATTTTTCATCCTTTGTTTCTATCTCATTTAATTTCCTGATTTTACATTTTACTGACACCCTTTCTCTTTTTATCATCGCATGATACAACAGATCTTAAGCTCTATTTTGTTTCCGTCAATATAAACTCAATATGCAATCTTACATATCAAAAAACACAAACCAATAACCAATCAATATGTACATCATAGTGTCTTAAACTTCCACAAAATCTCCACTTATCATTTATTTTCTTATACATACTAATAAAGCGTGGAAATATTTCTTTGTACATATAGAATAAAGCAAAAAAACTTTTGTGCAGTTTCTTTGTTATAAAAAGGCTTGCCGTACACAACAAAAAAGTAATTTCATATTTTTCCGAAATTGGCAATGCTATTATGGTACACCTTCACCATTGTTTCTCTCCAACATTCCAATTGATTGCTCTGCTTTCCACATCTTTATAGTATTTAATTTTGAATTTTAAAATTATTTTATTTTATGAAGCAGTGGAGAGGTAGATAATCTGCCATAGTTAATTGAGACAAATGTATAATCGAGGGAGAGACAAAAAAGACTGGGATTCCGATATTAACACGGCAATAGAGGCGCACACATGACAAAGAACATGAAAAAAAAGGCTTCCACCAAGTTTGGAAAATTGATGAATAGCCTTTCTGAAAAAATAAAATCGTAAAAAACATGAACAAAAACATGAACAAAATGTTTTTATATCACCTTAAAACATTGGTGTTATGCGAAAGTTGGAGTGGACTACATCATACCGCCCATTCCACCCATGCCACCCATTCCGCCCATATCAGGCATTGCAGGTGCAGGAGCTGGGATATCCGCAACAACTGCTTCTGTTGTTAAGAACATAGCAGATACACTCGCTGCGTTTTGTAATGCAGAACGGGTAACTTTTGTTGGGTGTATCAAAGTTTCAAGCCGTATTCCGTTCACAATTATTGGGCAACTACCACTTCCCAATAAGTTATTACAATTTCTATTGTAAAGTAGTTGTTGCAATTTGTGAATATAGATTTTGTATTCTACTCCAATTCTATTTGGTAAGCCTCCTTTTCGATATATATAAATGTGTATTGTATGAGATATTAATAATTTGCTTTTTCTCGAAAAATAGAAGTTTTCCTCTCTTATTATTGCACAAAAAGTCGAGTCAAATTTTCAAGATGTGTGGATGAACCAACTATGGGTCTATCTCGCATATAGCCCTACTAAAAATGTGGAAATACCCCCCCACCTCGATTCCAAAAGAAAAGAGACTCCTTAAGAGTCCCTTAACTTACTTGTTGATGCTCTTTGATTAACTTATCAAGAGTTGGTCTTGATACTCCTAGTTCTTTAGCAAGCTGCGACTTTGATACTTCACGTTTCATATATCGGTTGTAATGCTTATCAAAGTCTGGGATTGATACTTCTTTTCGTCCCTTATACTTTCCTTCCGCTTTTGCAATCGCAATACCTTCACGCTGTCTTTCGAGCATATTTTCACGTTCAAAATCGTTTATAGCACTAATCATTTTTAACATTAGTCTGCTTGTTGCCGTTGAAGTGTCGATATTCTCTTTAATTGATACCAGTTGAACTCCTTTTGATTCTAATAGTTCAACTAGTTCTAACAGGTCTTTTGTTGAGCGTGCTAATCTTGAAAAGTCTGCAACATAGATTGTAAGTCCATGGGGAAATGATTACAATATTTATAGTGTTGTAGCTAATTCTCCCACTTACCATGAATCATATGCTAATAATAAATGCTCTTAACTGTCTTTTCAAAGCAACTTCGAGATATCAATAGCAGGAAAAGTTAAACTCTCCTGAATTCTCTTCAGTAATTCATCAACTTGCTCTTTTAATTCAAATTGATGATACTCAAATGCATAGTCAAATTTCGTAGGCTCATTCTTATATGGGTTAATTCTATAGTTAACCTCTGATAGTTTTTTACTAATTATTTTAGGATTACGTGAAGTTAAATCTTCAAGTAGTGAATCGTAATTACTAAGTACATAGTTAATCATTTTTATTTGTTGAGAATATTTATTAGTCAAGTAAATCTCTAGAGTTTGCTGTTGTTCTTCCAGAAAACTCAATTTCTGTACTTCTTCTTTATCATACAATTTTAGAATGATACTATGATTGAGGATGGTACTATCTTTCATACTTATAATTTCTTCACCGAAACTTTGGAGTTTTTTGCATATTTATTATATTTAGAGAAAAACTCCTCTTCAGATAAGTTAAACACATCATCTTTAATGTCTTCCTTATTAGCCTTCATAAAGGACCACATATAACTTGAAAAATCTTCTCCATAGTTTTTAACAGCAAATTCTTTTTTACGCCTTGCTCTAACTTGTAGTTCATCGTTCCATTTTTGTTCTTTTTCTTTCTCAAATTGTCTTATTTTTGCTTTAAACCTTGTGGATACTCCGTCAGCAATACTTTTAAAAGTTAATGCAGCAAAGTTAAATTCATTGTTATATACAAACCCAATATCGCTTAATTTACTTGAATGGTCATGCGGAGCATGGAACTTATACTCTTGCGGAGGGAATTTCCTCCCATATTTATCTTCTCCTCTAATATCTTCGTATCGAAATGAAAAATCTATAGTAGTTTCAGAAGTATCGAGTTTTAGAAAATAACAAAATCCTGTCGTACTAAAAATTGTTTCCACAGGGTCTTTACGACGTCTTGCTTTTTGTATGTATGGGTCTTTTGAATTGGAAAATAATAGGAATTTATCAGCGTCTAGAATCCAAAAATCATGTATATTTGCCGCTCTATAAAGATTATGTCTTTGTTCCCAATCATTAGAAGACAATGGGCTATGTTGAAATTCAAATGCCCACCTCATACCTTTTGCTTTTCCATTCGTATGAGTAACTAAAATATCAGCAATTTGGTGTGTTTCTGGAATATACACTTCTAATTCTACTATTGCATCTTTAAAACGTGTGTTAAGCCACTTAAACAGCATGTCTTTACCTTGTAAATGCTGCTTAGTCTCTTTTTCATAATTTGTAACAACACATTCTGCATCTGGTAGGTGTGAAAAATACGCTCCTTTTATTGGACCATTATTAAACCTCACCCCTTTTAAACAGTTAGGACATAATAGAGACCCTATCCTCGATAATTTCCTTGTAGATTCATCTTCGCATTCTGATGCAAATAGTACAACTTGCTCATTAGTTATACATCGTATCATAGGGCATTCACTCCAATAGAATTTCAAATTGAATTAATTCTTCTATTATTTTGATAAAGAAAAGCAACGATGTTATTTAATTAATAGAAAAAACCTTTATTCTAGCATCATATGTTTATGGTACTAGTTGAGAGATTATACATCAATACATTTCTGGTTTTTATTGTAAATAAATCAATATTTCATTAAACGGATGAGGCTCGGAGAAACCATGACGTGTGGATAAGCCTGCCTATCCCGTTTCCCACTTAAGACCCCAGTGAATATGTGGAAATATACCCCCTACCTATATCAATTACAATTGAAAAGAGACCCCTCGGTTCGGAAGTCTCTTTAAACGTGCTTCATATTCCTTGACCTTACGATAGAATGTAGCCTTAGTCATATCTGATTTCTTCATTGCTTCAACTGCAGTGATATTTCCTGCTTTCCAATCCTTATAAGCCTGCTTAAATTCAGATGTAATAGATGTTTTAGGTCTTCCTAAGTGTTTACCCTGTGCCTTTGCAGAAACTATGCCTTCAGCTTGACGAGTCTTAATCTTAGTTCTCTCTTCTTCAGCTACCCATGATAATACTTGTAAAACCAAGTCAGCCACAAAAGAACCTATTGAATCATTGTATTTCCGTGTATCCAATAATGGCATATCAATAACAACAATATGTGCGTTAATGTTCTGTGTGATGTCTTTCCACTCGTTCAGAATCATCTCTTTGTTACGCCCTAGTTTATCTAAAGAGTGAATGTATAATGTATCTCCTTTTCGCAAACGCAATTTCAAAGCTTGGTATTGAGGTCTATTGAAGTCTTTTCCGCTTTGCTTATCGACATGAATATCACGCTCATCAATTCCAAGAGCATACATACTATCTAATTGACGTGCTTCGTTCTGGTCTTTACTGCTTACTCGTACATATCCAAACTCTTTGTTATCCATGATTTATTCCACCTAGTATTTGATACTCCTATCGTATCGAATCAGTATCAAAATATCAACGATAATTATGATACGTCCCATAAAACATTTTAATACTATATGATACTATCGAAATCCTTATTCAACCGTTTCATAATATACGTTCCAAAAAGTGTACCTTTTGAAACGTATAGCATATCGAAAACAACATGATAAAGGCAGCGATATTCTTGCTTTGCTATCACTCTTAGAAGATAACCTCTGTTATTGATTATTCTTATCGAACAACATCAGTATATTTCTGTCTGTTTTATTACTTTACTGTACTAATTCAGACTTTTTATTTGAGTCGTATCGAACATTTACCGATTGCTATTTTGTGAATGAAAGTGGTTTCTGTATCAAACCAAGGCACAAACAAGCCAATTCCGCAGTATACTTACAAGTGCCTTCACATTCAATCACAACCACAAAACAACCATCAGTTAAGCATCATTACGAATGGGAATGTGCGTATCCAAAAAGACACCCAATTATTTGGATGCCTTCTTATAACTATTTTACTTGTCTTGTAGCACTTCTTTTAATAATTCAATTACATTTTCATCTCTTGGGTCATTTGTCCCAAGTTCGCCTCGAAAGGCTTTAGACAGTACGGAATGTTTTACATATTCTAAACTTTCCAATGTAACTTGTAATAATGTTTGTTCAACCTCAAATTTTTTTAATAGGCTCTCCACTTTCTCAGCAATACGTTTTTGTTCTTTTATAGGTGGTAAATACAGAGGGGCATTCCTAAAAACATTTAAAGGTATAAACTTTTGTGTACTACCTTTTTCATTATTTTTTAAGTAATTCATATAATCTGGTGATTGTAAATAATAGTATAAATATTTGCAATCTATACATTGAATATTTGGTTTAAACAATGCTACGTTTTTAATGCTAAAATCTCGAGTGATTTGTTCAATTAAAACTGGGTTACCTATAGTTCCAATCATAGCAAATAATATATTATTCACTTCAACATTTGACCGTTTAGATATTTCTAGATGTGCATCTTCACTGATATACTTAACGTTACTGAAATCGAGTTCCCCATTTTTTAAGTTTTTCGACGTAATTAGTGGTATACCTATGTCTTGATATGTTGGAGTATCGTGAGTTCCGTCCCTTACATCTACTACGACATTAGTTGCTACTACTAACCAATTCAATGGCAATTCAAATTTTACCAAATTTAATACATTTTCTTCCCCAATCAAATTTAACATATTCTCTTCGTTGCAATCATTCGTCTCTAAAACTCCACGAAACGCCTTACCCAAAATAGCAGCACGACGAAGTTCAAACGTTTCCTTCGATTCCTCAATTAATTGTTTTGCTTCGTCAATTTTACTTAAAAGCCGTTCCACTTTCTCAGCAATGCGTTTTTGTTCATTTAAAGGTAGAAGCGGAAAAGGAGCATTCAATATGTCATCTCTAGATATACCAGGAATAATTCCTTTTTCGGCTTCCTTCAACTTCTCAATATAAGTTTGTACATACAAGTACAGAAAATTATTATACACCGTTTCTTTACATCTTAATGCCATTATTTGACGGCTTAGATGCACTTCATCTAGTTCTTGAATAATGGTTTTACCAACAGTTCCCTTTACAGAGATTAAAATATCTCCCCTAACACCAGTAACAGTAGGGGTTTCTATCCATCTTTCGATAACCAACTTATTATCTACTATATTACTTGCACCCATTACATAAGGAATACCTTTTCCTTCACTATTACAAAGCTTTGTGCTTATATCCCTACCTGAGATTAAAGTAATTACACTACCCAGCTTTACCCATACCCAGTTCTCAGGCATTTCATACATGTGCTCACCTTCTGGTATCATCGCTTCTTCTAATAAATCCTCGATGGTCTTATTTTTCTTCTTACTCATTTTCTGACCACCTCATCCTCTTCTACCGCACGTAACTCTTCAACTACTTCATTTAATAAATCCATTGCTTGTTGAAGTTTTGCAATCGCTTCTTCTGCTGATTCAATCGGGTCTGGTAAGTTTTCGTAAGAAGATAATGATTCATCTGCAATCAAACCAATATCTAAGCTATCATCTTTCTTCGCAATCTCTTCTCGTGTAAACATATTCCAACGCTCATCTGCCACTTTCGAACGGTCTTCTGCTACGTATGCTTTCATGAAGTTTTCAAAATAAGCCATTGTTAACTGATTCCGTTTCCCGAATGAAGGCATATTCGTACGAAGGTCATATACCCAAACATCTTTTGTATTATCTTGGTCAGTTTTGCCTCTTGTAAAGAACAAGACATTTGTTTTTACACCTTGTGCATAGAATATACCTGTTGGTAAACGTAAAATCGTGTGCAAGTTACATTTATTCATCAAATCTCGACGAATTTGCGAACCAATACCGCTTTCAAATAACACATTATCGGGCAAAACAACCGCTGCACGTGCTTGTCCATCATCTTTTAAAGCATTATAAATCAACTGCAAGAAATTTAACTGCTTATTTGATGTTTCAAACGTTAAATCATCACGAGATACACGTTCTCCGCCTTTTTTTGTACCGAATGGTGGATTTGTTAAAATAACATCATAATTCTTCATCCATTTTCCATTCCCAGACAAAGAATCCCCTTGTTTCAAACGACCTTCCATGTTGTGAAGCAACGCATTCATTAATGCTAGACGATGAGTGTCTTTTACAAGTTCCATTCCTGTAAAGGCTTCTTTCTTTTGGAACTCGGCTTCTTGCGGGTCAAGGTCAAAATAGTCATCTGTTTTATTTTTTAAATATTGGTCTGCCGCAATCATGAAACCAAATGTGCCACAAGCAGGGTCATTGCATCGTTCTCCAACTTTCGGGTCAATAAGCTGTACCATTACATCAATAAGTACACGAGGTGTAAAATATTGCCCCGCTCCAGATTTCTTTTCACCTGCATTCTTTTCTAATAAACCTTCATAAAGATTCCCAAGTCCTTCTTCTTTTGCATTGTACCAATCAAGTGCATCAATCGATTTAATAATCTTCTCTAAATTTTTCGGCTCTGCAATACTTGTAGAAGCATCACTATAAATAAGGCGTAACTGTTCATTTTCACTGCTTCCCAAATCAAGTAACAATCGCTGATAAAATGTCTTTAATTCTACACCTTCTTTATCTAACAAGTCATCCCAACGGTAGCCTTCTGGAATTACAGCTTCTGTCTCTTGTTCTTTCATCATTTTCAAAAATAATAAATATGTTAACTCTGTTACATATTGTTGATATGTAATTCCGTCATCACGTAACACATTACATAGATTCCATAGTTTTTGAACGATTTCTTGGTTGTTCATTTTTTAGCCTCCTGCTAACTCCGAGTATATTTAAATTTGGGGTTCTTGATTTTAACCTCTTAAGCGAAAATCAAAGCCATTATAACTTATCTATTATAACTTAAAAAATGCCTCTATGAAGAGGCACAATTTTTAACTAATATAAAGGTTCTCATTTATTGTGGTAACAACTGTATCAATATAGTCACCGAACTCACGCTTCAGCAATTTATAGCCACCAGAAGTTTTAAATGGCTCTTCCGAGAATGCCTCTTCGGCAGTTGGTGCGAGAACTGGCACTTGAAGTAATTGCTTTTCAATTCTTTCTAACCATTTCTTCTGTCTCGGAGTCCAATCGTGTAATGAATATACTCTTTGCATCGCCTGCTTAATACGTGTTTCATGGTCCACGAGTGCTTCACCTAATGCAGCTTGACGAATAAAGCTAATAATATCTGCTGCAATGTCTTCATTTTTTGTCTGTTTCCATGCTGTTTGTAAATAGGATTGCTTAAAACCTTTTGTTTCTAGAATCGTAATAAGTTCTCGTAAATCCTGCCGTGTTAAATCTTTTGGTCGTGTGCAAATAAGATGAAGAGCAGGAATTTCATTGATATTTTCTTTGATAAAACGAACAAAGCCATCTAAATAATCTTCTGGTCGCTTGTTTCCTTCACCATATCCCCGAATCACGTCTGTTACTTCATCTTCCTTATTAGAGATGTACCGTTTCTCTCCTTTTACCCGATAGGTTTCCATATACTCAAATAACATATTGTGCTGTTTGGCTTCTTGTGGCGTATATGTTTGAATATCCTTCGCCCACTCATCAACATTTTTTCCATTCGACAGTTCTTCAAACTTTTGCTTTCCTTCTTCATCTAGTCTTTGCTTACGACGCTGAATTTTCGCCACTAATTGGTCACGATAAAACGAAGCTTCTTCTTCTGTGGCAGCATTAGCAAGTGATTCATAAAGTTCACCGATACTGTAATTTTGTTTCTTTACAACAGGTTTCATCTCCGTATAACTTTGCAACTTGTCGTAAATACCCACCGCATCGTAAATGTTAAAGTGTGTCTTTCCAATGTCAGGACAAAGACGAGTCGCACGTCCAAGCATTTGGTCATAAAGAATACGAGACTGTATACGTCGCAAGAATACTATATTTGTTATTGGAGGGACATCAATGCCTGTGGTGAGTAAATCTACCGTTACCACGACGTTTGGCAGTCGTTCGTTTTTAAACCTTTTAATCGCATCTAACGGCTTGTAGATATAGCCAGTAATTTTCATAATGGCATCATCTTCAATTTCATCTCCACGTTCTTTAAATGCTTCCTTTAATAAGCGAACAACCAAATCCGCATGTTGGTCAGTAGCTGCAAAGATAAGAGTCTTCTCTTTTCCTGTCGGGTCAATGTATTCGACCAATTTGTTTAGAACCGCTCGATTAAATGGCTCAGTAATGACACGTTTATTAAACTGCTCAACTTCAAAATGAACGGTATCTTCCAGTTTCTCTAGCTGAATCTCGCCTTTATCAACATCATACACTTCTACTTCTTCGTCTTTTTCAAACGTAATTCCAATTTGTGAAAGCTCTGTCTTAAATAAATATGGTGGCTCATGGTCAACTAAATAGCCATCCAGAACCGCTTCACTATAAGAATACTTAAAAATAGGCATACCAAAAATTTCTGTTGTATGCAGCGCGGGCGTTGCAGTAAGTCCTAAACATGCCGCATCAAAATAATCAATTACACGGCGATATTGACTGATATAATCATTTTGGTCACGAAATTCTAATTCTTCCTCTGACATTTCTCTATCACTTGTATAGCCACGATGTGCTTCATCTACAATGATAAAATCATATTGACCGACACTTGGAAGCTTTTCGTTATCGCTATAGAAAAGTCTCCGAACCATTCCCTGTACTGTCGCAATATGCACCTTCGTTTCAACCTCTGGAGACATATCTTCTAAAGACTTTACATCATATATATCAGCAAATGAGTAGCCTTCAATTTTTGTATCTTTAAGTGCATCTTCTGTCTGTTTTCCTAACGAATTGCGGTCAACTAGAAAAAGAATACGACGACATTTTTTTGATTTGATTAAGCGATACATTAGAGCGATGGCTGTACGAGTTTTCCCAGTTCCTGTTGCCATCGCAATGAGCATTCTTCTTTGCCCTTCTTTTAAACCCTCTTCAGCGGCAAGTACAGCTTTTTGCTGATAGTGACGCAATCCAAACTTCGTAATATCCTCATCTTCTAATCGTTTATTTGCATCCTTATCATCTTGACTAAGAAGAAGCTGCAAGTCATCGGGTGAGTGCCATCCTTCAAGCGGTCGAGCATGTTCTAATGGCTTACGTGAATCCCAAAACCAGATACCCGATTCTTCTTGAAGTTGTCTCAAATATGGTCGACCGTTCGTTGCGTATAAAAATGGCACTTTATATTCACCTGTTGTAGGTTGGATAACTTCATCCTCAACTTGCACTACATTTTTTGCATACACTTTTGTTTGGCTTTCTAATGCACTAGGAATCGTTTTCTTTTTTGCTTTTGCTTCAATAAAACCAACAAGCTTTAGACCAATAAATAACGCATAGTCAACCCTGCCGCCATCGACCTTCCACTCAGCAATTGCCATGTTTCGATTTTTCTCTGGCAATGTTCCATTCTTTTGATGATTTAGGACATCTGTGTCTGCTTCCCAACCCACGGCTCGCAGTTTTTCATCAATAATCGTACGTGTTTCAGCCTCTGTTAATTGCTGTCTACGCATAAAGTTTTTGGATATCTTTTTACGCACGGTTTTTACATCTGCTTGTTCAACTTCTGCTTGCTGACGAATTGCCTCTAATTCTTCTTCAAGCTTTTTGACTTTTTCCTCATATTCTTGCTGAAGCGTCTCTGTACTTAATTCTGCTTGTTCTTGAGGTTCTACATACTCTGGTGCTTGAAAATCCCAATCACCATATACCTCCATAAACCAAATAGACAAACGGAAAGTCAACTGCAATAATGCTTTTGCTTCTCCTGTTTTTCCATAATCCGCTTCATGCATCGCTACATTTCCTTTGCGACGAAGGGTTTCACATATATCAATTAATTCTGGCTCAAGTAAGCCTTCTCGACGTAATGTATTAATACGGTCTACCTGCGTTGTCCCGTATGCTTCTTTAATATTCTCAGAAGCAAGAATAAATTTCGTTAATGTCTCTGCGAACAAACGCAGTTCCATCACAGTTGTATGAGGGTCATGATATACATTTTTCTCCGCTGTCTCTCCTAAGTTAGCAAGTACATCCCATTTCCCTTGAAAGAATGAAAAATTGCTACTCATTGTTATCACCGTTTTCTCGATAGATTGTATGTGTCCATTATACTATATTCTTACAATATTAGGGAAAGAAGTATATGTCTCTTATGCGTAAAGGTAACTATTTATTTTAAAACAGATAATACAGAAGACAGATATTATCATTATCGATTTCCGTAGCACAATATGAATTTAATAATACTAGACCATGCCCCCTTCACCATCAAAAAGTACTAACTTCCCTAATACGTATTAATGTATCAAATTTCACATTTTTCGCAGGATTACTGTCTTCCTTTATCGAATTTTTAGATGACTATAGAAAACGGAGGACAAAAATGATTTACAAAGGTGAAATCTATTTGGTTAATCTATCTTCAAATGAAATAATGGATGAAAAGTCCGTTAGACCTTGTGTAATTGTGCAAAATGATATTGGTAATCGCTTTTCTCCAACTGTTATTGTTGCTGCACTAACCAATCGTATCGAAACTCCTAGATTACTAACTCATATCTTAATAGATAAAGATAAATATGGGTTGGATTCTAATTTGATTATCTTAATGGAACAGATTAGAACCATTGGTAAAGGGCGACTACTAAAAAAAATAACAACACTGGATGAGTTTGATTTAAATCAAGTTAATGAAGCTTGGTGTATCTCTGGAGGAGTTAATATTGAACTTGCTCAACTAGAAGATGTTACAAGAGACTTTTATGAATTTTTTTTAAACGAAAAGGTAAATGCTATTGAAGAAAATCTTGAGTATGAATTCAAGACGCCGAGGGACTCATATAATACAGAAGAAATAGTAAACTTAGTCAAAAACAAGACAATGGAATATGTAGTTAGTTTTCTGAATGGCAATGGAGGAAGTTTATTTTTTGGAATAAATAACTCAGGAATAGCAAAAGGATTAAATCTAAGTTATGAAGAGCGTGACAGTTTAGCATTAGACATAAACAATATAATTAATGACCGTGTGACTCCTAGAATTAGCCCAAGTTACTATACAATAAAATGGCATTCGGTCAAAAAGAGAGATAAAAACAGCGTAGATAATCTCCACATTCTTGAGATTGAGATTAAACGTCCTTTTGACCCATTAGCTATCTATTTTGAAAATGGAGAGACTTTGTATATAAAAACAAGTACTGGAAGACAAAAAATTACTAAACCACATCAAATGGTAAGCAGCATTATGAAAAGGGTTATAGAAAATAAAGATTATATTGAGTCATCAATTAAAAGAGATATCTGAAAGCATCCCCGAGATGCTTTTATCTATGTTTGGAAATAAAAGACGGGTTTTATTAATATTTGAAAAATGTCGTAAATTACGGCATCTGTTCTAACATTCTAATATACAAAAAGGGAGAGCCTCAATTAAGAAACCCTCCTCAAAGTGTTAATTACTGCTATAGACTTTTAGGTTATACAGTTCGAATAGTTGCCCCATCCGCTCCATATATAAATTCTGCAGGTGCAACCTCTTAACTCCAATGTCATACCCTGCATAGATATCCTCAAGTTCTTTCTGTGTGTAGAAGAATCTAATAAAGTCTTCCTCTTCCTCAGTAGCAAACTCAATTTTCTGCTCCTTGTATTCCTTAAGCTTTTGCTTGTGGCGTTTCTCAGCCTTTTTCATGATATTAGCTTTACGCTTTAGCACATAGTCCGCTTCATTTTCATTAATAAATAGGTCTTTATCATTCACATAGGCTTCTAAAGCATCCGAACAATACATTTCTAGATATCTCTGTACTGCTTTACTTGAAGCCTTCAATATCACAGCATATTCTTTCCAGTAATACTTAATGCCTAAGACATTCCCAAACTCGTCTTTTACTTCTGCTAATGCCTGTTTCCATTCACGCTTGAAGTTTTTAACCTTTTTAGCATTATAATGTGCAGTTAGATTGAATTCAACAACATCATGTTTCTTCATCAAATCCCGTCTAGTCTTTTGAATTTTCTTCATTATTTCGGGATTGATATCGACCTTTCCATCTTTACCATATCCCATCCAGTTCTCATAGAATAAGATGATACCGCATTTCTTCATATGTTCTAAAGTCTTAGCTAATTGCCCATATATCTCTAAACAGTGAGCAGTAAATTCATCTAGCAGTTGCATTTGGTCTTCCTCAAGAATGCCATGTTCAATTACCATATCAATATGCTTTTGACGTAAAACACTGTTGTATCTAGACCGTAATAGCTCATTTTCAAGTTCCGTAATTACTCCAAATTCAACTGCCCATTTTCCTAGACTCATACTGGCTTGTTCCGTCATATTGTATTCTAAATGAGTCGCTACAATTATATCCATTGGGATTCTATGCTCAACTTGTTGACGACCGCTTCTTACACGACCGTCTTTCTTCATAGCTTTATCTTCATGTTTTCCACTGCATTTGATTTTCCGTTTCGAGCCTCTGCCTTCGACTTCGATTAATTCCCAATCTTGCTCAACTGATTTGATAATTGAATCAAATGAACGTTTGTTTAAATTCCCATACTTCTGTAATAATTCCTTTTGAACCTCTGTTCCGTATTCCTCAACCAACTCTACTAATGTAAATAC
>ERZ1643249.768-NODE-768-length-34440-cov-17.445863_pt1 | contig 34440 bp, 16 predicted proteins | sample MGYA00579263_ERZ1643249 | MGnify/ENA primary metagenome ERZ1643249 (study PRJEB29033, sample SAMEA4952264) | chicken gut metagenome | biome: Broiler Chicken; feature: Gastrointestinal Tract; material: Caecum | place: Ireland | collected 2018 | study: Broiler...
CAATGATTTTGAAGTAAACCTCGTATGGGATACTTCATTTTTGCATTGCTCTAAATATTTTTTATAATATATAAAGTGTATAAAGATTACAATTGAATTTGCAAAGCAGGAAGGGCACAGGGATTATCATCGTCAACATGGAAGTTGCTATATAAGGTGCCGTAGATGCTAAATGCAACGTTACCACTATTACCCCCATTAGACGAAACAACCAGCCATAGCCAGTACCTTCGTACCCAGCAATAGAATTTGGGCTTGCACCATTTGCCTCTGCATAAGCAGGCCATGATCCAAACTAAGTTTGGTTAGAGCGGAAGTAAAGAATAAGCCAACAATCCAACAAAGCAGACAATCGTCGAACATTTGGTTCGCGGACGACATTTGGTCACAAAAAATCACCATAGCATTGTCTTATGAAAAACTATGGTGAATTGTGCCTAATTTTATGATATTACTTTTATTTATTCTTATACTTTTTCTTTAACTTTTGTTGTTTTATCCATGTTGCCATGACAAGTTTCTTAGGGAGCATACTCACAAGCCTAACTTGACTTCTTGCAATAAATCCGCAAATAGAGAGTTCCTTTCCTTTTTTGCTATCCTTTATTGCTTTTTTCACAACATCCTCAGGCTTGTACATTGCAGCATAATAAGTTACGACTTCATTTTTTGCCTTTGTCTCCTTCGCTCTATCAAAGAAAGCAGTTTTAGTCCAAAACGGGCAAACACAAGTCACTTTTATCTTTCGAGATTTAAGTTCTTGATTAATCGCTCTTGCATAACTTACAACAAATGCCTTACTTGCACCATACACTGCCATATAAGGAATAGGTTGAAAGCCCGCAACTGAGGCAATTTCAACAATTCTTCCACCCTCTTTCATATAAGGCAAAACATACTCTGTCATCATAAGAAGGGCTTTACAGTTTAAGTCAACCATATTTGCCGAATCTTTGACGTCAATCTCATCATATCGTCCAAACTTACCAAAGCCCGAGCAGTTTGCTAAAAATTGAACATTTGGTTTCTCCTCTTCAAGCATCTTTACAATTATGTCAAAACTTTCCTGCTTAGTCAAATCTAAATCAAGACCAACAAAAGGTGTCTTGGTCTCCTCTTTAACCCTATCAAGGGCTTCCTGTCCAAGTCCTATTCCCCAAATTTCTTCATACTGTCCATCAAGTTGTCTTACAAATTCTCGTCCCATACCAGATGATGCACCTGTAATAATCGCTATATTTTTCATATTTTACTCCTTTTCATCGTTATTTTGTTGCTTTTTCTCTGCTCTTGCCTGCTTTTTGCTCGCTTTTTTGTCTTTTAACTCTTGCTTGGCTTGTTGTTTTTCAAGTTCTACTTGCATTATTTCATCGTCTTTTAATAGCATATCACCTATACGAGTCAAGACTGAGCCTACAACTATCATTATTATAAACGGAATTGCAACCATCCATGCAGTGAATGCACTTTCGGTGTCATGTTCCAAAAAAAGTACCAAAAATGTAATAAAAGATGCGAGGAACCCTGCAAGTCCTAAGCCCAAAGTCACACCACCAGAAATAAGATAGGTAAGTTTTATTTTCTTTGCCCCCTTCTCATCATGCTTCGCTCTTACGTGGTCATTGATTTTTTTAATATAACTTTCCATAATTTTATCCTATTTTTTTTGTTTCTAAAATAATAATATCATAAATATATTCAAAAAGTAAACTTTTTAAGATAATTTTTCTTTTTATGTGACATTTTGCTCAAATTTATATGTTAAAAATAAAAAAAAGCACAATTAAGTGCTTAATAATTTTCATTTTCTTCTTCAGAAATTTCGCCTATCTTTTTGACCACCCTTTTATCTTTCCATGTTAAATTACTGCTATGGACACTGTAAATTTTTGCAGTATCTGGGTCAGATAGCAAAGCCTTTTGCACTTGTGCATATTTCTCATCAAAAATAATCTCGCTTTTAAGTCTATAACCAACGGCATACGTGTTGACACGTTTTGGGTTTAAATAAAATTCTATATATTTAGATAATGCTTCTATACCCTGTTTATCATATGCTTTTAATATTAAATCTTTATGTTCAAGGACATCGTCTATATCTAAATACTTCAGCACTTTAAAACCATCTTTTTCTACTGCTGATGACAAAATTTTATAATAGTCAGGTGTATCTTTAGGTAAATTATACATGGTCTCCCAGCCAAATTTCTTTGCTTGCTCACACAAAATTTCAGTTGGCAAATTTTTAATTATCTCAGTAAATCTTTTAGAATTTTGGTCTCCTTTGCCTACGATGTTATATAATACCAATACAATATTACATTTAGGAAATTTCTTCGCTATTTCTTTTACAAATTCAACGGAATTAAATAGGTCTTTAAATTTACTAAATTCTAGCAAATAATCTGTAAAAGACTTCCCTTCCGTGTCATCACCTAGCACTATTTCTAAATATTTTAATGCGAAACCTTGATTACGTCTTAATTTTATGTCAAAGTTAGAAAAAACTAGGTTGAGTTTTGGATTGGTCTGAAACAGTCTTAACATAAAATTCGCATCGGATAGTTGCCTTTCGGTCAAATAAACAGAATCAATGTTTAGCCTTTTCCCAGCCTTTTTAATAAATGCTATTATTTTTTCATTTACCTCGCCATAACTATCGTCTCTTTTTATCTTCGCTTTATCAAAAAACTTCTTCGTCTCTTTATCATATTTAATAGTCTTTCTTTGATACATTTTCTCTCCTATTCTTGGAATTATACCATAAATTGTGGCTTTTTTCAATAATATTTTATGCAAAATTGGGATAAAAAAGATTAAATTTATGATAAAACAAAAAAGTGCTTGCAAATTTTCAAACTATTGTGTATAATAAAAAAGTATCAAAAAAATATGCGGATATGGCGGTTCGGGTTCCCTTAAAATCTTTGTTTTAAGGGTGAAAGTGGCAGACGCGCTGGGTTTAGATTCCAGCAAAAATCATTTGGGGTTATCGTCTGACATTCCGCCAAAATATACCTAAACAAAAAATGCGGATATGGCGGAATGGCAGACGCGCTGGATTTAGGTTCCAGTCCGAAAGGGTGCAGGTTCAACTCCTGTTATCCGCACCAAGTTGTTATAAGTCTTATAACTTAAGGCTTATAGCATTTTTTATTACTCTTTGTAAAAATTCAGTCTGACACAACTTTTTGCATAAAAAGCATAAAAAATGCTTAAAAAACTGTGTCAAAAACTTAGCACTTAGAATTAAGTCCTCTAATCTTGTAGTTAAGTTTTTCTAAACATTCTTTTTGTGTTTTACCATATACAATAACAATATTTTTATTTTTGGTTTTTACCTTACATATCTTTTAAATTTAGTTTTATTTTTTATTTATTTATGCTTATTATTTATTTTAATTTTTTATTGATTTTTTAAAATATTTATTTTTCTTTTTTAATATTATTTTTTCTATTATTTTATATATTTCACTGACCACAAGCATTAAGAATGAAAAACCGAAGATTATTAACCATTGTGTCAAATTAAGAGTTCGAAGATTTAATAGTGATTGCAGCGGAGTAAAAGCAAACAGTGCTATTAAAACAAAGCAAAAGCCAACTGCGAGCAAGAAAAATTTATTTTCAAGCGGTTTTGACTTGAAGATACTGGCATTTGTTCTCATAGATGCGAGGTAGAACATTTGAATGATATTTAGTGTATAAAAAGACATTGTTATTGCTACTCCCTCGTTGTAACAATATATGCCTATCATATATGCAAGCACTACAAACAATGTTTGGAATAAACCAAGAATTACAATCGACCAGCCTATACCATTTGAGAACAGCCCTTTCTTTGAATCTCGCGGGGGCAAATCCATCAAGTCTTGTTCTGGTCTTTCTACTCCAAGTGCTATTGCCGGCAACGAATCGGTTATGAGATTTACAAACAATATCTGCACTGGGAAAAGAAAGATATATTGCGGGAATAGTATTGTGACAAAAAACAATGAGAAAAGTTCGGCAAGATTTGCAGAAAAAAGGAATTTGACAGTTTTTTGTATGTTTTGATATATTTTTCTTCCCTCTTCTACAGCAATGACAATCGTTGCAAAATTGTCGTCAGTGATGATTAAGTCAGACACTTCCTTGGCTACATCTGTGCCTGATATACCCATTCCTATTCCAATATTTGCCTTCTTTAAACTTGGTGCATCATTGACACCATCGCCAGTCATTGCGACTATGTGTCCTTTATCTTTAAATGCCTGCACAATGCGGACCTTATCTTCAGGGCTAACACGTGCAAACACAGTATAATTGTCTATCGCCTCGGCAAATTGTTTGTTGTTCATCTTGGCAATCTCACTGCCTGTGATAACCTGTTTCATGCTGTCTGCAAGCCCTATCTCTTTCGCTATTGCAAATGCCGTTTGACTGTAATCGCCTGTTATCATAACAGGTTTCATTCCCGCACGTTTACACTTCTTCACCGCATCCTTTATCTCCTTACGAGGTGGGTCAATCATGCCTGCAAGCCCAACAAAAATAAGCCCACCCTCATCAAATTTATCTCCCGCCACCTTATATGCGAGTGCTAAAACCCTTAACGCTCCGCTTGCCATAGTGTCATTTGCCTTGTAAATGGCTGATTTATGGTTAGGTGATAGTTTCTCGACTTTTCCATCAATCAAAATATAATCGCATCGGTTTATCACCCCATCCAAGGCACCTTTTGTATACACAATCCTTTGCCCATTCTCATCTACAAGCACACTCATCATCTTGCGATTGCTGTCAAAAGGGATTTCATCAAGACGTTTATAATGCTCGTCATATTCTTTCTTGGTAAATTTATTCCTATTACAAAAATCGACCAAAGCGACCTCTGTTGGATCGCCGACAATCTGCCCCTTACTTAAAAAACTATCATTGCAGGCAAGGGCACATTTTATAAACGGTAACATTTCTTTTGTTAAAACAAACTTTTTCTCTTGCATATGCCCATTGACAAAAATTTGAGTGACTTTCATTTTATTTTGTGTTATTGTGCCTGTCTTATCCGAACAGATAACATCACAACAACCCAGTGTTTCTACTGAGTGCATTCGTTTGACAATAGCACGTTGTTTGGCAAGTCTAGCAACCCCCAAACTCATAATTATTGTGATAACCGCTGGCATACTTTCAGGAATAGCCGCAACTGAAATGGCAACCGAAGTCAAGAAGGCATCCATGATATTTGCTGGATTTATTGCTATCTCAATAATAAAGGTAAGTATTGCCACCGCCAAAACAAGATAGGTCAATATTTTGCCCACGTCTTTGATAGATTTTTGAAGTGGTGTCATCTCCTTTTGATTATCCTTGATAACCTTTGCTATCTTGCCTAGTTCAGTTTCATTGCCAAGAGCAGTGACAACACCAAGGCCTCTGCCACAGGCAACAACACTTCCCTTGTATGCCATGTTTTTACGTTCTCCAAGAGGTGCATTCAAAGGACATATACAATCAGCATCCTTTTCAATTTGATGGCTCTCGCCAGTCAGTGATGACTCATCAACTTTCAATTGATGCGTTTCTATAAGTCTTAAATCGGCAGGCACAATCGCTCCAGCCTCTAAAGAGACTATATCTCCTTGCACAAGGTCGAGTGTATTGATTTTTACAAGCCCGCCATCTCTTAAAACATAAGTCTCTGGCTCAGTCAATTTCCCAAGTGCCTCGAGCGACTTCTCCGCTTTATACTCCTGCACTACACCAAATATTGCATTCATAAGCACAATAAAAAGGATAATACAACCATCTATAATCTCACTAGACGAGTTTTCAATGATACCTATCACAATTGATACGGCGGAAGCGAAAAGCAAGATGATGATCATAAGGTCAAAAAACTGCTCAAAAAATTTGCTTACAATGCTAGAATGCTTGACCGAAAAATCATCACTACCCTTTTCTCTGCCTACTAGTTCCATGGACTTTAACCCGCTAGACGAAGTTTTAAGTTCACAAAGTGTCTCTTTTATACTTTTGCTATGATAAAAATTACTCAAAATAGACTTCCTTTTAAAGTGTTTAAATTAAAAATAAGGTTACAATTCCAAGCAATACAAGATATAGGCTAAACCACTTGAAATTCGACTTTTCTGTTAATTTTATCATAAGTTTTATTGAAAGTATGCCAACTGCAAAGGCTATTAAAAATGCTAAAATCATGCCGACTGGATTGACAGTAACACTTTGTCCGCCCAAGGCTATCTCGCCAATTTCCATAATCATTGACAAAAAAATTATCGGTAGTGACATTAGAAAGGAAAACTTTGCACACTCTTTTTTATCTCCACCGCTCAAAAGCCCTGCACATATGGTCGTCCCAGAGCGGGAAATGCCTGGGAAAACCGCCAGCCCTTGTGCTATGCCCATGATAAGTGCATTCTTTTTTGTAAAACAAGTCGCACTTTTAGTCGACCTTTGTGTAAAGAAAAGCAAGCCAGCCGATATGAAGAAACAAACCGCCAAATATCCGCCACCGAATGAAGCATTGACGAGTGGCATCAAAACAAACACAATAATGCAGGTCGGGATGGTGGCAAGGCATAGATTTATGGTCTGCGGAGATAATGGGTGTTTTATCATATAAAGAATATCTTTGCGGAAGACAATCACAACAGCCATAAGTGTGGCAACGTGCAGGACTATACTGACAAATAGTGAATCTTCAATGCCAAATATCCTTGATAGCAAGACCAAATGCCCGCTTGATGAAATAGGCAAAAATTCACACAGCCCTTGTACAAGTCCAAGCACACACAGATACAAAACCTCCACCCTGTCCCCCTTTCATATTTAATATACAGGACCAACCTTTATTTTATGACAAAGATAGATAAAAGAAAGATAAATTCATTCAATTCATATAATCATAAAAATTCATGTAAATTTTTAAATAACAATTTTTTAATATATTAATTATTAAACTTCAAAATTTAAAATAATTAATTGTAAATTAAATAAAAAAAATGAAATAAATTAATTTTTATTCCATTTTTTGATTTTTTTATTTTATTTTTAATTTTAATTTATTTTTTCTTATTTTAATTAAAATTTTAATTAAAAACTAATTAATTTTAATAAAACTAATTAAATTCAATTATAGTCGAATTTGCAAAGCAGGAAGGGCACCGGTATCATATCGGTTAACATCAGCCAGTCCATTAATACCAACATAAGCAGTAGTAACAAAAGCATCATAATCACTATGAGGGGAGCGTAGCCAGCCTGAACCATAGTCATTACTAATAGTAGAACCATTTGCCTCTATTTTTTGATTTTTTATAACTTAGTTTCTTTTATAAAAATAGGCTAAAAAAATTTTTAAATAGTTTTCTTTATGTGGATAACTATTTCTTAAAAATTTTCTAGCCTATTTTCCCCCCCCGCCTTTTTTGTCAAGCATTTTGACCCACTTCGCATAAACTTTTCCACCAAAAAAGGCTACCGACCTGTACGGCTCCGAAATTTAAGGGGATTTTTATTGAAAAATAGAAAAAATTGGTCTGTTAGAGCGGACTGATTTTCCACTTGTTAAAAGAGCGGAGATAAAAGCCTAAACCTGCAACTCACTATATCGGACACTCCGTCAAACCCCTGGGTTTGTTAGAGCGGTGACAAAAGCATATGTCCACTACGCACCTGAACGGACAGTCGTCCAACATTTGGTTGGTTAGAGCGGAGTTATAGTCCTAATCTAAAATATACTCAATCGGACAGTCGCCCAGCGTCAGGCTGGTCGTCGAACATCTGGTTTGCAAACTAAGTTTGCTCGGGCGACATTTGGTCGAAAAAAAATCGGACTGGTTGTCCGATTAAAAAATTAAAACTTATTTTTGTTAAAACCTATGTGCAAGACGTCTTTTGGTCTCCTCTTCGCCAAGAATGGTCATGATTGTAAAGAGTGTCGGCGAATTTTTCCTGCCTGTGATGGCTACTCTAATAAACTCACAAACCTTGGCAGTGTTGCCTTTGAATGCATCTGGAGATTGTTTGTAAAGTTTATTGTCCGTGGCATAACCAAGTTTTCCTGCAAGTTCTTTAACGTCATTAAACCACTCTTCATTGCTTGCTGGCATTTTGAAAGTCTTTAGATACTCACTCAAAAATTCATTTGCAAGTGGAATATCTTTCTCGTCAAGTTCATATTCCTTAGGCTCGGTGAAAGCATAATCAAAATACTCTTTCATCATGTGATAGTTGTAGATATCTTTTCTTGGCTTTACCGCTCCGTCTCTATCCATTTGGCAAAGTTTTATGAATTTTTCGCTATCCTTTTCAAGAGTTTCGGCAAGTGGTCTATCGTATTCTTTTGCCCAATTGAGCCAATTCTTGTAAAGTTCTTCACCACTCAATCTAGCAATTACATTTTTGGAAATATCATTAAATTTTGCATTGTCAAAAAGTGGTGCAACGGCGGTGATATCATTTATGCCAAATTTAAAGTCTCGCCAAGAAAGGTTTGGATTGTTCTTTCGCCAATTTTCAAAACTTGAATTGAGCATATTGAGTAAATACTCAAGCACACTGTCGATAGGATAGCCTTGCTCAAAATAATACATCATGTTGGCTTCAGGGTCATGACGTTTTGAGATTTTCCTGCGATTGCCTGTCTGCGAGTCAATCTTGCATATAAGTGGATTATGGCAATACTTGATAGGTTCAAAGCCAAGTGCTTCGAAGAGTTCTAAGTGTGCTGGAGTTGAAGAGATATACTCCTCGCCTCGGACTGCCACCGTTGTGCCCATCAGAGTATCATCAATGGCATGAGCAAAGGCATAAGGTGGAATACCATCGCTCTTTAAAAGCACGAAGTCTTTTGCATTGGCTTTGGCTTCAATTTCGCCTTTGATAAGGTCGTAAAACTTTATTCTTTTCTTCCCTGTGTTTTTCGTCTTTAATCTTATTGCAAAGGTCTCTCCATTGTCTATATGTTTTTTCACTTCCTCAAAACTTAAATCTCGGCAAGGGTCATATTCTTTTTCATCGTCTTCTTCAAACTTATTCTTTCGAAGTTCAAGCACGTCCTCTTTGCCTTCTGTCTTTTTGCAAAAACATGGAAATGCCTTCCCTTCAGAAACCAATTTTTTAGCAAAAGCCTTGTAAATCTCAAGTCGTTGACTTTGGATATAAGGTCCATAATTGCCTATATCCTTGCCGTCAAGTGTCTGATATTCATCAAATTTTATGCCAAATCTATCAAGAATTTCATAGACGACATTTTGAGCATTATCAAGTTTTCTCTTTTGGTCGGTGTCTTCAATACGTAAAAAAATTATGCCATTTGTATTTTTTGCAATGTTATAACTGATAAATGCTTGAAAGAAGTTGCCAATATGCATAAGTCCTGTTGGACTTGGAGCAAATCGAGTGACAACTTGCCCATCATTTAGGCTGCGTTTTGGGTACCTAGCAAAAATCTCATCGGTTGAAAGTGTCACATTTGGGAAAATAAGGTTGGCTATTTTTTGATAATCGTTCATATCTTTAATCCTCTTTTAAACTTTAACAGCCACACTTAAAATGTGGCTGTTTTTATTTGCAATGTATTATTCATATATATTTTGTGATAAAAATTGATAGTATTGCGTCAAATAGTTATTTTCTGCACTGAAATATTTTTGAAGTTGACTGTATTGTGAAACAGCATCTTGATTTTCATGAGCATAGAGGTCTATAGACAATTCGTACAAATCTTCGAAGTCATAGATTGAAAATCCTGAAAGTGCTTTTCGTGTTGTTGCTCGCTCATTTGCAAGCAGGTCGCCAAGTTCCATTGCCTCTGTCACAACTTCTGCTGTCAACTCTTGTGTATAATGTGTGCTTAGAGTGGCATAATTTGTCAGCAAAATGACTGTATCGTCATAAAGTTCTATTGCCTGTCCATCGTAACTGTCAGCCTGATAGTCTACACCCTCTGCACTTATTATCAACAGTCTTCTAATATCATCAAAGATATTTAAGATTTGACTGTCAGTATAAAATTCTATTTGAACGTCAGTTTGAGTGTCTGTGCCTAGTTCTTCTATGAAGTTTGCTTGGTTAATTAAAAAGTCAGATAATGTAAGAGCGGTGTTGTAAACTTCATTTATGAAATTCTTTGTATGTGCTTCATATTCATAGAAATAATGGTTATAAGTTGGGATATGTGCAATTCCCTCTGCATTTACCATATTTTTCGAATCTTGATTGATGACATCGAAACTTGAGACTAAATCATCAAGGCAAGAATGGAGGCTACTATAATCTTTATTTTCTAAATCTGAAAGGTAAACATAGTATTTTTCAATATAATTCATTCCATATCCAACTAAAGTGATATAGTTTTTGTTGCCTTCAATTTTATCGCCCTCGTCAGTCATCGTGTTGAAGTTGTTAAGATAAAAATCTGTTTCTATTCCACCAAATGTTGCACCCTCTTTAAACAATGTGGTAGCCTCTTTAAACTCTGCAATTGTGTCAACATACTGCTCATATGGATTGATTGACCCAGTATCATCGCCACAAGAGGCAAGTCCAAATCCCGACAATGCTATTACAAAAGATAGTACCGAATAAAAAATCTTTTTCTTCATACTCACCTCACATCTATGAATGCTTTAACAGCATCATATATCCCTTCATTGTCTGGCTGTTCAAACGTCAATGTTATTTGAAGTGAACCTCCATCTATTGAGTCTATAACATCTGTAAAATTTTTCATGTTGTATGTCTCAAAGAATTTGTTGACTAACTCATATTTATCTTGAATGGTACTATTAAAATAGTAGCACATGATATCATCTTCGTTTGCTATATAAGTACTTACGAATGCTGAGAAATATACTATCTTGCCGTGGATTTCATATTTATAATTTTCTACTGAGGTGTGTCCTTTTGTGTCGGTCTGTGTCAAATAATCAAAATCGCTTGAAATTACACTCAAATAATCGTCAACTGTATTTAAAATAGTAGTTGATGCGATATTATTTGAAAGTGTATCACTAAAGCACCCTTGATAGCAGTTATTCAAAGCCTCAATCGCATCTGTCATACATGACAAATATTTTGAATAGGAAACTCTAAAATCTATCCAAAGATTTTGAATATGAGTATCAGCATCTTCTTCAAGATTTATTGCATCATTGATATAATTGTTCATATCTTTTTGATGAGTGGTTGCATTCTCAAGATTTTCTTTTATTGCCTTGTAGTTGTTTGAGAATGTGCTGTTATCTTCTGCAAATGGGATATACTCATAGTAAAAATCAATAACTTCATTTACACTTTGAGATAGTGTCCTAATGTCTTGGAGTTCTTCGGTATAATATCTAACCTTTGATATCTCCACCTGGTCTTCTAGTTTATCATAATTTTCTTGTTCTCTCACATTTTCAAGAAATGATGTTTGACTGGCTTGTCTGAGTCTGTCAATTGCATCCGATGTGTTGGCTGGCACCAATATCACAATAACTGTGATGATAATTGCAATAAGCACAAGTATGGCTATTGCTATCAGCCACTTCTTCGCTCCACCAGCCTTATAGTCTTTGTTTGCTTTGGCTTTTGCCATATCCCCTCCTTTTTAATCATCAAAAACGTCAATATTGACATTTTCAAGTGCTGTTTCTTCGATATTTCTATAGTCGACAGTCTCTTTCGTCTCTAACACCTTATCATGCAAGTTGACGAAGGTTGTATACTCGCCTATCCATCTGAGTTTAACCGTGCCTGTCCTACCATTTCTATGTTTTGCAATAATAAGTTCAACAGTGCCTGGCTCATCCTCTTGTGGAACATCGTTGTATTTTTCTGGGTTGTAAAGGAACAGTACAATATCCGCATCCTGCTCAATAGCACCAGAGTCTCTTAAGTCAGAGAGCATTGGTCTGTGTCCGTTCTCAGTACGTCCTTCAACCGAACGAGACAACTGAGAAAGTACAATAATAGGCACATTTAATTCTTTTGCGGTGATTTTTAAGTTACGAGAGATGTCGCTGACTTCATTTTGTCTGTTTTCGCCCTTTCTCGTACCGCTTGATGACATAAGTTGAATATAGTCTATCATGATTAGGTCTATATTTTGTTTTGCCTTTAGCCGTCTACATTTTGTTAAGACGTCTGCTGGTGTGGTGAGAGATGAGTCGTCTATGTAAAGATTGCTTTGCTCCAATTTTTTGGTCGCAGTCCAAATACGTTTCCACTCCTCTTCTGTCATTGTACCATTAAGTGCCTTTGCCATGCTGACCTTTGCAAGAGAACAGATAGCCCTCTGCATTAGTTGCTCTTTACTCATTTCTAGCGAGAACACTGCACAGGTCTTACCATATTCAACTGCCGCATTTACCAAAATGTTCATCGAAAAAGAGGTCTTACCTACACCTGGTCTTGCAGCCAAAAGTATAAGGTCACTATTGTGAAGTCCATTGGTGATTTGGTCAAATTCTTTATATCCTGTAGGAATACCATGAAGAGAAGACGGGTCTTTTGCAATGGTATCAAATTTTTCTAGTACCTTTTTTATCGCACCTTCTGGTTTGCCAACGTGTTCAAGTGCGGAACGTTCTTCTTTCTCTGCAATATCAAATATCTCTTTCTCTGCAAATTGAAGTGATGAATCTTTATCTTCATTTTCAAAAGCATCTTCTATAATATTTTGACCTGCTGATATGAGTTTTCGTCTTATTGAATCAGATTTTACTATATCACAATAGTATTTGAAGTTTGCAGCGGACGGAACAACGTTTGTAAGGGCTGTGATATACTCAATTCCACCCACTTTATCGAGAAGTTTGTCCTTATCAAGTTGATTGGTAAGAGTTACGAAGTCAATAGGTGTAGATTTTAAGTATATTTTCATCATTGTGTTATAGATATTCTTGTGGGCATCGGTATAAAAATCGCTTTCTTTCATTAATCCAAGAATATCCCCTTGAGACTGTACGTCAATAAGAATACAGCCAAGCAATGCTTGCTCTGCTTCTATATTATGAGGCATAATTTTATAGTTACCAGCCATATTCTCTCCTTTTATAGTCTCAGGTTATCTTTTACAATAAAAAACTATTCTTTTGTAAACGGGTCTTTCTTTCCGCTCTTTTCTAGTCTCTCTTTTTTCTTTTTATCAATTTTAGCACAAATAAGCAAAAAGAGCAAGTATAAAACTGCGGTAATGCATATGATTATAAATCCGCAGAGGACAGGGCTCATACTTGTATATCTAAAAAACAAAAAACAAATGAATACGTCAAGAAGAAAGACTATTGCTAAGAATATGCCTAGTCGTTTATAGGTCTTCCTTAAGTCTCTTCGCTCTTTCGGCATTAGCATGGCTTTGTCCCCTTTGTAATATAATAGCATACTTTAAAGTAAATTTAAACACCTTTTTTGAAATTTTTAAATTTCTCCACGTAAAATCTTGCCTCGTTCTCTCATTCTCATATTGTGGTCAAGGATGATTTTTCTTATTCGGAAACTCTTTGGTGTGACTTCCAAAATCTCATCGTCACCCAAAAACTCAATAGCATCTTCAAGACTCATCTTTCTTGGCGGAGTAAGTCTTAGCGCATCATCAGAACCAGAGGCACGACAGTTTGAAAGGTGCTTTTTCTTGCACACATTCACCACTATATCATCGCCCTTTGGATTTTGGCCCACTACCATACCTGCATAGACAGGAGTCCCTGGTCCTATAAACAGGTCGCCTCTCTCCTGAGCATTATATAGTCCATAAACTATAGCCTCACCTGTCTCATGAGCAATCAGCGAGCCGTATTCCTTTCGTTTTATCTCCCCTTTCCATGGTTCATAGTCATAGAATATTGAGTTGATAACACCTTCACCTCTAGTATCTGTCAAAAGTTCACTCTTAAAGCCGAACAGTCCTCTTGATGGTATAAGAAATTCCATCTTCATACGACTGCCATGAGGTGTCATCTGTACAAGTTCACCCTTTCTAACACCCATCTTTTGCATAACCACACCAGTGCAATCATCTGGCACGTCAAGATAAAGTCTATCAACAGGCTCGCATTTCACTCCGTTTATCTCTTTAATCAAAACCTTAGGCATTGACACTTGAAATTCATAGCCGTCACGTCTCATGTTTTCAATCAAGATTGACAGATGCATCTCACCTCTTCCGCAGACTTTAAACTGCTCAGCGGTTTCACCATCGCTTACTCTTAAAGATAAATCTTTGACTGCTTCCTTATACAATCTATCACGTAGGTGTCTGCTTGTGACATACTTACCTTCTTTACCTGCAAATGGACTGTCATTTACCATAAATGTCATTTCAACACTTGGCTCGGCAATCTTAACAAGTTCAATAGGCTCAACCACTTCGCTATCACAAATAGTATCGCCTATGCCTACATCTGTAAGACCTGCCACACATACAATCTCTCCGACCGTTGCACTTTCAACAGGAGTTTTCTTCAAACCTTCAAAAACAAATAGGCTGACTATCTTTGACTTTATTTTTTTATCTTCATGGTAATTGCAAAGGGTTACACTTTGTCCTACACTCATAGTCCCACGGCTAATCTTTCCAACAGCAAGTTTGCCCACATAATCATTATGCTCGGCAGATGAAACAAGCATTTGACATGGACCATTTTCATCTCCTTGAGGAGCAGGGATATATGAAAGAATTTTCTCAAAAAGCGGAGTCATATCAGTGCCTTGGACGTCTTTATCATCGCTTGCGACACCTAGTCTTGCTGATGCAAAAATGAATGGAGAATTAAGTTGTTCTTCATTGGCATCAAGTTCCAAGAATAACTCAAGTACTTCATCTATAACTTCACTGATTCTAGAATCTGGTCTATCAATTTTGTTTATGACCACAATAACCTTAAGTTTAAGCGCAAGTGCCTTTTCAAGGACAAATCTAGTCTGTGGCATAGGACCTTCGTATGCATCTACTACGAGAAGTACCCCGTCTACCATTTTAAGCACACGTTCCACCTCTCCACCAAAGTCAGCATGACCTGGGGTATCAATAATGTTAATCTTAACATCCTTATACATACATGAGCAGTTTTTTGATAGAATTGTTATACCACGTTCTCTTTCAAGGGCATTTGAGTCCATAACTCTATCTTCAACCTGCTGATTTTCTCTAAATACTGAGCCTTGTTTTAAAAGTTCATTTACAAGGGATGTCTTCCCATGGTCTACATGGGCAATAATTGCAATATTTCTAATTTTCTCATTTATCATATTCGTTTACCTTCTTTAACCATATAATGTTAGCACAAATTGAAACAAATTTCAACTGACTAATACAACTTTTTTACTCTTGCCACCATGCAAATTAAAAAAAAGTTTGGAAATAACCAAACTTTTACTTATCTTTTATCTTTTTTTCGTCTTTCTATTCTTAAAAGACTCTTTAATCTTCTTATAATCTAGTATAACATATAATATTATACCTAATATTGTTGTAAAAATTAGAGCAAAAAGATACCACGAGCCACTGTGAATATTATACGAGGATATCTTTATCTTATTGTCAGCAGTTAGGTCTTGACTTTCTACCGCCCACACATGATGGCTATGTCCTAGCGAGTCGGTATACTTAAAATCTGCATCTGAGTGTAGCCTACTATAATAGGTTGAATAGTTGTAAATAAGTGTTGGATTATAGTTTTGAGTCATTTCGTTTTCAAAAGATAGTCCTGAAAGTGCCTGCAGATATCTCTGTCTGTATCTTTCTCCAACATAGATTGACTGCCCCTCGCCTAGATTGATTTTTGCTGAAAATGGGAAAGAGCCTTGCGAAATATTTTCACTGTAAAAAATATTGTCATTGCCATTTTGCGATGAATCTTGCGAAGAACCTGTTGTGTTATGATAGTAATTCCATGCACCAATAGAGGTAAAAATCATATCAAAGCCAACACTGTCAGTGTTTGAGTTGTAAGTGACATTGGTGAAAAGAAGTCCTTTATTTAAACTATACTCTTCATTCGGGTTTGCAATATATACTAAAGTGAAATTCATAAGAAATTCATTCCTTATTTGTTTCACCTGCTCTTGCAAATTTAATATAAATTGATTTTTCTCTGTCTCCTCTATTTCCATCTCATTCAAGCGGTCGCCATTTAGCGAAAAATCTATTGACTGAACTACCTGCCCATTTGAAGATATATCCAAACTTAGCATAATATAGTCATCTACGTCGTCAATCTGCGATGAACTGCAACCAGTAAAAAAAGATAAAGAGAATATCATTATCATTATTAGAAATATTTTTCTCATAGATATATAATATTCTCTTTATTTTAATTTTAAAACACCTTTTTACTGAATTGATGCAGTATACTGACCATTATCATAGGTTATTACAAAGTATCTTCCGTCACCTATTTCTATGTTAACCGCCGATAGTTCTACAGTGCTAAGTGAAGAGTCGGTGCCAGAGTTTACAAAGCAGTAGTTTTCGCCGTAGTCCACTGGAGATGACTGGCATATCCTTGCAATTGCATAACCTTTTGTGTCAGCAAGGTAATTTATCTGTCCGCTGTAAAGGGTGTAGACTATACCTGCATTATTATTTGATGCCACTTGTGATGCTTCAAAACTGCCGTTATTGAAAGCATAACTTATCTCACCGCCATAACTATAAAGTGCCACTCCTGTGAAGTAAACTGCACAAGAAACTGACGAAGTTTGGGTGAAGTTACCATTGTTGCCCACCATTGAAAGTTGTGAGTAGTTGTTGATAACGACACCGCTAATGTAAACATTTACACTCTGTTGTCTAACATTAATATTTACATCACCATTGTTAAACGAGTTTACAATGCTTCCTCTATTTCCGCTAGAACTTGTGTTGAACACGGCTATTGCACCATATCCAAAGTTAATGTTGAGTTGTGATTGCATATTGTAGGATAGGTCGGCATTATTATTCGAGTTTGATATTGAGCCATAGTTTATACCTACAATGCCACCCATAAACACGTTGTTTATTGTTCCATCACCACGTAGTCTTGTAACTTGAATGCTTGAAATAGTTATGTTGTCAAGCGAACCATAATTTCGAAGAGCAAGTGGGCTTAAAATCACATTGCTACCACTAAGTGCGCTCGTATCAACCACAAAGTTGATTTCAAGGTCACTTATACGTGCGGTCCTATCAATCTGCTCAAAAAGTGAGAAGTAACTTGTGAAGTCTATTGAATTTAATCCTGTAATTGAATCGCGATAGGTATCCATTTCGTATAGTCTATCTGCCGTGATGGTCAAACTATAATTATTGCCGTCTAGGATGCCATAGAATGTACCCATTGTGTGAAGTCCGCTGTTAGTCAGCATATCATTATCAATAACCAAATCTCTAGTCAATACAAAATAGAATTGTTCGTCTTGGTTGTTACGTTTTGCAATGTTGTAGAAATCCTCTTCGGATGAAATTCTATACGGATTTTCTTGACTGCCATCCCCGCCTGAGAATAGGTCAAAATTGATACCGCCCTGGCTGTAGTAGATGGCTTGACTGAATAGGTAGAGTTCTATCACACCATCGTAACGTTCTTGGCTTGTATGTCTTGCTCTGACAGAAAAACTTGTGATATTCCCGCTCTGTCTTGGCATATAATAATTGTTTACGGTCTGCGACTCATGTCTATCAGTGTCAGTTTCTATGTTGATATAATACTCATAATCACTCACACTTGCACCATTTGTCCAATTCCAAACAAATCTAAACAAATCAGTATCCCATGTTATTGCAATAAGATTTTGCCCATCTTCGACAGCGACAGTATTTTTAACTTCAAATCGCAGTGTGTCGCTGTAAAGAATCTTCAATCTGTTTGTTGCACTTGTGCCTTGATTATCTCGTGCCTGAACATTCACAGACAGCATATTGTTTGTAATTGTAAACATCTTCGATGCACTTTCCTGCGTCATTATCATCTGGCTTGTAGATGTGGTTGTTGTGTAATCAATAACTATTTGATAATTTGACGAACTGCCTGCAATAGTGACATATCTAAAGTAATTTGTAAAGTCAAGTACTGTTTGGTCGCCAACAAGTACAATTTCAAAATAACTATCATTGAAATCACTCAATTTGTAGACATTGTCTATAATAAGTGCTTTTGATAACAATCCATTTCCATTATACATCTGAACACTGATGCTAAGTTGACTTATTCCTTGCAACTGTCCTTCGTCTGGAGTGAAGACTACTCGCACATATCCAGTTGTATCACTAGACGTGCCTAGCGAATATGTGAACGAACCAGTCAATGTCTTGGTTATAGTCTGTCCGCCTTGAGTATAAATCGCCTGAATAATTGTCCTTGAAGTTGTATCTTGAGAATTTATGTCAGTAATCGATTGGTCATTGCCGTAATTTGCTGTGGTGATGAAGTAGACTATGCTACCATTATTTACACCATTGTTGTTTACATTATCATTTGGAGCAAGAATTGGCATTGATGTCCTTGTAAGAGGTTGGTCTGCCGAGCCTAATGTTTGTTTGCATCCTCGAAGAACCTGCAAGTTTTGTCCTGAATAGTAGACACTGTCAACAATCAGATACTTTTCATTTTCAATAGTTGTTATGCACCTTGGGTCATCATCTGCAAATGTTCCTGCAATTGGTGTAACCTCAATTGTATAGTAATCATAATCTTGACTGATATATTCTGCACTTAGGCTTGAGTTTGTCGTGTAGTAGGTATCTTGCGTGACATAATCATAAGTTGTATCATATGCACTTTCGCCTACAACCATATTGTAATATAACACATCGACTTGATATAGCAAATCACCATTTTCTATACTTGGAAGACTTGCCGAAGGCTTCCAAATAATGTTTCCTTGTTCTACATATGGAGCCTCATCTAAAATGTCAAGCATTCTAGCATTTACGAGTGATGACGAAGTTGAAGTCTGTGATGGAATCACGGATGAGAACAACATTATTGATGGAACAGTCACTCCCTCACTATTCATAGCCATAAATGTCCAAACATAGTCCGCTCCGTGACTTGACGAAGACCCCTGTGATGCGACAATTGTTCCACTATTACCTAAAAGATAAGCATAGAAAGCGGATGCATTCAGTTCTGAAGGATAAATCACCTGTCCTAACGAGTCAAGTGCTCCGACTGTATAGGTGATATAATTTCGTCCATCACGGGTGATTGTGCTTGAATAGTAATATCCTTCTCCATTTCTTAAAGTTACATCATTTGCCAGCATAAAATGTAGTGATTGGTCTTGAGTGTAATTGAAGTCATCAAGGTTGTAACTAACATGAAGATTGTTATTTTGTGTTGTAAGCACTGGCGAACTTAATTTATATACATTTTCTATCTCATAAGTCTTGCTTTCCACATTCATTGTATTATACGAGATTGAACCATTAAGTGAAAGTATTATGTATTGATACTCACCTTCTCGCGGAAGGTCAATGTTTGCAATACCATTGTTAATTTGAATAACAGTTGACTCAATTTCTGACCCACGTGCACGATATCTCATAAGTATGGAATTTGTGCTTGTAAGGTTTGTAGTTATTGTCATACGTCCATTTTCAAATGTCACACTATCTGTAGGCAGGTCTAGGTACCTCACATAGAAGATTGCACTCTTTCCATTTGGTACATAACCATTATCTGAAGAGGCTGACACAACGTCTACTCTTATAAGAGTGTTGATATCAATAGTATCACCGCCTAGTGCATCATATTGTTCTCGCAAAAGAGTCATATTGACTTTAAAGCCTGCCTGAGCGGTGTCGCCAAGCGAAGTTATAACACCATCGAGATACTGCCCGCCAAAGTCTATCAGCCAGCCTGAACCTTCATGGTAGACAATATTGAAACAAATACCACTATCATAAGTAACACCACCTGTTCCATTATAATTTGACCTTAAAATCATTCTGTAATTTGTAACATATTGGTATGAATAGTTTGTCGCCTGCGAACCATCAAAGGATGTGGCAACATAAGTCATAGAATTTCCAAAAGTTGCAGTATAGTAAGTCTCATTGCCCACGGTCTCACTATTCAATGTAACTGATGGAGCACCTGTCAAATAGATAGTTGTTGCCTGTGACGGCTCTGAACTTATGTATCTTCCGCTTCCACCTGCATGAATCAAAGATACGGCATAATTGCCAGCAGGTATTTCTCTTCCAAAGTCATCAAATAGTATCGCTATACTTGACAGACCATAGTAGTCTGCATAATTAATAGTATCCACCATCTCAATAAAGTTTATCGCATTTGATGCAGTTGCATCTTCTAGTGTGTTGGCATAAGCCTCTAAAAGTTCGAAATAAGAGGCACTTCTTGATGCTAAAATATCAAGATTATTGTTCTCTATTACAACATCTGGGAAAAGTAAATAGCCTGGTACTGTCATAGTATAGTAATTGCTTGTTTCAGCACCGCTAGAATCTAACTGGGTAAACCTTAAAGTCATAGACTGTGATACAAGGTCTGACATATTGAAATAGAAAGGTGATGAATAACTTGTCCTGCTAAGTATGTTAAATAGTGCATCTTCATGCTCGGTAGATGCGAAGTAGTTTGTTATATCTTGCATAAATTGTGTTGACATGAAAGCATCTTCGTCAAAGACTATGACACCATCGACAACTTCTATTGGCAATGGTTGAGTAAATTTTAATGTTTGCACTTGATTTTGACTTTCACTTGAAGCCAAAACATTACTGTAACTAGAAATGGCAGTAACTGTAATGTAGTAGACCTTACCTGGAGTCAAATCTACAGTTCTTAAGTCAAGTGCTGATGAAAAACTTAAAATTCTAAAAGATTCATCCCCTTCAGCCGACCTGAAGTTGACATAGTATGCACTTGCAGTGTATCCACTAACTCCAGAGAGTAATTCATTCGCATTCCACTGCCATGTGAGATTGTTGCCTACTATTCTAACATAGTCTGTACCTGCATCGTCATCTTCAACTCTGTTGAGTTTAAGAACGGTCGTAGCATGGGCATTGTATATATTTACAACTTCTCCTCTGCCAATTCTCACAATTTCAAGTCCAAATTGTCCGAAATCATAATCTGCCAAAAGTTCGTTTAAGTCAACCGCATAGCACTCATTATAGGTCACACCGCTGAGTGCTGAATCCATTGTTTTAGTGAAGTATCTCTCGCCCGTATTATCATCAACACACCAATACCCTTTAAGTAGTGAGGCATCATTTAAATAATAGGTCCCGCTAGACACTCCGCCTGTAAGGTCGTAGTTGATAACAAGCATTGTTATTCCAACCGTGTCATCATCTTCAAGAGCATCAAGTACCAAATAATCTTGTGCATAATTTTGCCGTAGAAGAGTTGGCAATGTTTCCTCTATTGTATAGTCAAAAGTAAATGAATGGTAATCTGACCTTACATAGCCATCTTGGCTTACAGTTATTTCAAAGGTATGTCTGCCCTCTTCAAATGGTGTGATATTGCCAATTTGTGCAATAATGCTTGGAATATAAAGTCTATATAAATTTGGTGAGTCTGTAGTCACTGGAGATACATTTATTGTAATGCTTCCACCAGTAATGGCTGTCCTTGCAGTAAATACAAGATTTTCAAAATCATCTGCATACAAGGTAAGATTTATAAAGCCATAGTTGTCTATCTCTGAAGTTTCAATGCCTTGAAGTTTTGTCCCTGTGATGAGATATGGTGCGCTTGATGGCATAACAGCATTGTTTTGGTCAAATGAGAGTAGTGCTATTGTATAATATCCATACACGTCTTGAAGTAGCCCTTCAATCATAAGGTCTATTGTTTTTGCAGAGCCACTAAAGGTGTATTCTCTCTCAAACACTCTCTCTGCAATGCTAAGTTGCATAACGAATGCACTATTTGCATCATCAATAGTCAAAAGTCCATCTTGGCTAACTGTGGCACTTTCAACTTGTGAAAGTCTGTCAATTTCAAAAGAATTTGATTGACTTGTTATCTTATCTTGGCATACCACGATGATTGTAATAGTCGTCCTACCTTGCTTAAGAAGTGGATTTCTAAGTGTTAAAGTATAATTCTCTCCGTCACTTGACAGTGAGTAATTCTCGTGGTTAGAGCCATTTGTCAAATTAAGTTCAACTTCGCTCTCATCCTCGCTTGTAATAATAGCATTGAAATAAACCTCTCCCGTGTCTGCCCATAGGTCCTGCCAAGTAACAATCACATAGGCATTTTGTTTTTGTGCCATAAGGTTTGACTGCGACATATCGTCAATTATTTGATAAGAAAAACTTTCAATAGCATTCAATTTTTCGGTTACAATTTCCTCACTATCTTTGCTTCCATAATATCCGCGAGCCTGCCCGTCAGTCAAATTCAAAGTATAATCTTTGTCTACTTTGGCTGTAATGGTTATTTTAACTTCTCCGTTTAAAATAACACCTATTTCCTCTTCAATTTCTTGCAAATTATATGAAGTCTCTGTGGTAGTGATAGTGTGTGATTGCTCGCCACTTGTTATAGTCAATATGTACACAATAGGGTCAAGACTGTTCCCTTGGAAATCACTGACTATTGTATCCCATTTTAGTTGGTCTTCAGATAGGCTTGCATTAAACTCAACGTCTGATAGGTCGGTGAGTGAAAATGTTGTCAAGAGCGAATCAATATAGTAATAGGTTGAACTCGAATTTTGTGCTATGACCTGCAAAGTGAAATTGTCGCTATCATAGTCAAGTGGATTGAATGTCCCACTATTTTGAGTGCTTTCAAATGTTACATTCTCACTGTTTCCATTGACCTGTACCTCTTTAATATTTACAAGGTCGCTATCTAATGTAAAGGTCGCTATATACTGCCCTTCGCTTTGAGCAATGGTAAGGCTGTCAATCTGCGATAACTGTTTTACATAAATAGTATTTGACTGAGCAGAATTTAGATACCCGCTATTTTTTGCGACAACATATATAGATTTGCTTGTCAAATAATCAATCTCTCCCAAATCTGAAAGATTTATAGACACATTGGTGTAATCTTCTTTGACAAGTCTTCCATCTACATATATATCATAAACTGTGCCAGATGCAACTTGAGTCCAACTTAATATTAAATCGGTTGGATTGAATGACAAAACCGGCTCTTCAAGTGTGTTTAACACAAGGCTTGTCTGTCCGCTTGCCGTTCTTCCTAGTGCTGATGGTAAATAGAACACTTCATTTTGCAATGAGTTGGCATAGGCATATACCTCAATTGTCACATTCTCTGTCTGTCTGTAACTCGTTGCAAAGAAACTATCCTGCTCGCATCTATCGTTTATCAAATCTTGTAAATTTAGGCTATTTTCTTCGGTATAGTATCTATAGTAGTAGTTGCCGTTTGTAGAATTTGTAAGGATTACAGTAACATAATAGCCCTCTGTTTGGTCGTTGTTTGCATCCCATGAGAGTATTTCATCACTAAATGCTAAGTTCGTTGGTGCTTTCACTCTATTGAATGTCACTTCTCGTGTATAACTATCAATATAATAATCATCTCCATCATTTTCTTCAGCGACAAAGTAGAATGATAATATAAAATTTGACGAGTAAACTGATTGGTCAGATATATCAATTATGTTTGACTTATCACTATTGACAATTTGATTGTCCTGACTTGTAAGAGTGACCACAACCTCTTTTGCATGGCTAGCCATAGCAACGGCTATTTCTTCGCCTAACTTCACATCCTGTCCACTCACCACTTCTCTCATTTCAAACTGTGGCAGGTCAAGTCTTGTAACCGTCAAAGTATATGGTTCTGACTCGGTGTGAAGATTGTTGTCATATAAATTTCCAGGAAGTGCTACCACCTGCAAGGTATATGTGCCTACATTTTCAAACTTGTTATCTAAAAGATAGGTATAAGTTACACTTTCTTGGCTTGTCCCTCCAACCATTTCTCCGTCAATCTCACCATTGACTAATATCTTATAAGAACCGTTGTAAAGCGAACTTTGTATCTGCAAACGGTATCCATCTTCTGCTGAAAAGGTCACATTTGGTGTCTCAATTTGCTCATAAACTAAGAAGTTTGCCTCAAAATATCTGTTTTCATCATAATAATTCGCATTTAAATATTCATTTTCAGAAGTCGAAATGGTATAAATTCTTATCACATAATACCCAAAGCCTAAAGCATTAAGTGTTATATCTTCACTTGTGCCACCGCTATCCACCGGCTCTTCACTATTTATCTGATAGTTCTCATCTGCTGAGAAAATTTGATACTCATAATATGCATATTCGTTATCAATGCCCTGCCAACTGTAATAGCCATTTGTCTGTGACTGCCCTTCGCTTACAATATCCAAAATCGTCAAGGTCTTTGAGTAACTAACCACAGGGGCAAGTTCGACACCTTCATTTTCTAGCCCTGCATAAATAGTTATGTTATAATACTTCCCATCAATTGGCTCAATATTTTTAAGTGAATCAACTCTTATATACACATAACCACTTACTATATCTATTTGTGCATTATCAATTGGACTATCATTGATGTATATTTGATAATAATTTGCATACTCCACTTCATTGAAGCCAAACTCTGAAACCTCGCCTTCAAATCTATGGGAAACATCTGTAAAATCACCAAGAATTGTAAAGTCAAAGTTGAATACTTCAGAGGCTATGATTGTCTGAGTGCTTTCGCCAGCCATTTCAAAAGGAACTACCTCACCATCTTGAACGTCTGGGATTGCTCTAACTGTGAATACATAATTTCCCGCTTCAAGGTCTGATAGATCTATTTCACAACTATCGCCACTTACTACTCTACTTTGGTCAGCCCATGTGATTAAATAGCGATTGTTGTAATATTGTTCTTCAAAATTAAATATTGCCTTATCGTCTTCAAATGTTATGTTGACACTAGGCCTTTCAAGTTTTGCCACCAAAATATCTTCGCAAGGTTTACTGTTTAAGAAAAGTGTATCCTCCTGCGACCCGCCAACAGCAAGTGCATTTATTCTATAGATACCGCTGTTTAAATCTTCAAAAAAGATTTGGTTAAAGTTTTCTTCATAACTTTGATAAAATTGATTTCCCAAAACTAAATCGTCAATATACATTAAATAACTTTTCGCATTGTCAACTTCAGTCAAGTATATGTAACTGATTCCGCTAGATTGATATCCAACTGATGGAGCATCAAGTTTAGCAACACTCAAAACTGTGCTTGTATCTAAAAGTTTACTATCCTTATCTTTTGCAACTATGTTTATCTCTATCTGTTGTCCATTTTCTACCAAACTGAAATTATATGTAAATGAAGCCTCTTCGAGATTTTCAAAAATCTTTAGTCCGTTTAGGTAAACGTCATATATTGCATTATCCTTTTCCTGCCATGACAATGTCGCCGTCTCATTATACGAAGTTTGTGAGGTCTCTATTGTGGCATTTTCTACCCTACCCATTACACCATAATTTATAGTAAACAAATCGCTAGCCAAAGACTTGTCAATATACTCCTCTTCTTGTCCGTTTGCGGTAAGTCTAACATAATATGAGCCGACCTCTGGCAATACAAAACTATCCTCTACTTCTTCCCTTTCAAATTCAATCTCAGTAGTATCTATACTTTCTAAATCTGTGATATTTGCATATTCTAAGGTGTAGGAAGTTGCATATACAGTTCCCTCATCAGTCTGAGCAAAAGATGGTTGCCATGTCATAGTGCCTTCATCGTCTACCGATGGTTTTGTAGGAGTTGAAAACTTGTATTTGACTATGATATCTGCCTGGGCAAATGTCTCACTATGATATTGTGCAAAAATTATAGCCCGTCCACTTTTGCTTGCAACAAATGTTCCATCCTCTTGCTTTTCAATAATGCTTTCATTAGATGAAACAAATGTTATGTCCTCTAAACTTGCTCCGTTTGATATTTTAAATTCATCGTAAAAATCTAGTGTCTGACCAAGAGACACAACGTAACTATTTTCATTAAAGTTTCCTTGTACACTTGGTCCACTGTTGCAAGCAGTCAAACAAATTGCCGAAGTGAACAAAAGTGCGAAAATGACAAATAACTTTTTCATACTCCCATCCTTAGTATTTTCATAATAACACTTTTTTAGTCATATAAGCAAATGATTTGTCAAAATTTGGATAAAAAATAAATTAAATTAATTATTATATAATAATTAATGCTAAAATTTACTGCAAAATTAAATAAAAAATAAAATAAAAAATATTTTAAAGTTCAAATAATTCTGGAAAATTATTAGAAAATACTAAAAAAATAAAAAAAATCACAAAAAAATAGACAAATTAATGCCTATTTATGTAAATTTATTAATATTTTATTCATTTTCGGTTTCTATTTCCTGTTCATGCCTCTTGACTCTTGCTATTTCACTGATCTCTTTCACTGTCTTGAAGGAGTCAACAATAATCTTTTCTTTTTCATCCCAATCGCAATCGAATTTTTCATAATTTTTAAGTTCGGCTATCTTTTCTATGTCTGTCTTATCTATAATGCTTTCGTAAATATGACTTCTCTCTATATCATTAAACGATAAAAACTCGGTCACACAATCTGCAAGTCTATTAAAGTTTTCTTGTCCTAAAAAATTTGCAAAATTCAAATGGTTCCCTGTAAGTCTACTTTTTATAAGAAGGTCTTGATTTTCTTCAATAAAATCTTTTAATAATGGGAAGGCACGGCTATATGACGAAACAAACTTTCCACCTTTACCAATCACCTCATTTTCACTATGAAAAATTTCTGTTATCTTTATTGAAAAGTAGTCATTTATTACCTCATTTAGTTGTTCATATCTACGTCTTGACCTTGACTCGCCACGGCTACTTCTAAAGATTTTATCTCCATCAAGCACAGGACTTCCTTCTCCTATTTCATAGCCATCAAAGCCGCTGACATTATAAAGTCTGCCATAAAGTTCAATATTTTCGTCTTCTACTATGTGATTAAACTCATGAAACATTGTTTTGTCATCAAGTTCAAGTCCATGAGGCAGCAAACATATTGTCCTAATTTTGTCGCCAATCTTCAAATCATCCACAAATGCCCCTACAAAACTATTATTAAATATATAATTATAAATTGACTTTGCAAAACCATTTATTCCATAAACCTCCCCTTCACTTTGCAGGTCACCTAATATCTGTGCTACAAAAGGATTGCTGAAAAACCTTTTCTTTGTCAAGGAAAGGACTATATCATGATATTTTTTATAAATATCATCGTTTAAAACATAGTTTAACCTTTCATCGTCCAAATATTCGTCATAACTGTCATGAAAAATTCCAAAACGGTTAAATAAATCGACATACCTTTTCTTGTCATAATCTGTAACAAATTTTTTGTCACTTAAAAAATCACTAAATATCCCAACTAATCTTTTCTTTTCATAAGCACTGAGTTTTTCAAAGCCATCCACATATTGAGCGATATTATCTTCAAAAAATTCCCCCATCTCATTTGTATATTCTATTTCTATTTCATCTCGGCTTTCGATTAAAGGTTGCACTTGCAATAGTTTTCCATTTTTTTCTTTTTCTAATGCTTCATATTTATCTTTGTATTTTTCATCCCATATAGACTGAGATTTTTCAAGCCTCTGGATTAATTTCTCTCTAAAAGTTTCATCTCGCAACATTTCACGTAACATCTTTTGTCTTTCGTTATAATCTTTAACTTTAGGTATGTCATAACCTAAAATTTCCAAATAACTATCCAAATAAAAAGGAATACCACCCTCTTTCAATCTAGTTATCATAGTATTGATAGTCTTCGGCTCTACTATTAAAAAATTTTTATCTATTCGCTCCGAGGCATCTTCCCCTTCAACCTCTTTCCAAAAGGCATTGTGTACTTCCTTTCTTATTTTTCCATCGAAATAATGCTTTATGCTGTAGTCTATTGATGCATACCCTTTATTTTCAGCCACAAAATATATCATCGCACCATTTAACTTCTCTTCAATGCGTGGTCTATATTCTTCGCCATAGAACTTTACAAAAGCATCGATGATTTTGTCCATTTTGCCTTCTATAGGATTTAATATATTAATCCCGTCAATTTCAATTCTGTCCATTCTGCTCCTCAAAAATCAAATCTTTAAGTTCTCCATAGTTAATCGGATAATCACCTTTACAATGTACTTTTTGAGTTTGTTTTCCATCTGTTATATAGAGAGAGAACTCTTCAGCATCCAACGTATCATGATAATACTCTTTTCCCCATAATGCAGTTATACCAAAAAGGCGACTTAAAAACACATCCACATCGGTAGCAACATTTTTCCCATTTATCCACATTTTTTTATTGTCACCATCAATTTGAATTTCGGTTGCCCCAAATCTATTTTTTATATCTATTAAAACGTCCATCTTCTCTCCTTAGCAATAAAATTATAACATATAAATGGCTATTTTTTAGCAATTTTTAAAACATTTTAATTTAAATTTTAATCAATAAAATTACTTTTTCTTAATTTTTCAAAGATGCTAAATATTCTTATTTTTTCAATAATTTAAGTAATTTTGGTTAAATTTTGAAGAAAAATCGCATTTTTTGTTGTTTTTTTTGCATTTTTATAAAATTCTAATAGGTTGTCAAGCAAGGTCTTATCAATATTTTTATTTAGCCCATCGGCTCGTTTTTCTATCTCTTCAATTAATTATATTTTATCATAAAAATTTTACACTTTCAAGAGTAAACGTGAAAAATACTTCCATTTTAAAAATTTATATAAAAAACGGTAGAATTTTCTACCGCCTCTTATTCTAAACAATTTGACCTGTCAAAGATAATGCAAAGTACGACTCCCCTATTGTGGCAATCTCATTATAGTCAATTATAGAAAATGTCACCAATATCTCTGCACTATTCATAGGTAAAAGCATGATACTGCTCCCGCTTACATATGATTGTCCATTCCAAGTAATTTGTAAACTTAAATTGCTCTCATCTATCAAATATCGATTTAAAGAAACAGATAAAATTTTATCAAAAGACATATTATCTATGCTGATTTTTAAAGTTAATGGTTCTTTTGTTTCATTAAAAGAAAGAGGTAAAAAATTATCGATTTGACTTTCTGATGTGAAAAGCATATCAATTAGTTCTGTATTAGAATTTTCAATATCTAAAGAAACCATAGCCTCAACATCATTATTCTCAGCATAAGTCGAAAATTTAAAAGTAGGTGTAAAAGTCACAGAGCCATCAAGATTGTTATCTTTTTCGCTTAACGGCATTGGTGTGATGTCAATAACTTTGCCTAAAATCATTTCTGGTGTCACCAGTACATTATCTGCCAAAACATTGCTATCACCCTTAGTACGATATTTGATTTGCCCGTCTTCTTCGATCTTCTCGACAATTCGATGAATAATATATTGATTACTACTTGAAGAATAATTAAAAACTATCACATCCCCTACTTCTAACAAATTGCTATCTACTTTCTGTGTAACAGTCCCATCTCCAATCTCAATTGTGGGCATCATGCTCCCAGACAGAGCCTCATAAAGTCCATATTCTTCTTGTATGACCCATTTCGCATAAAGAATGATTTGTGTGTCTTTCCCCTTTGTTATGGTCGTTACTTGCGATTGGAAACTATCACTTGTATACCAACCATCAAAGTCAAAATATTCTCTCGTTGGCTCAAGCAACGTAAACTCTTCATCACTATTCAACGTGTTTGGGTTTAATGGATTGTTCGTGCCATTATCAAGTTCATAAACTATCTCTCTTTCTATAATCTCATTATCATTGCACCCCACAAATGCCAAACTGCACGGCAAAATAAGTGAAAACAAAAAGCAAATCAAAAGTTTTCCTCTCATGTAAATCTCTTAATTAAAAAACGACCTTAGTTTATAAAATTACTAGGTCGCAGACTCTGGCTCCCCAGGTAGGATTCGAACCTACGGCCTATCGGTTAACAGCCGAGTGCTCCACCACTGAGCTACTGGGGAATATTGATATGATTTTTTAATTTTATTTTATGATGCTTTTTGTCTATTGTCGCACTCGGCTATTAACCGATAGAATCGGTTTAATTCCGCATTCGCTCCATACGCAGACCTAAAGGTCTTGGCGCCCAGCTCGACCGCTCCACCACTCAAGCTACTGGGGAATATTATTAAGTATTCAATTTTTAGATATTTTGTAAGTAATTTTATGTAAATCATCAATATTTTGATGACTTACATTTTTATCTTACAAAAAAATAAAAAATTGAGGGAAATATGAGACAACCATCCTTTTTGGATGATTGCTCCTATATAATATCAAATTGTTTTTCTTTTGTCAACAATTTTTTTGAAATTTTCAAAAGTTTTTTGATTTTTTTGGAAAACGTACAATCAATGTAATATCATAATAACCAATATAAATTTTATCAAAATACTGTAAAATTTTTATAGTAAACAAAATAATTTTTAAAAACAATTTGAAGACTCAAATGGTAAGGACTTAGAAATAATTACTTCATTTTTATAATACCACCCTGTTAAAAACACGGCTAACATGGTTGCAACAAGCACAATAGTGATTGATAAAATGAATTTAATCGTTTTTTACTGCCGCTAATAAACATCAAAATAAAATTATGATAAAGATTTGTTTTGTTATAAATTCATCATGCATAAATGTCTTTTTATTAAATATTCTCGGTTAAAAACATAGTTTTAAACTCTTCGTTTCTATTAAACAGTTCGTCAAAAGTGCCTTCATCAACAATTTTCCCATCATCTAAAAAGAAAATATGGTCAACATTCTTAATTGTCGATAAGCGGTGTGCAACAATGATGATAGTGCTTTCACCCTTCATAAGATCTATATTTTTCTTAACTTCTTCCTGTGCAAAGTTATCAAGAGAGCTTGTGCTTTCGTCAAAAATCACAATCTTTGATTTCCTCAACATTGCTCTTGCAATAGAAAGCCTTTGTTTTTGCCCGCCAGAAAGTTTTATTCCACTTTCTCCTACTCTTGTATCAACTCCTTTAGGCAAAGAAAGCACAAAATCATATAGTGAAGACTTTTTTAGTGCTTCAACTATTTCTTCATCTGTTGCATCACTTTTTGCAAGAAGCAAGTTCTCTTTTATGGTCATATCAAATATATATGGAAACTGATTGACAAAAGAAAAAGCATTCCTCAGACTTTCCTTATCAAAGTCATTGATATTGTGGTTATCAATCAACACTTCTCCAAAGTCCGTTTCATACATCTTTGTCATAAGATTTAGAATCGTTGTCTTTCCGCTCCCACTTCTACCAACAAAAGCAACAGTTGTATTTGCATGAATTTTAAAAGAAAGATTGTCAAACACTTTGTTTTTAGAAATAAGTCTTTTCTCTCTATTGTAAGATTTCTTTTTCTTTAGACGTTTGCCTTTCTCTTTATCCACCGCCACCCACTCATATTCTTTGAATGTGTAAGAGACATTTTTAAATTCAACATTGCCTTCTTTAATATCAATATGGTGATCGCCAAACTTTTCTGTTACAAATTCGTCTTCATCAAAAAGCGAGAATATTCGGCTTTGAGAAACACGTATATCAACGATGCTGTCAGAAATTTGGCCAACACCACGCGAAACAGTGATAAGTGAATCACGATTTGAATATACGATCATAAAGGTAGCAACTGTCAAAAGTGCTGGTGTCTGACTTAGCATCCAAATGCCAAGAACAAGCATAAGAAGTGTGCCAATATTGATAACAAAATCTCTCGTTTCCCAAAATTTTAAGTCGGTTAAGTCAAGCCTATTTTTTGCACGACGATAGCCATCATAATCTTCCTTTGAAACCTCACTCAATCTCGTTTCAAGTCCTAAAGATTTTATATCTTTTTCACTTCTCACGATTTCGGTTGTTAAAGAATGAATATCGTCACTTTTGCTACGTACAGCATAACGATTTTTTCGCCTTATTCTTACACGATTTACTTCAAGTGTAATTCCAATAGCAATGATAGCCAGAAGTATAAGAGAAATCCAAATATTCAACGTTGCAATATACACAACTATGATTGCCGCTGACAAAATTGTCATCACCTTTTCTGCAATGCCCGCCAGTTTATCCACAATTCTTGCTGGGTCTTCAACGATTCTTTGCACAAACGTTCCTGTGTCATGATCGTCAAAAGTTTTTGAATTTAAAACAAAGGATTGTTTTGCAAGATCAAGATTTAAATCTGCCATTATCTTGTTTGAATACTTATAATAGATATAGTTTGTGCAATATGAACATACCCATTGAAAAATTCTAATACCAATCACTATCACAGTTAAAATCAGTGCATGGCTATATCTTGCCAAAGTTATATCTTCTATTACCTTTGCCAGATAAATTGACATAAAAGCATCACAAATTCCTGCAATAAAAATTAAAACTATATATAAGCAAATTTGAGGTCTATAGTTTCTTAAATACTTAAAAATACTCGCCTTCTTTACATTTTCCTTGTTGTCTACTATTTTTCTTCTGTTCATTTGTAATTATTATATCAATAACATACTTTTAGTGTCAAGAAAATAATTTCAAATGGTCCATAGAAAAATTAAATGCAATAAAAATGCCTAACAAAAAAGGTTGCAATCGGTCAAAATGTTTAATGACCAAACCACCATTTAAAAGGAGTTACTACCTATATCTAATTTATCACGTTTTTATTAAAGTTTCAAACATATTAAATTTAAAAAACGTTTTGTGCTGAAAATAATAATAAAATTAAAAACTAATAAACAATTTTTAAAAAACACTTGCAAAATAAAAAAAAATATGTATAATAAATAGTGTAGATTTTAAAATCCGCAACTTTTTAGGCAAGATATTAAGCGATTTTAATTATTGTGGAAGCATAATAATATAGAAAGTGGCGAGGGAAAATCATACAAAGAGTTATAATAATATGGAGAGATGGCTGAGCGGTCGAAAGCGGCGGTCTTGAAAACCGTTGAGGTGAAAGCCTCCTGGGGTTCGAATCCCTATCTCTCCGCCAATCGTGAGCAATCCGAACATTTTGTGTTTGATTGCTCCTTTTTATTTTCTATATATTCAATTTCTTGTGATATATCTGGCTTTTCACTTAATTTTAATTGCTTACTTTTATCACTAGTTATATTAAAATAAATTTCACAATGATCATCATATAAAACAATTCTATTTACAAACATGTCAATAAGTCTTTGTTTTGCATTTTCAAGAGAATAATCCAAATCTTTAAAAGACTTTAAATATTCATATACAAGTTCTTCACTTAATGGTTTAATTGTTAGCATTTGCCTGCTAGCAATTTTTTCTTTTATTTCTCGTATTCTTACTTCAAGTTCTTTCATTCTATCGTTTGTTGTGTCATTAAATATTCCGTTTTCAAGAGCAGTTAAAATATTCTTTAACTTTTTGTTGTTGTCTTGAAGTTCTTTATTTAAACTTTCTAAAATTGTGTCTTTTTCAATGCTTTTGTTGTATGTATCAGCCAATACTTTACTTATACTTTTTAAGTTTGTATGTTGCATAAATTCTTGCGTTGCAGACAAAACTATTTCTTCTATATAATTTTTAGAAACAGATTTCTTGTCACATTTAGATTTATTCTTCTTTTTTGTAAAGCATTTGTAATAATTGTAAATTGTGCCAAGTTTACCTTTTCCACTATCTCCGGTCATTAAACTACCACATTTGTCACATATTAACTTGCCACTTAAAAGATAATTAACTTCTGTTTTATGGTGAGCAGAGGTTCTTTTTGAGATTTTTAATTTTTCATTTACTTCATCAAAAAGTTGCTCACTTATTATTGCAGGAAAAATATTTGTGTAAACAGTATCGTCTGCATACACACAACCTTTGTAGTTTTCATTTCTTAATATTCTTGAAACAGAGTTTATTGTCCAATCTTTTCCGTATCCGTTCTTTATTCCTTTGTTAGATAAAATCTTTACAATGTCTTTAATACATTTACCACTTATGTATTCATCAAACATTAACTTAACAATGTTTGCTTGTTCTTCGTTAACACCTACTTTTTTATCAACAATATTATATCCATAAGGAGTTCTGCCACCTGTAAAGAGTCCTTTTATTCTGCTTTCTTTAAGTCCACGCTTAACCTTTTGAGATAGTTCGACAGAATAATACTCTGCAAGTCCAACAAGCACACTATCGAGCAAAATGCCTTCTGGTGCGTCCGAAATGTTTTCTGTTGCTGAAATCAACTTAACACCATTTTTAAGTAATATTGCACGATTAACAGAGCTGTCATATCTTGATCTTGAAAATCTGTCTAACTTATACACCAAAACAAAATCAAAACCCTTATTCTTGCTATCATAAAGCATTTGTTGAAGTGCTGGCCGTTTGTCATTCGTTCCTGTCATAGCCCTGTCAATATATTCATTAACAACAATCAAACCATTTCTTTCAGCATATTCCTT
>ERZ1643249.770-NODE-770-length-34387-cov-8.297448_pt1 | contig 34387 bp, 19 predicted proteins | sample MGYA00579263_ERZ1643249 | MGnify/ENA primary metagenome ERZ1643249 (study PRJEB29033, sample SAMEA4952264) | chicken gut metagenome | biome: Broiler Chicken; feature: Gastrointestinal Tract; material: Caecum | place: Ireland | collected 2018 | study: Broiler...
CTTTTTCTTTCATAACGGCACTGATATCCGAACAATCACGCAATGCACGGCTGACTGTGTTTTTTGATGTTCCGACTCGCTCTGCTATATCGTCTAATGTGATCACTTTCTTTTCCATGCACGCCTCACTTCTTTCGATTCTATTCTTCGGTTAAGTTTTGTTTCTGCTCTCTGTTAGGAGAGCAGAAAGGACGCCCTTTCTGCTTTTTTCTTATTCTATAAAAATCTTATCATACATTATCAGTAATGTAAATAGCGAAGTTAAAATTTTTATGAAAAAATTTTTTGCTCCCGATTTTTAGGATTTTATCAGCAATATAGCAATTTTTTAGCGGAAATATAATGTTGTTTTTTCATAAAATCGTCCTTTCCGTAAATTATCGATATTGCAATTTCCCCGTATTTTTCCGTTGTAATGTAAAAACCGGTAATTTTATGTATAGTTTTTTTCGGGATCAAATTGCGGCAGTTTTCAGCTCCGCCTCACGGCAAAACCCCGAAACCCATCATTTTTAAGGGCTTTTTATGGGCCGAATCAAAGCAAAAACCACCGTTAAACCGGTGGTTTTTGCTTTGCAGCCTTGCTGTAAAATTCTATTCTCTTTCCCACGCGAAAGATACTTTCCTTTACCGATTAAATTCTCTGTACAGCTCCTTTACGCCGCTGTTGAGCCCTTTCACCCGGTATTGCCCCGTCAGGTTCCCGTTTTTCAGGATACCCACCGTGTCGCACACGTTTTCGACCACGTTGAGAAGGTGCGAGGAAAAGAAAACGGAATTCCCCTCCGCCGCATACTCCTTGATGCGGTCGATCAGTGCGATCGTCGAGCCTGGATCCAGCCCGGTCATCGGCTCGTCTAAAATGAGCAGGCGGGGGCGATGCAAAGCGCCCGCGATAAAATTGAGCTTTTGCTTGGTACCGTGCGAATACGTTTTGATCGGATGCGGAAGATATTTTTCAAACGCGAGCTTTTTCGAGATCTCGTAGATCCGCTCCTTTCTCTCCTCGGCATCGGAGATACCGTACACCGAGGCAACGCGCTCCAAATAATGGATGCCGCTTATCCTCTCATAAGCATTGCTCAAATCGGGCACATACCCCGTTTTCGCTTTGAATCCGCTGAGATCCTGCTGTACGTTTTTCCCGTCGAAACAAATTTCGCCGCTGTCCGGCCGCAGGATACCGACGATACATTTGATCGCCGTGCTCTTCCCCGCGCCGTTTGCGCCGATCAGCCAAACGATCTCCCCTGCCTCAAGGCGCAGATCTATCCCGCGGATGACCATATTGCCCGTGGAGGTATAGGTCTTTTGCAGGCCGCGCACTTCCAGCAGGGCATTCCCTTCCGGCAGCGGCTGCTCGGAGACGGCGGCGGTTTTAAGTTCTTTTTCCTGCGCGAGAATCGCACGCATCTCGATGCGCCTGTCTTCAAATATATAAATATAGTTGTATATAAAATCGAGAACGTACACGATGCCGATGATCCCAACGAAGATGACCACCCAATAGAAGGGATAGAACACCGCCCTGCCGATATGAAAGGTGATGCTGCGCAGCGGCATCAGGAAAGGCAGGTATTGCGCGATGGTATCCTTGATGACGTAAAAATAGTTTACGTTCGCATCGTAAATATGCAGGATCGAACCCACGATCACCGAAAGCAGGTAATAGCCGAAAAACAGGGGCAGAATTTTCGGGATCTCGCTGCGCTTGGGGCGCGCAGACACGCCAAGCAGTACGCTCATGATGGGGAGAACGATCAGCATGGAATGCTCATACATATAATTGAAGGTGGAAAACTGCCAAAACCCGTCGTTGATCAACGGTACGGCCATCGCCATCGTCGCACCAAACACATTAATATAATAGGTAAACATTTCCAGCGTACACCAGCGAAAAAAAAGCGATATAAAGATGAATATCGTGCCCATATTGCAGATGTGTATGGGCAAATTCCAAAGTTCGATATCGCGGAAGGTATATATTTTGAAATATTGGATCACGACGCTCAAACTGATCAGCAAAAGCGCCGAATATTTTGTCTTTTGATCCTTTCGGGAAAGTACGACGTACAGAAGGATAAACAGCGCTATCGTCGCCAATACCCATACAAGTTGATACAGCGAACCTGCCCGCAGATTCCCCTCGCCGTTCCCGAGCAGGGCGGAAAATATGCCGTGCGGCAGCATCATCGCGCCGAACGGAACGAAATAGCCGAGCAGCGCCGCATCTTTCCAGCGCACAGACCGCTCGAACGGACGCGACAGCAGCAATACGGCGACGGGAAACACAACGGCGAGCGTTGTTTCCGCAAATTTTAAGACCATGTGCACGGAACCGTACGAAAAGCCGCTGCCCGCCGACGCCTGCAAATACCACGGGAGGACCGCATACAAGATCAAAGAGAGCGGGATCCCGGCGATCACCGAAAGTTTTTCGAAATTGCGGCTGCCGATCTTGCTCGTCGCGCCGAAATAGACCAAAAGCAGCGCATTATAAAAAATCAACAAAACGAACATCCAAACGGTATTGTTTGCACCGATTTCGGTATATTCCAACCCGTTCAACTGCGTCATTTCGTCGATAAAAAAATTGCCGGAAAATAGAAACAGCGCATAGGCGAAAAAAAGCAGATCGATCGCTCGCCTACACACCGTTTCATTTTTCCGTTTTATAAAAAAATATATTATCAGAACCAATACGCAAGCCACCGCCGCGCTTATCGTATATGCTGTTATCATCCGCATTCCTCTGGAACGGAGGATGTCTCATCTTTATCCCCTCAAGTTTTTCTCTCGTAATAGTATGCCGAACTTTTCGTTCTTTTTGCAAAAAACCAGATATGCGCGCAATATAAAAAAGCGCCCCAATCAAAGGGCGCCCGCATAGCCTATGTAACCCCTTAATTGTGTTGCGGTACAATTTCATTCATTAGGAAAAAAGGGTACACCTATGCCTATGTAACCTAATGAATGAACTATAAAATTGTACCGTGTTCCTATTCTACCATAAGCAACAAAAAATTGCAATCTAAATATCATTTATTCCATATTGCATAACAATAAATATCCACCGGCAAAGCCGGTGGTTTTTCATTTTCGGGCAATTAGCCCTAATATTACCAGCGGCGCGCAAGCCGCGCTTATGACGACCCGGCAGGCCTGCGATTGTTACTTGCCGCCCGTGAACGGGCATTCCCTGTGCTTAACTTTCTTCTCCTATGCCTTTGCCCCCTCTTTTTTGGTTCCTTATTTTTATTTTCCCGTTTATTTTTCTATCCTTGCTTTTTCTTCTCTTTTTGCCTTATTTCTTATTGCCTTTCCTTTTGCTCTTTTTTGTTCATCGGCAAAGCCTCTCTTGAACCCCGTAACTATCGCGGGGTTTTGCTTTACAAAAGTGCGGGCGGAGCATTCTGCTCCGCCCGCATTCGTTTACGAGGCATAGCAATATTTGAGATTTTATAGAAGATCTGTTCCCTTTCATGCAGTGCACTGCACGGGGCGGTTTTATCCTTTCCGCCCGCAGCCCGTTTTTCGCCTCAACCCGCAAGTTCCGCTTCGAGATAGTTGCCCAGACGCACCCGCCAGGCGGCGAACAGATCGTCGTCCGAGGCATAGGATACGATGCCCGTCGTTATCTTTGAGATGAGTTCGTTCACCGCTGCCGTGCCGATCTGCGCTTCCAGCATGGTGAGGTACTCGTAGTCCTCTATCCCGTCGCGCACGCTGTTGAGCCGCAGGGACGCCACGGGTATATCCAGCCCGAGCCGCGTGCCGCAGTAGATGAGCTGTCCGTCGCCCCATACCGTCTGCGATTCGGAGTTGAATTTTTCATGCGAAGTCCAGCTGTCCGAACCCGCGTCCCATTCGTTGACGCTGAAATACAGGAAGCCCTCCACGCCGAAATACTTTTGCTGCCAGAAGAGGATGCGATGATTTACCCCCTTCTCCTCGGTGTTCAGCGTGATATAGGGAGCGGTCGGATCCCAGCAGGTATACCACCAGAGGGTGTCCCCTCCCGCAGCCTCCGCCTCCATGCGCTCGCGGAAGGTGCCGTTTTCCGTCTCCTGCCAGGACTCGAAGAAGGGCTGCTTCGCGCCGTCGACGGTCATATAATCTTCGTCCGTCGTGTAGAGCGAGGCTTTGGGGCACCAGATATTGATATAGTCCGCCATAAAAGAGACGTAATCTTCCCCCGTCGCCTGCACCGTGCCCGGCGTGAAGAAGGGAGAAACCATCCGGTATCCGGGATACGCGCCCTCCAACAGAGCGCCGTAGCGGGCGATCTCGTTCAGGTCTGCCTCGTCCAAAGGTTCGTCCACGTAATAGAAATACGCCTTCTCCGCCCAGACGGGGTTCTCCGCCATGCGCTGCGCGGCGCGCGCCATGTACGCGGCGTCCGAGCCGAACTTGCTTAAATTGAAAGAACGCACGCGCGGGTTGCTCATATAGGCTTCCGCCTCTTCCGAAAAGATGTCGTAAGGCAGCTCGTAGGCGCAGATACGGTTTTCGAGCAGGAAATCGTAATAATTTTTATACAGATCCCCCCTGCCCGAAACGCGCGCGATCTCATACCCGCTCATATCCATTGAAACGGTGCAGGACGTCTCTTCCGGCAGCGTAAAGTCCCATACGTGCAGGAACACGCGGGCACGCTTCACCTCCCGCCCCGCCGCGTCGCGGATGCGGAGCGCCGCCTCGTACTCTCCCGCGGCGGTCTCCGGCAGCGTCTTCACCCGCACCAGAAACGCCTGCGAAGCGCCGCCTTCGAGGTCGAACGATTCGCCCGCCCCGTAAGGGCAGAGCGCGTCGGGTATCTGTTCGTAATTGACGTCGAAATAGCGCAGCTTAAACAGTTCGGCGGAAAGCTCCTCCCCGCCCTGCGCGGCGAATGCGGTCATCTCCGCGCTATACCCTTCGCGCGCATCTTCCGCGGAGAGCAGGAACTGCATCGTTTCGATCTCGTTCCTGCCCGTGTACATCTTATACGTATCCCTGCCCGTGCTTTCGGTGTCGGTGCGCGGGGTCTTGACGAAGGCGTGCTGAAAATACAGCGCGAGCCCTTCGTCCTCATGCTCCGCGCGTTCCGGCTCGTATTCCACGGGTATTTCGGCATACGGGTCTTTTTCCTCCGGATGCTGCTGCGGCGCGCAGCCGGCAAAGAGGCACAGGCAGAGCGCCGCCGCCAGTAAAATGCTCGTTTTGCGCATCGGTTTTCCCTCCTTCCTATTTCAGGCTGCCGACCTGTATGCCGCCGATCATCTGCTTCTGAAAGGCGAAAAAGAGCGCCATCGGCACGACGGTGACAAAGACGCACATCGCCATCATCTCGTTCGTCTTTTCGGCGAGCGCGCCGTCGGAATTGAAATTATAATAGAACGCCAGCCCGACGGTGAAATTCTCTTCCGAGTTGAGATAGATGAGCGGGCCCTGAAAATCCATCCACAGCCCCATGACCGTGGAGATGCAGATATACAGAAAAATATTGAAGCACAGCGGGAAGATCATGCCGAAATAGATCTGAAACCAGTTTGCGCCGTCTATCTTCGCGGCGTTGTCTATCTCTTTGGGGATGGATCGCATGAACTGCACCGCGAGGAAGATGTTCAGCGCGCCGCCGCCCCAGAAGGAGCCGATCCACTGCGAAACGAGTTTGTCCACGAACCCGAACTTCACGAACAGGATGTACGTCGGCACCATCAGCACGGTGTTGGGGATCATGACCGTCGCCATGATCACCGCGAACACGATCTTTTTCCCGGCAAAGCGCATGCGCGCGATGGGGAAGGCGCAGAAGAGCGCGGTGAAGGGCACGAAAAAGCCGTTGATGCACACCACCTGCAGCGTGTTTCCGATATTTTTCAGATACTGCCCCACGATGCCGAAGTTGCGCAACTCGAAGCTCCTCGTCCAGAAGCTCGAGCCCTCCGCGGCCTGCTGTACCGTCATCAGCGACTTGTTCAGCATATACAGGTACGGGAAACAGAAAAACAGGCACAGCAGCGCGGCGACGGCATATTTCGCCGCGAGCGCCGCCGTGCGCCTTTTCCGCGCGGAGCGGGAAAGGTCGTCTTTTTTGATCGTCATCACCCTTTCATTCATCGCCGTATGTGACCCACTTGCTCGTTTTGAACATCACCGCCGTCAGCGCGGCGATGATCAGGAACAGCACCCAAGCCATCGCGCAGGCAAGCCCGTAGTTGGGGACGCCCATGTTGCCGGGAAATGCCGCCGTGTAAATGCGTATCGCCACGAAGTACAGCGATTCGTCCGTGCCCGTGCCGTATACCGCAAAGGTAGTAAAGATCTGCAGCCCGTTGATGAGCGACGTCAGCAGATTGTAAAAGAGCATATTCGTCGTGAGGGGTATGGTGATGGAAAACACTCTCCTGAAATACCCCGCCCCCTCCAGCTCGGCAGATTCGTACAGCTCGGGCGGCACGTTCTCCAGCGCGGCGATCCACATGATCATTCCACCGCCCACCGTCCAGAGATTGGTGAGGATGAGCGAGAACATGGACGTGGAGGCAGCCTCAAAAAAGGGAAAAGGTTCCAGCCCCAGCGCGTACAGCCAGCTGTTGAAGATGCCGTATTCGCTCGCAATGCCCATCGCGTTGTAGGCGAAGGCGTCCTTCCAGATCAGCCCCGATGCCATCGCGGGGACGAGGCACGGGAGATAACAGAGCAGCCGTATCGCGCGGATCCCCTTTACCTGCCTGCGCAGAAAGAGGGCGAGCGCGTACGAGAGCACGAGGTTGAGCGCCGTCGAACAGACGACGTACAGCGCCGTGATGCCGAGCGAGCGCATGAACCCGAAAAACTCCCCCGAGCTGCCGTCAAACAGCGCGATATAATTGTCGAAATTGATGACCGTCGCGTAAGACCCGTTGAAATCGGAAAAGCTGTAAAACAGCGACATCACGATCGGATACGCCGTGAACAGCGCGATGCCGACGATGACCGGCGCGAGGAACAGATAGGCGACGGCGGTATCCTTTGCGTAACCCTTCATCCGCGCCCTCCCGTCATTCTCCGGCGCGGTCGATCGCCGCCTGCATATACTGCTCCTGCCGCTCGAGGATAGACTTCACCGCGTCCGCATAGTTCTCCGCGGGCGTGTTGTTGATGCCGCTCTTCATCGCGTTGAGCATATAATTCGCGACGTTCCCCACCGCCCCCGCGGGGATCTTCGACTTGAAGTCCACCATCGTGCAGGAATTGGTGTCGTACTTGTAGATGAACGCGTCGTGATTGAAATCTCCGGGCAGGGAAATGCCGTAGTCGCCGAGATTGCGCCAGGCGGCGTTTTCGTCGGTCAGCAGCGATTTGAGCACGGGCACCGCGTTGCCCGTTTCGCCGAAGGCGTTCTGCCCCTCTTCGCTGACCACGTGTTTGAGGAAGAGCCACGCCTCCGTTGCGTTCTGCGCGTTGTAATTCATGGCGTAGCCGCTGCAGCCCGAACCGATAGAATAGTTTTCCTCCGTGTCCAGCACGGGCAGCGGCATGACGCCTATGTAGTCGTTGAGCGGCACGTTGACCGTGGCGTTGTTCACGATGTCTGTGAAGTTTGCGCGCGTCTCGATGAGGAAGGGAACGCGGAACCATTTGAATTCCGTGCCCAGCGACTGCGCGTCCGCGAGGGGCGCGTATCCCGCCGCGACGGCGCGCTTGATCCAGTCGATTGCGTTGTAATTCTCTTCGCTGTCGAAGATGAGGTTGCCCTCCCCGTCCGTGACCCCGCCGCCGAACATGCGGAACATCCCGTACGCCATCGAGCCCCAGTTCCAGTTCACGTCCAGCACCTGCCCCGCCATCGTGGTGGTGCCCGCGGGGGTCGATTTTGCCTGCTTCGACATCAGGTTATGCAGTTCGTCCATCAGCCCCCAGAACTCGCCCGCCTGCATCGCCTGCGTCTGATCGGGCATTTCCAGGGAAGGGTATGCGTCGAAGAACCACTTGTTATAATACAGCACGTACTGATTGTAATCGCGCGGCATCATATAGAGGTTGCCGTTGAACTCGCTGTCTTCCACCATGCTCTCCACGAGCCCGTCCGTGGAAAACGCCTCGTCCGCGTCGTCGATAAAGTTGACGGGCATCAGCATATCCATCGTGACCAGCGAGGGTATGGTTTCGTTCGTGACCCACATCACGTCCGCCACCTGCGAAAAATCGTTGTTGGAATAGGCGGCGGAGTTCTTGTTCTTGATGGTCGTTATGTATGCGTCCGGCGCAAACGTTTCCAGCACGACGTCGATGTTCGTATACTTCTCCTCGAAGCTGCCGATAAACTTGTCGATAATGGCGCGCTCGGTGTCTTTGCTCTGCGCCCATATCCGCAGCGTGCCCTCGTAAGACTCGTCCGCATCGAAATCTATGCTCTCTATCACCGCCTGCATATGCTCGCTGATCTCCACCGGGTCGCGGAGCAGCCCGCAGCCCGAAAGCGATGCCGAAACCGATGCCGACAGTACGGCGGCAAGCCCCGCCGCGGCGATCTTTACTCCTTTCTTCATATATGTTTCCTCCTTTTCAGCACGGCAAACGATGCCGCGGCGACTGCCGCGATGCCTATGCTGCCCGCCGCGCCGTATCCTCCCGCGGCTGCGGCGCCGCAGCCGCCCGCAGGGTCTTCTTCCTCCTCGCCGCTCTCTGCCGAGAAGGTGACGGAAAACGCTTCCGTCATGTAGCGGGGCAGCGAAACGGCATACCTGCCCTCTCCCAGGCCGAGCGTCTGCAATTCCTCTTCGCCGAGCTTCGCCGCGAGCGTACAGCCCTCCGCGACGTCGGCTTCGGCGATCAGATAGCCGTTCTTTGCCTCCACGCCGCGCACGGAGACGTTCTCCCCCTCCGCGGAGAAGGAAACGGCTCCCGCCGCCTGCGCGGGGCGCACCGTCACGTCGGCGCCCGTTTCGGAACCGACGGAGAGATAGGCGTACCCGTCGGGGAAGTCCGCGCGGGTGCACTGCAGATCCGCGAGCTTTGTATCCCCCGACCAGACGGCGCCGCCCTCCTCTCCTATCTCGAAGGTGAAGGTAACGGCAGATTCGGCCAGCAGGATCTCCCGCAGCAGCGGCGATACGGGCTCCCCGTATCCGCCTCCCGTTTCGCACCACATGGTTTCGGGAGAAGGCTCCCACGAAGAATTGGTATTTTCCGCCTTGCCGGCGTTTTCGCCGTCCGCCCAGAACCGCAGCGCGGCCGCCGCGCCCCCGTTCTGATGCCCGTACACGCTGCCCGCCTGCGCGAAGGTCACGTTGGGGTACAGCAGTACGTCGAATATGGTCACCTGATAGATCTGCCCGACGTCTCCGAAGTCGACGGAAACGGAGAAGGGCTCCGAAACGTCGAACCCTACGCCGTATACGGAATAGCCGCCGCCGAAAAAGCTGAATTCGGCTTCGCCGCTCTCCTCGTCCACGCGCAGCGGAAAGGAATAGTACTCGCCCGAAACCGCCTCGTTGAGCGCGGGCTCGCCGACGTAGGTGATGCCCGACGTCCTGTTCCAGCCGAACACGTCGCCCTCGAAAAAGCTCTGCGTCTGCGTCACTTTGCCGTAAAGCACGGTATCTTCGTTCACCGCGCCGAAGGAATAGGGTCGCGTGAGCGCCTCGTCCGTGAACCACTCCGTCTTCAACCCCGCCTCGGAGAGCGCGGTGCGGCTGTCCGATCCGTCTATGCCGCGGTGCAGGTCTGCGACCGTCAGCGCGGGCGCGCTGTCTCCCGCCGCGACCTCTCGCGTGACGGGCGAAAACGCGCGCACGGAATAGGTGACGGTATGCGTGCCTTCCGCGGCGGAGACCGCGGCGAAGTGCGGGAACGCCGGCAAAACCGCCAGTGCCGCCGCCAGTGCCGCGGCTAAAAATTTCTGTCCCCCGCGCATGGCGTTATGCCTCAGCCTGCCAGGGCGTATCGTACACGATCTCCGAAACGTATTCGCCCTCCGTAAGGTAGTGTTCGAGGCACCACTCGTGGATCAACCCGGAAACCTGACCCCGCACGGAAATGAGATTATCCAGAAGCGCCTTCTCCCCGCTGTAATATACGGTGATCGGCTTGACCCATTTATTGTTGACCAGCGTCATGTCCGTGAAGATACTCTTGATCAGCCCCGCCTCCGTGGCGAGAGCGGAATCATCCGGATCGCTGGGGTAATGGTCGCCCGTCACGGAGAAGGCACACTGCCAGGGCAGATACAGTTCTTCGAGATTATAATTGTCGAAAAACTGCATAGTGAACCCGCCCGCTTCCTGCCAGCGTGCGGGGAGCTTCAGCGTCACGCAGCCCGCGTGCCAGAACGCGCGGTCGGCTATTGTTGAGACCGTATCGGGCAGGATGAGTTCGGTGAGCTTATTGCCGAGGAAGGCGGAATTGCCTATGGTATTGAGAACGCAGTCGTCCGCAAAGGTGAGCGTCTCTATCGTGCCGTCATAGGTGAGCGTGCCCGCAGAGGAATCTGCCTGGTAATGCCCGTTCATGTTGAAGGCGCTGTCGCCTATCCCCAGCAGGGAAGAGCCGATGTGCACCGACGCGATGGAGTTCATGCCCTCGAACACGCGGTGCTGGATCGTCGTGGCAGAATCGCCCGTATCGAGCGAGGTTATCTGTTTGCCTGCGGGAAGGGTAAAGAGAGTATCTGCCGTGCCGATGTGCGAGACGGGCGCCCAATACCCTTCATATCTGGCACAGTCGGGCACGGCGAGCGCGCCGCCCGCAAAGGTGCTGTCCGCCCCCAGAAGGAGCAGCCCGTATTCGTCTGAGATAAAAGGACGCCCGTCGATGGTGCCGTCCCCGTATATGAGGCCCTTGCTGCAAAAATCGACCTTCACGCTCTCCTCGTCGCCGCCTGCGGAGACGGTGACGGCAGCGCTGCCGCCGACCGGCGCGGACGCGGAAACGGTAAAGGCGATGACCGCCCCGCTCTCCGTCTGATCGCTCACGGAAGCGGTCACGTATTCGGAATCAGCGGAAACCTGCGGGAGCTGCGAAGAGGGCACGCCCGAAACGGAAAAGGTTTCCGTCTCTCCGGGCGCGGCGGACACCGCCCAGCTCTCCGCCCGCAGCGAAACGCTGCCCTGCTCCGCCGTGACGGTCACGTTCAGCGTCGCGCTCGCGCCGCCGATCTGCGCCGTGACGGCAGTGCTCCCTGCCGCGACGCCCGTGATCCTGACGCTCTTTTCAGACGCCGCCTCTGCGGTGGCGACGGCCGTATTACCCGAGGAAAAGGCGACCTGCCCTTCCGCATCCGTTTCGACCTGCGCCGTGACGGATTCCCCCGCTTCGACGGTGACCGAAGCCTGCGTGAAAGAGAGCTGCGTCTGTTCTCCGCCCTCCGTGCAGGCCGCGGCGACGGCGGCGACAGCAAAGAGCAGCAGCGCCGCCGCTATGCCGACGGCAAGGTGCCTGAAAAAATTTTTCATGATGTTTCCTCCCTGTGGATATTATTTATTGATGATTTTTCTGCGGGCTGACCCGCCTTTTTTCAGTGCCGCCGCGGCGGCAACGGCCATGCAGGCGGCCGGCCATGCGGCTTCTCCCGCGGCGGACGAGCTGCACCCGCCGCCTTCCGTCACGGTCACGAGGCGCCTGACTTGCGTGCGGTTCCCGTAAGTGTTCTCCGCCGTATAGATCAGTTCGTACGTGCCTGCTGCGGAGGTATCCGCCTCTCCCTCGACGGAGACGGCGATCTCCCTTTCTATCGCGTCGGCGGCGGACACGCCCGCGAGAGGGTCGAAAGCCTCGCCGATGCCGACGGCAATATCCTCCGCCCCCGCGATCTGCGGATACACGGCGGAAGGATCTTCCTTATAAATGGTAAATTCGTCGATCTCCTCCCCCGCGGCGCTGCGCGTGGAGAGCTTGAGCATGCCGCTGCGCACCGTGATCTCGGTGAACTGCGGAGCCGCCCCGTCGTACATGGCGGCGATGTAAGGCGCATCTTCCGCCTCGGGGCATACTCCGAACACCTTGTTCCCCGTAGACGTTCCCAGCGTGACGTACAGGATCTCCCCGTCGGGGAGCACGCTGCAATGCCGCGTCTTTTCATCCTCCGCGGGCACGGGCTGCGTGCCGCGCATCATGTGCGCGCGGGTATAGATGTGCTCGTGCCCCGTGAGGACGAGGTCTATATCCTGCGCGGTGAACGCGGCGCTCAACGACTGTCTGCGCTGCGCGATGTCTTCCTCGCCGTACTGTTCGTACAGCGTGCTGCCGCGGAACAGGCTGTGATGCATGGCGGCGACGCGCCAGACGATCCTGTCGCCGTACGCTTCCCTGCCCGCCTCCGCCGCTTCCGCGAGGAAGGCGGCGTGCACGCCGTCGTCCTTTACGTTGCTGTTGAGGACGAAGAACTGCACGTTCCCCGCCACGAACCAGTAGTCGCCCGACTGCGCCCCCGCGGAAGAACTCGCGCCGCTGCCCGACAGGTTGGGAAAGTTGTGGTGCTCCGACCAGTTGCTCTTGCTGACCTCGTGGTTGCCGATCACCCCGGCAAAGGGCACGCCGCGCAGCGCCCGCGCCCCGAAAAACTGTTCGTACTCTCGCTCGCTCTGCGGCAGCGTCGCCGCGCCGGAACCGAAGCTCTCCACCTCGTCGCCCATATGCAGGACGAAGGCGGGAGATACCGCGGCCGCCGCATCCAGCGTATCCTGCCATGCGGCGCCGTCGGAAACCTCGTCCCCGTTGGTGCCGATCTGCGCGTCTCCCAGAGCGACGAAGCGCAACCCCTCTCCCGAAGGGAGCGTGCGGAAGGAACAGGTCTCCGACCACGCGCCTGCCGTACCGACCCGCCAGACGTATTGCGTATCCGCCTTCAGCCCGGAAACGGACGCCTTGAACACATAATAATTGACTTTCCCTTCCGAGAGAGCGCCCGCAACGGCAATCTCATCATGTTCGCCGGGGAAGACGCCGCCCGCCTCCCCTTCCGCGATCTGCAGCAGCTGTTCCTGCTCCGTCGTACGGCGGAAGGAGTACCAGTTGAAATTCATCTGCGTCTCGTCCGCGCCGACGAACGCCGTCATCATCGCGTAATCTTCCGCCGCGGCGTATGCTCCCCGCGGGGAAAGGGCCGGAACAACGGCGAGCGCGCATACAATCGCGAGAGCGGCAATCATGCAGGTCAGGCGCCGGAATCCTGAATACGTGCCTTTCAAAACCTCTCCTTCACCCGTTGCGGCAGGGCCCCGTGGAGCGGCGGACGATCAGCTCCGGCTCTATCACTTCCCTGCGCACGACGGATTTGTCGCGGATGTTGTCGTAGAGGATGTCGAAGATCTTTTCCCCGTATTCCTCGCTGCGGTGGGATATGGTCGTGAGCGGCGGGTTGAACACCTGCGCAAACTGGATATCGTCCATGCCGACGACGGACACGTCGTACGGCACGCGCAGCCCCGCCTCGGCGAGCGCGCCCATCGCGCCCGACGCCATCATGTCGTTGGTGCACACGACGGCGGTGAAATCGCGCGTACGCGCCATCAGCCTCTTCATGAGCGCGTAGCCCGTCTGCACGGTGCTGTCGTACGGGCTTTCTCCCTCTTCGACGAGCGGTTCGCCGCTGCCGAGCCTGTCGCGCATCGCCGCATAGAAGGAAAACAGCCGCTGGTCGTCCGAATAATTTCGGTCGAACCCGCTCAGATAGGCGATCTTTTTGTGACCCAGCCCGATGAGGTGGTCTATGATCTGATACATGCCTCTGTTGAAATCCAGTTCCAGCCCGCAGATACGGTCGTCCGAAACGTGCCGCATCGAGGTGATAATGACGCTTATGTCGCGGTCGAGCAGCTTTTTCAGATAGTGTTCGCTCACGAAGGAGGAGACGACGGAAACGAACACGCCGTCCACCCTGCGCGCGATAAAGTTGTCGATGTACCGTTCGAGGTTCGCCGTGCCCCCGCAGACGTTGACGAAATAATCTTTGCTCATCGCCGCCTTCTGGATGCCCTTTACGACCTCCATCTGCAGCGGGCTGGCTATGTCGTTGGTGAGCACCGCGATGGTGTTCGTGCGGTTGGTGATCATCGCCCCCGCAATCATGTCGGGGCGGTAATCGAGTTCGTCCGCTGCCGCCATCACCCGCTCGCGAAGGGCGGGCGAAACGTAGCGTTTGTTGGAAAACACGTACGAAACCGTCGCTTCGGAAACGCCTGCAAGCGCCGCCACCTCCGACCTCTTCGGACGGATGCTTCCCCTCGTCCGCCTCTTGACTTTCATTTCCATTTTGCTCTTCTTGCCTCCGTCTTTCGATTGCCCTGCGCCGTTCACAGCTGCATGACGCGGCGCATCTGCGATGTGAGATACAAACCGTTGGAGCGATGATCCGCCTCTTTGGGATGCCCCGCCGTACTGACGACGGGCAGTTCCACGTGCGTGACCCTGTCGCCGTATTCTTCCGCAAGCCCCGCGGCAATCGCGCCGAGCTGCGCGGCTATATCGGCAGAAACGCTGCTCATCGCGCCCGTGCAGCAGAAGATGTATGCCTGCGGATACTTTTCCGTTATCAGGTCGAGCAGCCTTTTATACGCCGCGCGCACAGCCGCGTCGGATATGCCGAGCAGCTTGTCGTTGGTGCCGAGGTCGACGATCACCGCGTCCGGCACGTACAGCGAAAAATCCCACGCGGCGGGGTCTCTCTCCCCGTATTTTTCATAGTAATCGAAGATATTCGCATAAGAATCGGTGAGCAGCAGCCCCGAGCGGCACACGGTGTTGAATTCCGCGCCCAGCATCCCCGCCGCCACCGCGCCGTAGGATGCCAGCGAATTTTCGCTGCCCGTATCCGTCAGATCCGCGTCCTGCGTGCGCATCGCGTTCGCACCCGCGGAAATGCTGTCTCCGACGATCTCTATCTTCATCGCGGGGCGCGCGGGCGGCTGCCGGAATCCGCCGTCGGATGTGACGGACTTCACGTACGCCCCCGTATACTTCGCCTCCGTGACCTTGATCAGCTTTGCGGTATGCTCGCCCTCTTCCAGCCCCTCCGCCAGCACGACCTTTTGCGCCGCGCCGCCGGTGTCGGGGAGTTCGATGAGCGTTGCCTCTTTATACGACGTCTCCCCGTCGAGGAAGAGATAGGCATAGCCGTTTCCGCTGAGTTCGGGCGGACGCATCTGCGACGCGTCGGCGAAGATCTCCGCCTCCAGCCTCGTGCCGTAGAAAGCGACCTCGAAGCCCGCGGAGGCATTGCTTATGCTCACCGTGCCCTCCGCCGCATCGTGATAACAGCGGCCGTACCACTGTATCCTGTCCTCCCGGGCGCTCTCCGTAAAGGTGAGCGTTTCCGGTTCGAGCGGCTGCTGCGTTCCGGGCTGTCCGGTATCCGGCGGATCCTGCTCCGTATTCCCGCCCGAGCAGCCCGCAAACGCGGCGAAAAGCAGCATCAGGCAGGCGACGAGCGCCGCGCACTTGCGCAAAGCCATGTTTTCCCCTCCTTATGCGAAGATATTCTCTTCCAGAAAGGCAGCGAGCCGCTGCGCGTTCGCGGCGTGTTCCTCCTGCCTGGGATGCCCGCTCGCCGCGCGCGTCAGTTCGAACCCGAACACGTTGCCCAGCGATGCATCCAATTCCTGCGCCAGCCGCGCGAACAGCGCGTTCTGCGCTGCGACGGCCGCGCTGCCGTAACTGCCGTAGCAGACCACGATGGCAGCGGAAGGATACTTTTCGCGCAGCTCCGCCGCAAACGCCTTGTAATCTGCCTCGAACACGGTGCCGAAGGAGGCATCGTTCAGGATGATGTCGTTGGTGCCGAGGTCGACGATCACCGCGTCCGGCACGTACAGCGAAAAGTCCCACGCGCGGCTCCCGGGCGCGGCGGGGTCTGTCTTTTCGTACAGTTTGGGAATGACGTTCGCCGCGTCCCCGTAGTCGCCCATGCGCGCGCCGCTCACGCAGAAAACGTTCGCCTGCGCGCCGAGCAGCTGCGACGCTGCAAAGCCGTAAGAGGAGAGCGCGTCCTCCGTCTCCGTCGTCAGCTTTTCGTCGGCGGTGCCGCTGCGCAGCGCCGTGTGCCCCGCCGTGATGGAATCTCCGTAGATTTCCAGCTTGCGGGCGGGCTTTTCGGGCGCGGCGAGGAAGGCGCCGTCCGTTTCGAGCGAAAACACCTCGAGGTCGAAGCCCATCGCCTCGGTGCTTTTGAGCACCTTCACGGTGTGCTCCCCTTCCGCGAGCCCCTCCGCGAGGGTGACGGTCACCTGCTCCGTCTGCGATACCGCCCGCCGCTCAAACGCACCGCCGTCCGTCGAAATTCCGATATACGTGCGCCTGTTTCTCTGTTCGGAACTGTCGAAAAATCCCGCCGACGCCGTGCGGCTGCGCAGCTGCACGGACAGCTGCGTGCCGTCGAAGCGCACCTCGAAGCCGGACGCTGAGTTGTTGACGAACACGCTGCCCGCGCGTTCGTCGCGGTAATAGCGCCCGTACCAGTTCACGTACTCTTCCGCCGTCCCCTCGTCAAATGTCAGTTCCGACACCGTTTCGGCGGGAGGCGGGTCGACCGGGCCGTCCCCTCCCGGCTCCTTCTCCGCAGCGGGGGCGCACCCCGCCAGCAGCGCCGCGCACGCGAGCGCGCACAGCACGGCGAAGATCCGCTTTCTTGCTTTCTTCATTCCGTCACCTTCCTGATCTCTATCATAATGTCCGCAAAGTCTGCCGTAACGGTAAGTTTACCGCCGGACAGCGTGTAATCGTTCGTCTCCTCGCCGTCCGCATAGACCTTGAACGCGAAATCCGGCTCCTCGAAGGTGAACTGCACCTTCAGCCCGGAGACGGGCGTCCCGCAGGCGGAAACGCCTGAAAGCGCCGCGAAATAGTGCCCTGCGGAGAGGTCGTAATAGCGCCCGCCGTAGGTGAGGTTCTCCATGCGGATATAATGCAGCCCGTCCGGCAGGTTGGGGGCAACGCCCAGCGTCTTGCCTTCCAGCGGCTCCAGCGAGAAGAACGCGTCGGGTATGGCGCGGATGACGATCGCCGCCTCGAGGAACTCGTAGTCCAGGCCGATCTGTCCGCCCTGCCCGCCGCCCTGCAGGCTGATGCCCGTGGGCAGATAGTAGTCGCGGTAGAAATTCCAGCCGGAGCCTCCCGCCGCCTCCACCTTTTTGTACCATTCCACAAAGGCGTTCAGCCGTTCGCCCGCGCGGTTGACATCCGTCCGCGCCTGCGAAACGAGGTCGTAATAGGTCAGATGCAGCGCCGTGCCGCCGTTGTTTACGTTCGTGCCGAACATGCCCACGCCGCTCCAGAACACGTCCGGCGTAAGTTCGACGGTACAGAAGCGAGGGGCAAATTCGTAGAAATAGATGTCCTCGCCCGTGCTGTTGTCCCCCTGTACGGCGCGCTCCCCATTGATCCAGCTCATGATGCTCGCGCGCTGTTCTTCGGTACCCAGCCCCGCGGCGATCGCCTGCTGGTTGAACATGAGATAGCCGTTATCCTGCAAAGAGCCGTTCGTGCTGCGCACGCCCGCATGGAAACGCCCCGTCCTTTCGTTCCAGAAATACTCCTCGAACCGCGTTTTGCACAGCTGCGCAAGCTCTCCGAGGCTCTCTTCGGTAAGCTCGTAGCGGTAGCGCCCGTCCAGGTTTTCGTTCTGCGTATAGGCGGCACCCGCGTTTATCCCGTACTCCGCGCACATATTCTCGAGGTACTTCATCGCCTTGATCGCGTTGTAGTAAGAGATGTTGCAGTAGATGTTCACGTCGGGGAAGGAAGAGACGTCCCAATAGCCGTCCCCCAGCCCGAAGTTCACCTGCGAACCGCGGTTGTCGTGCCCGACGAGGTATTCGGTGGAGATCAGCCCGCTCTCCCCTTTCAGCTGATAGTACAGGTAGTTCATCGCCCTGCGCGCATTCGGCATCACTTCCGCCAGCAGCGCCGCGTCCTGCGAAAAGGAGAGGATCTCTTTGGCGGCGATGATATAATTGCAGTTGTTCAGAACGTGCCTGTCGTCGTACTCGCCGCCTATCCAGTCTATCGCTATATTGCCCGAGATCGTCTTGCCCTCATCCGCCTGCACGACGACTTTCAGCCCCGTGATCTCTTCGCGGTCCCTGCCCCAGCCTTCCAGCAGGTACATGGGGAAAAAGCCCTCCACGAGGTCAGATTCGCTGCCGTATTTGAGGGAAAACCCCTGCAGGCAGAAGGTGGAAAACGCCGCCTTTTTATCCTCCGACCAGCTGTTGTCCGACGCCGTCTTGTAATAGATATAGAGGTCGTCCACCGCGGAACGATCCGTCAGGGAGAGATAAAACCCGATCTGCACGAAGGGCATGCCCATCGCCGTGCGGCTTATGTCGGGAGAGGTGATCTCGATGCGTTCCACGTCTTTTTGGGTGAGGGCGGTGAGCCGCGAATTGTTCACCGTAAGAGGATAGATACCCGCTCCTGCCTGCCAGCCCGCGGCGTCGGAATCGAACCCGTAGTACAGCCCGCCCGAACTCTGATGGGAAGGGAATTCCCAGCCCAGCCCCCAGCTGTTGGCGCCGCCGCCGTCCGGCATCACGTAGCCCTGCGCGTCGATGTTGGGCGCGCGCAGCCAGTCCGTCACGAGGTCTTTGGTCGCATACTCCGAAGGGAGCGTTCCATAAGCCGCGGAAGAATCCCAGAAGGAACCTGCCATCGCCTCCCACTCCTTCCAGTCGGAGCGGCCCGCGCCGACGGGGAAGTTGTGGATCTGCGTCTGTTCATTATAGCGCATATGGCGCTCGGTATAATCGTTGAGCACGTGCGCGAGGTCCTCGTCCGAGCTGTAAAACGCCAGCATCCTGTCCTGCGAGGCATGGACTGGCGTGTAGTCGTATTCATAGTATTTATCCTGCACGGCGGGCGTGCAGCCGGCCGCCGCGAGGCAGGCGGACGCGAGGATGAGGCACAGCGCCTTTTTTATCTTCATACGGTTTCTCCCTTTGCGGATGAATGGTTCAGTCTTTCAGCCCCGTGCTCGCCACCCCTTCCATCAGATAGCGCTGGAAGACGAAGAAGAGCACGGCGCAGGGCAGGATCATGATCACGCCCGCCGCCATCGCCACGTTCGCAAAATGCGTGCTCTGCGGGCCGTAGTCGAAATAGATGCCGAGGGCGAGGGTGATGCTGTCGCTGCTGCGGTTCAGGTAGGTATAAGGCGTCATGAAATCGTTCCAGGAACCCATGAACGAAGTGACGCCGACGTACAGGAATACCGGCACGCACAGGGGCAGCATGACGCGCACGAAGATGACCAGAGAGTTTGCCCCGTCCAGCTTTGCCGCGCTCAATAAATCGTTCGGGATCCCGCGCATGAACTGCCGCATGAGGAAGATGTTGACAGCCCCGCCGCCGAACAGCGAGGGCACCCACATGGGCAGCAGCGTGTCTACCCATCCCAGCCGCGCATAGATGGTGTACAGCGGGATGATGGTGACGACCGCGGGGATCATCATGGTCGAAAGCACGATGCCGAACATCAGGTCTCTGCCCTTGAACTCCAGCTTGCAGAACCCGTAGGCGCAGAGCGAGGAGACGAGCGGTATGCCGATGCCGACGATCAGCCCGACCAGAAGCGAATTTTTCAGATACATCAGGTAGCGCGACCCGCCGCTCAAAATGGACAGGTACGTGCCGAGGTTTATGATCCCCTGCCGCGAGAACAGCACCTGCGTATTCACTTCCGAATCGGGCAGGATGCTGATGGCGAGCATGACGAACAGCGGAAAGAGGAAAAACAGGACGAGCACGCACAAGACGAGATAACTCGCCGCCGAGCCGGCTATCCTGCGTGCCGCCGCTGCGCGGCGGTTGACGGTAGCGCCCTGCATGGTCATCCCTCCTCCCCGTAGTACACCCATTTGCTCGTGCGCATGGTCACGAAGGTGAGCGCGCCGATAATGGCAAACAGGATAAAGCTCAACGCGCAGGAATAGCCGAACTCGCTCACGCGGTTGTCGTAAATGTTCATGACGAAGAAGTACAGGCTGTAATTCGGGCCCGCGCCGCCCGTCAGTGTAACGACCTGCGCGTACGTCTGCATGACACCGATGATTCCCATCACGGTATTGTACAGGATCATGGGCGTGCACAGCGGTATGGTGATGGAAAAGAGTCTGCGCGCCTTGCCCGCGCCGTCGAGCAGCGCGCTCTCGTAGACCGCTTTCGGTACGTTTTTCAGCTGCGCGAGCCACAGGATCATGTTCCCGCCCAGCCCGAACAGCGACACGAAGATCAGCGACGGCATCGCTGTGGATTCCGATTGGAACCACTGCATTTCCGGCAGGCCCATCCCCTCGAGCAGGCCGTTGACGACGCCGTAATTCGGGTCGGTGATGCGCGACCACAGCATGCCGCTGCACACGGCGGGGATGAGCACGGGCAGGTAAAACAGCGTACGGAACACCCGCATCCCCTTCAGCTGCTGATTGAGCAGCAGCGCGAGGGAAAAGGAGAGCACGAGGGTGAGCGGCACCTGAATGAGCGCGTATACGAACGTGACCTTCATCGACTGCCAGAAGAGAAAACGGTAGGTCGGCACGGTGAAGTTTTTCAGGTAATTGTCAAGCCCCACGAATTCGCCCAGCCCCGTAAAGGTGAAGGGCTTGATGGGCGTATCGAAAAAGCTGCAATAAAAGGCATAGATGATGGGCAGCGCCGTAAAGATAGCTATGCCGAGAACGACGGGCAGTATGTACAGCCAGCCCTCCACGTTCTGCCATATTTTGCGCCTCGTCCTCTGCGAAACCTTCATTTCTCTCCCCTTATTCGACGATGCCCGTCTTGTCGTTCATATATTGAAGATATGCATTCAAACTTTCAGTATAAGTTCCTCCGTTTGGCAAAACATTTCTCCAAAAATTTGCACCAGCAGTTATTATTTGAGCGTGCTGGCTCGGGTTGTGCATGGTATAGTAGTTGAGGAAGATGGGCGTCGCGTCCGTCCGCACGAAGGCGTCCGGGTTGACGGATACGCCGTTCATCTCGAACTCGCGCCAGCTCCCCTTGTCCGCAAGCGACTCTATCGCGGGAACGATCACGCCCAGCGTCGCCGCCTCTTCATAGCCCTCTTCGCTCATGCAGTAGCGCAGGAACTCCCACGCCCACTCCTGCTTGGTCTTGCCGCCGTACTCCGCCGTATCCTCCGCGCACTTCTGCGTGATGGCGTAGCCGCTGCACCCGACGCCGACGTAGCCGTCGGAGCCGTCCGCCTGTTTGAAATTGGGGAAGCTGACCGCCCCCAGCTTCCAGCCGGAAGCCGCGGCGACCGCGGCGATTTCGGGGAGGGAGGGCCGCACGTCGATGAACATGCCGATATTCTTTCCGCCCTCCGTATACTGCGCGAAGCCGCCGCCCGTGCCCTGCTGGGCATATTTTGTGTTGAACTCCTGCAGCATGTTGAAGCACGCCTGCGTTTCGTCGCTGCGCAGGGCGATGGTGCCGTCGTCGTTGAAGTATTTGCTGCCGTAATTCGCCATCATCGTCAGCGAGAAGGGCGGCCACGTCATGTCGTACTCCACCGCTTTGAGCACCTGCCCCGACGCCATGAGCTGCGCGCAGGTGTTTTCAAAGTCCGTCCACGTCCAGCCCTGCTGCGGCAGCGCCACGCCGGCGGCCTCGAACAGTGTCTGATTATAATACACGACCAGCGCGTTGTAGTCGCGCGGAACGAACCAGATCGCATCGTCTGTGGCGGTGGCGTGCGTCGTTTCGATGAGGGCGTCGTAAAATCCGCCGAAGAAGGCGTCCGCGCCTTCCAGCTCACTCAGATCGACGAAATATTCCTGCGAATAGGGCGAATGCTGATCCCCCGCCGTCCAGCAGATGTCGGGGAGCTGCCCCGCGCTGTCGAAGCGCACGATGTCGTCCATCGCGCCGAGGGTGACGCTGATGTCGATGCCGACCTCGGGATGCTCGCGCTGAAAGGCGTTTTTCCATTTCAGCATGATATTGCGCTCATAGGTGCCCTGCAGCACGCCGACGGTCAGGTTGACGACGGCGTCCTCGTTCTTTTCGTCATCGACGTTTGAACCGGGCGGCGTATCGGGGGTATCCGTTTCAAAGCGGCAGGCCGCAAAGCCCGCGCACAGCGCGAAGCACAGCGCCGCGCAGAGAAGTATGCTGATGAGTTTTTTCATGTCGTTGCCTCCTTGAATTTCCGCGTCAGGCGGATACCGTCTGTATCCTGCCGTTCGTCAGCGGGACGGTGATCACGACCTTGTCTCCCTGCACCGTATAGTCCTTCCCCTCTTCCAGCACGCGGTCGTGCTGGCGGACGGTGAAGCTGCCGGACGGTTTGGGGAGGGTGACGCAGACCTTATAATCGTTCTGCGCGCTGACGCTGTTGATCTGCACGAAGTTTTTGCCGACGGTCACGTCATACATGACGTCGCCGAAAGTCACGTTCTCCATTTTCCAGAAGGTGAGTGAATCGGGCAGCGCGGGCGCAATGTTCAGCGTCCCCGCGGCGGTGCTGTCCAGCCCGAAGAAGAGCAGCGGCACGGACGCGTACAGGAGCGTCGCCTCCACGAATTCGGAGTCTACCCCCACGACCCCGCTGCGGCCGTTTCCCTGCGGCGTCACGCCCTCCAGCAGGTAATAGTCGCGGTAGAACGAAGTGCCCGTCCCGCCGACTTCCTTTACCTTTTCGTACCAGCTTTGCAGGTTTTTCAGCTTGCCGAAGGCGCTCTCCGTGCCGTTGACCGCCATTTCCGCCGCGAGGTCGTAATAGGCGTTCTGCAAAGACGCGCCGCCGTTGATGATCTGCTTATCCCACGCATAGCTGCCCGAAGGCGTGCCGTTGTAGTTGAACCAATACTGATAGTCGTTGACCTTCGTGGAAAAGCGGGGCGCAAATTCGTAGCGGTAAATATCCTCGCCCGTGGAGGTATCCCCCGCGACGGTGCGCTCGCCGTTGATCCAGCTCATGATGCTCTCCGCCTGCTGCTGCGTGGCGAGCCCCAGCTCGACAGCTTCCTGATTATATTTGGTGTAGCCGAAATCGACCGTCCTGTCCAGCGCGCCCGCAAGCAGCCCGGCATCGTCGTCGTTGAGATACCCGAGGCAGAAGCGCCCCGTCTCCTCGTTCCAGAAGTACTCGCGGAAGCGTTCCGCCACCGCCTCTGCCTTCTGTTCCAGCCCGGCCTGCGTCTGCGAATAAGTCTCGTAGCCCGAAACGTCCGGTTTGAGCGCGCGCACTTCTTCCGACGAAGAGATGCCCGCTTCCGCCGCCGCGCCCTCGAGGTACGCCATCGCCTGCAATGCCTTGTAATAATAGATGTTCGTATAGGCGTCGATGAGCGGGTTGCTGATGCAGTCCCAGTACCCGTCGCCGATGCCGTGGCCGACGCCCGCGCTCCACTGTCCCTGCGCGATGCGCCCGTAGTTGCTCGACCCGTCGTGCCCGACGAAGTTCGCCTTCGTCGCGAGCTCTTCCCCTTCCTGCGTGCAGTACGTGAAGTAGAACTGCATCGCCTTGCGGAACTTGGGCAGGTTCTGTTCCAGCCACTCCTCGTCCTGCGTGTACTTGTAGCAGTACGCCGCCGCGGAGAGGAAGGCGGAGTTGTTGTTGATCTGCCGCCCGTCGAAGGCGAGCGCTATGCGGTCGATTTTCACCTGCGCGTTGATGCCGTTTTTGAACAGGATCTCGATCTTCATGCCCGTGACGGTATCCGTTTCAGACTTGCCCCAGTTCGCATGCGCGTACATGGGGAAGACGATGCGCGAGGAGGTGGGGAACACCTCCGTATAGTTGGAGGAAAAGCTGCTGTAAGACACCTTGTGCTGCTCGTCGTAGCCGCCGCTGCCGTTGAGCTGCCAGTATACGTTGATATCCTCGATCTGCTCGCTGTGCCCCAGAGAATCGCGGTCGATGAGGGTCAGGTTGATCTCGAGGAAGGGCGCGCAGAACGGAACCGCCATGTCCCCTATCGAGGAGAGCGTTTCAAAGGTCGCGCTCGTGATGTCGCTGCCGTCCACGTAGATATAGTCCGTGGAAGTGCCGTCGCCCGGAACGACGCCGTAGCCGTCGCTCACGTCCGTATACGCCTTCCAGCCCGTCGTGACGGCGGCCGCGCGCGTCTCGTCGAAATAGGTATGGTTCTTCCCGCTGCTGTGGTTGTCGCTGGGGAATTCCCAGCTCTGCCCCCAGTCCGTCTCGCTCGTGCCGTTGTCCACCCAGATGAAGCCGAAATCGTCCTGATAGATATTGGTCAGCGCGTTTTTGATGTTTTCTTTGGGGCTGTACCCGATGGCGCCCGTGTTCATCCACATGACGCTCATCGCCTCCCACTCCTTCCACGCCGAGCTGGCGTCGCCGACTTTCAGGTTGTCGACGGCCCTGTCGCTGTAACGCAGGTGGCGCTCCATGTATTCGTTCAGGAAGGCGTCGAGCCCGCTGTCCGAGCTGTAAAACTGCATCAGCCCGTCCGTCGACTGCTTGGTGTAGGTATAGCCGTTGTTCAGATCGGGTACGGTGATCCCTTCTCCGCCGCCCCCGCCGCAGGCGGCGAGGAAGGAACAGGCAAGGCACGCGGAGAGCGCCGCGCTCGCTATCTTTGTTATCTTTTTCATGACCGTTTCCCCCTTAACGTTTCCGCCGTTTTGTGCAGAGCACCGCTGCGGAGCCCGTCAGCACGGCCGCCGCAGCCACGTTCCCGGCAAAGACCGCCGAGCCGCAGCCCGACCCTTCGCCGCCTCCCGCGAGCGCCGCAAGTTCTTCCGCCGTGTAGCCTTCCTGATTGGAAAGCGTTTCGTCGGCGGGCGGTTCCGCGGCCTGCTCGGCAGCGTTGTACCAGAGCATCGCGGCGGGGTCGTAATAGAAAGACACGTCCTCTTTGAGCACAGACCCGTTGGGGAACATCAGCCCCGCTTTCAACGAGAGCGCCATGTTCTCGGCGACGTCCGGCGCGATGTTCTCGTTGAGGCTCTCGTCGTTGGTGCTGTCGCCCTTGAGGATGATCTGCATATGGTTGTCTTCGAGATGTATCTGCACGACGAGTTCCTGCTGGCTCCCGCCGTTGCCGGGGAGGGTGGAATCCGCCGTCTGTTCCTGTACCTGGTAGACGGTGTACATATCCAGCCCGTTTACCTGCCCCTGCGGGGTCATGTCGTACGCGGTGCCGTTGTTGTTGCCGGGGTATCCCTCCAGCCCCTGATAAGAATCGCACCCGAACAGCACCTTATAGATGATGCTCTCCTCGTTGTCCTCGCTGATCAGCCCGAACTGATGGTACAGGTCGAGCTCTTCCGTCGTGTAGCTCCCCGCCTGCGTCGCCTTCATCCACGCGAGGTCGCGCACCTGAAAGTTCACCATCTTGCGGTCGCAGAGGACGTCGGAAAAATACACATACAGGCACAGGTTGCTGCTCTGTATTTCGGGAACGGAGATGCTCGTGACGCTCACGCCACGGTAATCGGAGAGGTCGTCGCTGCGGTATACGCGCGTGCCGACGCGCGCCCCGTCCCTGTAACGGTAGAAGATCTTCGCCGTCGTGACGTTGCCGGAAGATCCGCCGAACCCGCCGAGCAGGGTAATGAGGTTGTCGGTGCCGTCGCCCTCCTCGAGCAAAGGTTCTCCGCCCGCCTCCGCCTCGGCGGGGAACACCGCCTCGATGCTCCGCGTATCTTCCGCGGAAACGGCGATGCTCACCCCGTCTACGCCGGAAAGCGCGGTGCCGTTGACGATGAGCTTATCCGCCTGCGCGGAGAGGTCTTCCCCCGCCGTGCCGACGGCCTTGTCGAAGGTGTAGCTGACCACGTATTCGCGCCCCTGGTTCTGCTTGCTGTACCGCGAGCTTTGTGCATACAGCGCGGTGCTCTGCGCCGAAACGCCGATCCACAGCCCCGGCAGCGAACAGACGGCGATGCCCAGCGCGATCAACGCACACAGAAATCTGCCTCTTGCTTTCATGTTTTCCTCCTTTTATCTGTCGGCGAAGCGCGCTTCCAGCAGCACCGCCTCGTAAGGCGCCGCGAACGTGACGGCGGCCTCTCCCTCCGCAAAACGCACCGAAGGCGCGGGCCGCGCCGCGTACAGAACGCGCACGCCTGTGCATCCTTCCAGCGGAATGCGCACGGTATCCTCTCTTGCGTTCGTCCGCCATACGGCGACGACGGCGCGGCAGCCGCCGCGCAGCCCCAGCGCATGGAATGTATCCTCCCCTATATGCCGCAGCGGCAGTGGATAGAAGGGCACCGCTTCCGAAAGGAAGGGCCGCAGGCGTTTGTACAGGCTGACGCCCTCTTCGATCAGGCGGAAGTTGTTTTCGTCGGCGCGGTCGATTTTCCCCGAAAGGTACAGCGCGCCGGCCATGCCGTTTATCATGTTGAAGGCGGTGTTCCGTCCGTCCGCCTGTTCCTCCCTGTATGCATCGGTGAGGTATTCCTCCCCGTTCATGTCCCAGAACACGCGCGGGTACGGGTATGCCCAGATGCCCGTCTGTTCGGACAGCAGCCCGAGCATCGCGCCGCAGACGAGCGGCGGCATCTTGTAAAACTCCTCGCAGTCGGACACGCTTTGCAGGTGGAAATTGCGGTTGGTGTTCCCGTCCGCGCGCATGCCGCCCGAAGAACAGTTTTCGAGGTACAGGTCGGGGAACCGTTCCCGCACCTCCGCATAGAAGGCATTCACCGCGCGCATATGCTGTTCCAGCCCCGCCGCGGGCGAGGCGTCCGGCCAGTCTACCCCCGCGCCCGGATGCCCGTTGTAATCGTTTTTGATATAGCGCACCCCCATGCCGTAGATGGAGGCGATGCGCTGCATGAGATACGTTCTTGCCTTTTCGCTGCCGAAGTTGAAGTAGCAGCGGTTGCTGCGGAAGATGCGGTGCCCCTCGTTCGTGAGGAAGCATTCGTCGGGCAGCGTGCGGTATGCGTCCGAAAGGCGGGAACACACTTCCAGCTCCGTCCACAGCCCCGCGACCATCCCCTTTGCGCGTATCTCGGAGATCAGCCCCGCGAGCCCGCCCTTGCCGAAGCGGCCGGGCGCCGCCGTCCAGTCTCCCAGATGCGTCAGCCCGTTCTCCCCGGGGTCGCGGTACCAGCCGTCGTCGAAGCAGTAGCCCTCCGCCCCCGCGCGCGCCGCCGCCTCGATGAGCGAACGGCAGGCGCCCTCGCTCTGCTGCGTCCACAGGCAGTTCATATAATCGTTGAACATCAGGGGCGCGCTCCCCGCGGGGTGCAGTTTTTTCCTGCGGAAGCGCGTCAGCGCGGCGATACAGCCGTCAAAGCTCTCCGCGCAGCCCGCTATGCTCTCCGCACAGGCGTAGCTTTCCCCCTTTTTCAGGTAAAGGCGGAAGCCGTGGCGCTCGCTCGTGCCCGCGCCGAAAGAGACGTTGAAGCAGCTCCCTTCCTCCCGCTCCGTGTCCGTCAGCCCGATCTCCGTGCAGTACGGCCCGTCGGGCAGGTGCTGAAAGAACCATACCTTGCCCGAAAGAACGTCTCGGATAAAGAGCAGGGGCATATATCTCTTTGTGGTGAGCGAAGTGGGCGAAAACAGTTCGGCTGCGTACCCCGTCTTGTGCCGCGTGGGCCGGATGACGCCGAGTTCGTGCGGAGAAAACCAGTACAGCTGCCCTTCCGCGCCCCATTCGCTGCGCACGACGCCTATGCGCGCGCGGCGGGAATAGTCGCCTTCCAGCGCGTCCGCGTCTATGCCGTTGAAAAAATTGTAAAGCTGTTTGATGCACAGCGTCCCGTCCGAAAGGTTTTCGGCGGTTGCCTGCTGCGTGTACAGCCCCTCCTCCTCGCACTGCCGCACGGTCACGCGCACGGCGCCGTCCTCCGAGAGGTATTCGGAGAGGGTAACGTTCCCCTCCCGCGTGCAGCGGAGGAAACGGAACTTCCACGCATCCCCGTCCGACGGGGCGCCCCCGCAGACGGAATATTCGATTTTGAACGGCGGAGCCGCATAGATGCCGGCGAGCGGTTTGCCGCCGACATCCGCGTGGCTCACGGTACCGTTCTCGTCCCGCACGGCAGTAAAGCCGCGCGGGGAAACGGTTCGGTTCATAAGGTTTACCCTTTGTTTTATCCTGACTTTTCGTCAAGCCGCATTGACGATTACTTTAAGATCTGTACGGGTGACCCCTACCAAATCTTCATCTCCGTCATAAGCAGTGATTACGCCCTCAATCGTTCCCGTCTCGGTAAACGTAAAAGTAAACGTGGAACCGTTCATTTCAGCGGGAACGCCGCCGAATGAAATTTCATAACGCATCGTACCCGCTCCCGTATAACTGAACAAGTTCAGGTTTGCAACGTCAAAGGAGTATTCCACATTTACGACAGCAGCCGTCCAGCACGTGGTATTTCCCACATTTGCCGCCTGAATTGTAGGATGAGGCATTGTGCCGATCGTTCCATCCGAACAGACAATATACGCTCCGTCAAGGACGCCCTGCGTACCGGAATCGCACGCCGCCTTCATCGCGTTGAACTGCTCCTTCGTGCCGTCAAAGTTGACGGTTTCGAGCGTACAATTCAGGAACACGCCCTCGGGCAAAGAAGTCATCGCCCCCATGTTGACGGTTTTCATCCCCGTATTTTGGAAACAATAAACTCCTTGCAGCGTTTCGGGCAGCGTAACTTCTGTGAAAGAAGAAACATTAAAGAATGCCTGCGCGCCGATTTTCAGCACCCCGTTCCCCATTGCGGTGGCGCAGTTGCTGAAATCTACTTCCGCAAGGTTCGTGCCCATGAAGCAGCCCGCGCCGATCTCCTGAAGGCGTACCGCGTTCGTGAGGTCGAGCACTTCAAGCCCCGTATTCTGGAAAGCATATTCCCAGATCCAAATCACGTAGGTTCCGATGTATGCTTTCTGAATAGAAATACCGTCAAAGGCATAGGGCTGGATCATCATCACGCCGTCGCCGGTATGCACTTCGGTTATGCTCTTGCCGTTGGTCGCGATAGCAGTTCCGTTGCCGATGCGCCCGACGCTGTTGACTTTGCCGTCGATGACGACGCGGCGCGGAATGTACAGCTCGCCGCCGGGGAAGGCTTCTCCCACGCCGGCAACGTATACTTCATTCTCTGATTCCGTCGCCGTATAGAGGATGCCGGAAGAGCAGATCTCTATGGTGACGCTGACGGACTTGCTGCCCACCGCGATATCAAAGGTGGAAGTGCCGTAGTTGACGGGCGTGACGGAGATGGTGGCGGAAACAAGCCCCGTTTCTTCGTCTGTGCTGACGGTAGTGACGCTGCCGAGCGTAAAGAAGACATCCGCCCCCTCTGCGGCATTGACTGCCGGGGCCTCGCCCGACGCGGAGATATAGCGCAGCACGAAGCTGTAGGCGCCGTCATTCTTGCCGACGGCGACCGTCGTGACGTCTGTTTCGAGGGTGTCCTCCACGGGGTTGACGACCGTCACGGTGATGGTAGCGCTCTTGCCGCCGCAGGCAGCGGTGATCGTAACCGGCCCCACCTGCACGCCCGTGACGGTGGCGGTAACCTGCGTAGAAGTTTCTTCGCCCTTTTCGATGGTGACGTAGCCTTCCGGATCTGCCGTGAAGGTGACGCCCGAAAGCGAAGTGCCCGTGACGGTGATCGTCACCGTTCCGTCTACGCTGACGGAAGCCTCCGCCTGCGTGAACGCGATGGTGACGGGCACGATGTCTTCGTCGGTGCAGTCGATGTACGCGTCGCGCAGGGCGTCCTGATTGTAAGAATCGGAAGCGGCTATCATCGCCTCGTATTCCGCCCTGGTACCGTCAAAGTAAACCTTTTCGATGCCTCCCTGGTTCAGGAAGAACTGATCGGGCAGCGCGCTGTACTTGGGCATATATACCGTTTTCAGCCCCGCCGTGGGAGATCCCGCGAGATGCAGTCCCATTACGCTGTTTGCCGCAACGAGGCTTGCGGGGAGCCTTACTTCTTTGAGGGAAGTTGTCCCGAAGAATGCCTGCCCGCCGATCGTCGTCACCGTATCCGGTATGTCGACAGACTGCAGTTTCGTATTCATGAACGCGCCCGCACCGATGGTCGTGAAGGCGTTGACGGGCTCTTCCGCAAATGTGATCGTCTCGATGGCGGAGCCGTTGAATGCGTGCTCCCAGATCTGCATGACGCGCGCGCCCATATATGCGGATTTGAGGTTCGCCGCGCCGCTCAATGCGTACGGCTGGATATTGGAAACCATATCGCCCGTGTACAGCACCGTGATCTTGTTCGCCCCCGCGAGCGCGGTTTCCCCGCCCACGCCGATCTGCGTCACAAAGTAGCGCGTGCCCTCATGTACGGTATAGGAAGGAACGTGCAGTTCCCCTTCCGTGAAGGAGTCGTTCACACCGGAAACGGCCGCGGTATCCGTGCCGTACTGATAGACGATGCCGGAAGAACACACCTCCACCGTCAGTTGGGCGGATGCCGACCCGAGCGTGACCGTAACGACGACGGTACCGTACCCGCTGTCCGATTTGGGCGTTACGGTGAAGGTAGCGGAGGTGATGCCGCTCGCATCCGTGCTTCCCTTGACGACTTCGCCGAGGTCGACGAGCGTCTGCCCCTCCGTTGCCGTGAGAGACGGGGTCACATCTGCGTTTTCGGTGGACGCCGTATAGGTGAACGGTACGGTGAACGCGCCGTCGTTCTTGCCGAGGTCTTTATACGTGAGCTGCATCTGGACGGAATCGACGCTCGGGTCTACCACCGTCACCGAAAGTTTGACGGAAACGTGCCCGCAAGTGGCGACGATGTTGGTCGTGCCCAGCTTGGTGCCCGTCGGTGTGACAGTCGCAGAGGCACCCGTAGAGGTGGGCGTACCCTTCGCAGCCACGGTGACGAGTGTCTCGTCTTCCGAACTGAATACGATATTCTCGATGTTCAGCCCCGTGACCTCGATGTCCGCCGTCGCGTCAGACGCGAGCGCGGAGATGGGTTCGGTCACGAATGTGATGCGGATGGGCAGCTTGCCGTCCGTGCAGACGATGTTTTCACAGTTCCACAGCCCGTTGTTCCAGTGATTGTTGTCGGGGAACTGCTCTGCCGTTTCTTCCTCCATCGCCAGCCACTGCGCCTTTGTGCCGCCGAAGTTGACAATCTTGATATTTTCACACTGTGCGAACATACTCAACGGCGCATAGGCATATGCGGGCATGTTCACCTCTTCGATGGCGGTACAGCCCCAAAAGGTGCCGGAATCCACATTGTTTGCCGAACCCGGAATGAGGCTTTCAGGGAGCGTCACTTTTTTAAGATTCGTACAGGCGAAAAAAGACTGCTGCCCGCTGTGCTGCAATTTATCGGGGAAAACGATCTCTTCTATCGCGCTGTTGCGGAAGGCGACCGTGCCGATCGACGTCAGCGCGCACCCGTCCGCAAAGGTGATCTCCGCGAGCGCGGAGAGCTGTCCTCCGCCGTTATCGGGGTTGTGCGCGAAGGCGGAATCGCCGATGGTGAGAACGTTCTTTCCGATGCGCAGAGACTGTATGGTCGCGATCTCCTCGAAGGCGTGCGCCGCAACTGCCGTCGCGCCGTCGCCGGTGTCCACAGACGTGATCGCGCCGCCCGCATTCGCAATGGCGGCAGAACCGGTGCCTATCTCGGTAACGGGGATAAAGGCGCCCTCGTTGTCGCTGTAAGCGTAGCGGGGGAATACCAGTGCCCCGCCTTCAAACTCGGCGGAAAGCCCTGAAACGACGCCCCTGACCGAAGAGATGGTCTCCTCGTCGAACAGGATACCCGCGGAGCATACGTCCGCCGCTATGGTGGCGGTGGCAGTGCCGATGGTCGCGGTGAGGTCGGCAGAGCCGAAGTCCGCTCCCGCTTTGAGCACGAGCGTGAACGTCGCGCCGCTGCCGCTCGCCTGTACCTGTCCGATCTCGAACAGCGAATCGTCAGACACGGTGACGGCGGGCAGCTTGCCCTCCTCTGCCGAAGCGTAATTGAGCCGCACGGTCAGGGTTTCGGAAGAACCTTTTTCTATAGAAATCCCTTTCTCCTCAAAACTGACCGAATCCTCCGCAGCGGCAGCGGTGACAGTTACGGGCAGCGTCGCGCTCGCCTCGCCTATGGCTGCGGTCACGTTCGTCGAGCCGACCCCCGCTGCCGTAATGCGCACGGAATTTTTCGCCGCGCCCTTTGCGACGGTGACGATATCGGTATCCCCCGAGGTGAACTGCGCCTCCTCGTCGGAACCTGTGACCGTCACGGAAACAACCTGCGATCCACCCGTTTCCAGAGACAGCGACGTCTCTGAAAAGGTTATCGTGACTTCGCCCGCGGGCGGCTCTTCCTCGGTCGGGTTGCAGGCCGCAAGCCCGAGGGAAAGCGCAAAAACCGCCGCCAATGCCAAGACAACGATGAGGTAGACCCTGAATTTTGCCTTCATATTGACCTCCCTTATTTTTTTACACGTGTTCTTTTCCCTTCTCACTTCCCCCTGCATCCCCCTTTTGGCTTGTCAAAAGCCTTTTGTTTTGCCCTTGCGGGGCAAAACAAAAAACCATATGGTTTTGCAGAATTATATGAAATTGTAAAAAAGTACACGTGTGCTTTTCTTGTAGTATAACACCACTTCGGTGCTTTGTCAATACCTTTCCGAAAAATTTCACAAAAAAATTTACACGTGTACCTATGCAATGCGGGCGCCCTTTCTGTCTGCATCGCAGAGGTATACGTTTTAACTGTTTTCCGAAAGTTTTTTCACTTTTCGGAGGTCATTTTTCCGCATAGACCTCCACAGCGAATCCTTGTTCTACAAGCACATAATTCTCCGAGCGCCACTCTCCTTCGCTCATCCAGGAAAACGGCCCGTATGAGACCTGCGGCTGCGGCAGGAGGTGGTGCGGCCCGAAGGTATTGCGCCGCGTGAAAAACACCGTCAGCACGAGTTCGCCGCGCAGCGGCGTTTCCGCCTCGTAAGGAGCGAAGGCGATGATCTCTTCGCGCTCTCCCCCTTTCACGTGCAGGGATGCCCCGTGTAATTCCTTCGCGCATACGCGCACCCGCCCCTGCGTTACGCCCGTGCGGAAGGATACCGCGCCGCCGTAAAACGGCAGCCCCTGCGCGCCCACGTCGCGCGGGGAAAGTTTTTCGGGCAGCGGCACGAGCCTGTCGGGCAGCTTCACGCCGAAGCCGCCCAGAACGTACACCGCCTCGAGGTTTTCGCTGCGACGGAAATCTATTTCTGCCGAAACGGTGTTCCTGCCGCGGACGACGTGCGCGCCGAACAGGCGGAAACAGACATCTACCCAGCGCCCTTTCGCGCGCGCCGCGGGAACGCCGTTGAAGAGGATGTTCTCATATTCCGCGGCGACAAGCACGTCGCGCTCGATCTCCGACGTGAACGAATATTCTATCCGCACCTTGCCGAAAGCGGCATCCTTCTGCCCGTACTTTGCGGCGAACCACGGCTGCACCATCTCCCCGCCGCGCGGCGTGAGGGAAAAATGCCTGCGCAGATCCCTGTCGAGCAGCAGCACGTCCTGCGGTTTCCCGTCCGCCCACGGCTTGCCGTCAAGGGTGCAGGACGCCTTGTCGAGCACGAGCACGTTCGGCTCGTTCAGTTCGTAGTCCATCTTTTCGGGCAGCGGAAGTTTTTTCGCATATGCTCCGGCCGCGGCGGGCGCGGGCCTTTCCGTCAGGCGGAACACGCGCATCTGCCCGGGCGCAAAAGAAAGCGCGTCCGCCTGCCGCACGCCCAGGCTGCGGAATGCCGCCATGTCCCACTCTTCGAGGCAGAGCCCGGCGAGGGCGGGCGCGAGCGTCACCTTGCCGCACGCCGGCTCGTTTTCGCGCAGGTTCAGCAAAAACAGCCATACGTCCCCGCCGAAACGGCGCACGGCGGAAGTTACGTTCTCCGGCGCGCTCACCACTTCTCCCGCGGGCAGCTGCGCGGGCGCGGAGATGACCTCCCCGCCCAGCGAAACGAAGGCGTCCAGCAGCGCGCGCGTGCTCCCGCGCACCGCCTGCCCCTCTGCGAGCAGCACGCGGCGATATACCGCTTTCCCCACGCGCAGCAGCGCCCCCTGCCCGTCCTTCTCCGCGCTGCCGTACTTTGCGAGCAGCTCTTCGTCGCCGTAATCGAACTCCGCCTGCCGCGCGAGCAGCTCCATGCACTGCCCGATGAAGGCGCCGTCCAGCTCCGAAACCGCTTTGTCGTTCGGCGCAAAGTCGTCCATCCAGCCCTTGCGCACCAGCTTCCACATATTTTCCACGGGGTGTATGACGAGCAGACCCGCGCGGCGTTCCCCCTCCGTAAGGATGATGCCGATGCGCGCAAAATACGTTTCGAGCAGGTTCCAGTCCCTGTACCAGCTGTTCTGATGCAGGATGCTCGCGGGATAGTCGCGCTTTGCCTCCCCCTTCATCGTGTACCACGAGAGATGCGGGCAGCGCAGGTTTATGCCGAACAGCGCCTGCCAGTCGCCCACTCTTTTATATTCGGAGAGCGGCATATCCCAGCCCGTGCAGCCGTACAACTCGCTCAACA
>ERZ1643249.772-NODE-772-length-34306-cov-6.498788_pt1 | contig 34306 bp, 41 predicted proteins | sample MGYA00579263_ERZ1643249 | MGnify/ENA primary metagenome ERZ1643249 (study PRJEB29033, sample SAMEA4952264) | chicken gut metagenome | biome: Broiler Chicken; feature: Gastrointestinal Tract; material: Caecum | place: Ireland | collected 2018 | study: Broiler...
TTGGGATCGGACGGGCACCGCACGTTTCAACGATTGCCTTCATTTTATCGCTGCCGCGCAGCTTTTCAGAAACAGTAATCACATCGCCGGCTTTCATCTGATAAGACGGGATATCAACACGCTTGCCGTTCACTTTGAAATGGCCATGCACAACAAGCTGTCTTGCCTCTGCTCTTGAGGTTGCAAGGCCTAATCTGTAGACAATATTGTCGAGACGGACTTCACAAATACGAAGCAAATTCTCGCCCGTCATACCCGGACGGCGTTCCGCCTCGTTGAAATAAGCCTCAAACTGGCTCTCAAGAATGCCGTAATAACGTCTGGTCTTTTGTTTTTCTCTCATCTGAATACCATATTCAGAGACTTTTTTGCGGCTTTGTCCATGTTGGCCCGGAGCATATGCCCTACGGGTAAAGGAGCATTTGTCAGAATAGCATCTTTCGCCTTTAAGGAACAGTTTCGCCCCTTCACGACGGCACATTCTGCATACCGCATCAGTATATCTTGCCATTACTGGTTACACCTCCTGGTTTAATCAATGCCAAAAAGGCAGTCTCGCAATTGGATTACACGCGGCGGCGCTTCGGCGGACGGCAGCCATTGTGTGCGATTGGAGTAACGTCTTTTATCATAGAGACCTCAAGTCCTACTGCCTGCAAAGCACGGATTGCAGCCTCACGTCCGGAACCCGGACCTTTTACGTAAACCTCAACGCTCTTCAAGCCATGCTCTTGTGCCGCTTTAGCTGCTTTTTCCGCTGCAGTCTGCGCAGCGAACGGCGTAGATTTTTTAGAACCTCTAAAGCCCATTTCACCAGCGCTTGCCCACGAAATAGCGTTGCCCTGCACGTCTGTGATGGTAATGATGGTGTTGTTAAAGGTAGACTGGATATGAACAGCACCACGCTCGATATTTTTGCGTTCGCGGCGTCTGCGAACAACTTTTTTCGCTGTTGCTTTCGTTGCCATCGTTTAGCCTCCCTTACTTCTTTTTATTTGCGATCGTCTTTTTCGGACCTTTTCTGGTACGCGCATTCGTCTTAGAACGCTGACCTCTAACTGGCAGTCCTTTTCTATGACGGGTTCCTCTATAGCTGCCAATCTCGATGAGACGCTTAATATTGAGGGCGGTGTCTCTGCGAAGATCGCCTTCAACAATACAGTGTTTATCAATATAATCTCTCAGAAGAGAGGCCTCGTCTTCGGTCAGGTCTTTTACGCGGGTATCCGGGTTGATTCCTGTCCCTTTGAGGATGTCTCTTGCTGTTTTCAGACCAATACCGTAGATGTAAGTCAAACCAACTTCGATTCTCTTTTCTCTCGGCAGGTCAATACCGGCTATACGAGCCATTCAGTTGCACCTCCAATACAATGTGAGCGCGTCTGGGATCAACCCTGACGCTGTTTGTGTTTCGGGTTTTGGCAAATGACCATGATGCGGCCTTTGCGCTTGATAACCTTGCATTTTTCACATATTGGCTTTACCGAAGGTCTTACTGTCATTTGAAATACCTCCTTATCGGCTTACCGGAATACTCCGGCAACTTACATGTTTGCGTTTATTTGGAACGCCACGTAATGCGCCCCTTGGTTAAATCGTACGGCGACATCTCGACCGTTACCTTGTCACCCGGAAGAATGCGGATGAAGTTCATCCGCAGCTTGCCGGAGATGTGGGCTAAAATTGTGTGTCCGTTTGGAAGTTCTACCTTAAAGGTTGCATTCGGCAGCGCATCTGTAACGACGCCTTCAATTTCAATGACATCTTGTTTTGACAAGCTGTTAACCTCCCTGTTCGGCAACAGTGCCTGCATTATAGTTTAAGTCATGCAGCGCACGTCTGATTTTACGGTCTGTGTCTGTCTCCTTTAGCGGGATAATCCGGTTTGTTTTTTGCAGATGCCGCGGATTTTTGCGCTTCGGCTTTGACAGCTTTCTGCGTTTGCCGTCTGCAATATAAACAAAGTCCTCATCCGTCTTTACAACAAGATAAAAACGTGCCTGATCGTGCCCTGAAAGAGACTTCACGACCATACCTGGTTTAATCTGCACAAATGTCCTCCTTACCGAACGGTCAGAATCCTTGCACCCTCTTCTGTAATCAGAATCGTGTGCTCAAAATGTGCAGAAATGCTTCCGGATTTCGTTACCACCGTCCATCCGTCAGATAGCTGGCGGACCCCAGCTCCTGAAAGATTAATCATTGGCTCGACCGCAATCGTCATGCCGGGAACCAAACGCATCCCTCTCCCAGGCTTTCCGAAATTCGGAACTTCCGGATCCTCATGCAGCTCTCTGCCTACACCATGACCGATATATTCCCTTACTACGCCATATCCAAAAGATTCCGTATAGGTCTGAATGGCATTCGAGATATCACCGATCCGGTTTCCGGCTTTCGCCTGCTGAATCCCTTTCATCAGGCTCTCCTCCGTTACGCGCAATAGCTGGTCGGCTTCCTGCGTCACTTCCCCGACACGGAACGTATAGGCGTTGTCGCCATGGAAACCGTTATAATAGGCCCCTACGTCTACACTGACAACATCGCCTTCTTTTAAAATGACACGTGAAGAAGGAATCCCATGGATAACCTGATCATTTAATGAAATACAAGCGCTGGCCGGAAAACCGGCATATCCCAAGAAAGAAGGCTTCGCTCCTGCCTGAACTATAAACTTGTGGATCACATGGTCTATCTCTTTGGTAGAAACGCCTGCTTTCATATAGGGTTCGGCAGCCCAAAGGGCCGCATTCGAAAGTTTGCAGGCCTCGCTCATATTCTTGATTTCATTCGGCGTTTTTAGGGTAACCAATATCCTTTACGCCTCCAATGCTTTCAGTGTGAGGGCCGATGTATCCTCTACTTTATCCTGTCCTAAAACCGGGTAAAGCTTTCCCTGTGCCTTATAATAGGCAATCAGCGGCTCTGTCTGCTTGTGATAAACTTCCAGACGCGCTTTTACCGTTTCCGGGCGGTCATCCGAACGCTGGACGGTTTGGGCGCCGCATTTATCACACACGCCTTCTTTCTGAGAAGGCTTGAAAAGGGTATGATAGGAGGCACCGCAGCTTCCGCAGACACGTCTGCCGGAAAGCCTGCGTATGATTTCCTCATCACTTACCTCAAGATCAATGACCTTATCTATGACGACTCCCATTTTGTCGAGCGCCTCAGCCTGCGGCAGGGTTCGAGGAAATCCATCCAAAACAAACCCGTTTTTACAATCATCTGCTGCAAGGCGTTCTTTTACCATTGCAATTACTACGTCATCCGGGACAAGCTGTCCTGCCTCCGTATAGCTTTTTACCGCTTTGCCAAGCTCCGTTCCATTCTTGATTGCCTCTCGGATTAGATTCCCAGTGGAAATCGCCGGGATATGAAGCTTAGCACAGATAACCTCTGCTTGTGTGCCCTTTCCGGCACCGGGTGCGCCTAACAAAATCAGATTCATACGATCACCTTTCTTTTATTCCAAAAAGCCCTTATGATGGCGCATCAAAAGCTGCGATTCAATCTGTTTCATTGTTTCAAGCGCAACGCCGACAACAATGATAATGGATGTACCGCCTAATGCGACCGGGATCTGGAAAACGGCATTGAATACAATCGGGAATACCGCGATGATACCAAGGAACAGCGCGCCGATCATTGCGATCTTGCCGATGATCTTGCTGATATAGGTCGATGTCGGTTTGCCCGGACGAATGCCCGGAATCGCCCCGTTATTATTTTTAATATTATTTGCAATCTCAATCGGATTGTACTGCATCGTCACATAGAAATAGTTAAATCCGATAATGAGAATGAAATAAAGAATACCATAAAACCAATGAGATGGCGACAGCCAGGAAAGCACATTATACCAAAAGCTTCCTGCCGCCGGATTGGTAAAACCGCCGATTAAACTTGGAATAGAGAGCAGGGAAGATGCAAAAATAATTGGCATAACACCGCTCATATTGACTTTAATCGGAAGATAAGAGTTTTGGCCGCCATACATTTTTCTGCCGACGACACGTTTTGCATATGATATCTGGATACGGCGTTCCGCATCTGTCATAATAATAATGAAAACGATCATCGCAGCAAAAATCAGAACGATCAGCGGAACAAGCACATAGTTGATCCCGCCTTCGGACAGCCTTTCTAAAAGCACTTCAATGCTGCTTGGAAGCCCTGCCAGAATGCCGGCAAACAAAATCATGGAAATCCCGTTGCCGATTCCTTTTTCCGTAATGCGATCGCCCATCCACGTAACAGCACAAGCTCCCGCCGTAAAAGTGAACATAATCACAACCATGACAAACCATCTCGTTGCGCCGGAAGTGTAGGCTGAATCAATTGACCCTTGGCTCAAGAGCAGGGTATAGTACCCATACGATTGCAGCAAACACATACCGATCATGGTAAAGCGGGTGATCCGATCCAGTTTCTTTCTGCCGGTTTCGCCCTCTTTGGCCATACGCTCCAGCGGCGGTATCGCCACCGTTAAAAGCTGAATCACGATTTGTGCCGTAATATACGGTGAGATGGACAGCGCAAAAATCGTTGCGTTCGCAAATGCGCCGCCGGAAAACATATTCAAAAGTCCAAAGAATGAATTCTCTCCGACCAATGTCTGTAATCCGGATCCGCTTACAAAGGGAACCAAAATTGCAGAGCCGAAACGAAAGATCACAAGAATCATCAGCGTATACAAGATACGCTTTCTCAGATCCGGGTTGTGAAAAGCGTTTCTGATTGTGGTAAACACCTTAAATCACCTCTGCTTTTCCGCCGGCCTTCTCAATCTTTTCCTTCGCCGAAGCGGAAAAAGCAGCCGCCTTAACCGTAAAATTCTTCGTCACTTCGCCATTGCCAAGAACCTTTATGCCGTCGCAGACCTTTTTAACCAGTCCGCAGGCCTTTAAAGCCTCAGCATCGATCACTGCATCATTCTCAAATTTCTTTTCAAGATCGCCGACATTGACCGTAGCGTATTTCGTCGCAAAAATGTTGACAAATCCTCTTTTAGGAACTCGTCTTTGCAACGGCATCTGGCCGCCTTCAAAACCAGGTCTTACACCGCCGCCCGAACGGGCTTTCTGGCCTTTATGGCCTTTACCAGCGGTTTTTCCGTTTCCTGAACCATGCCCGCGGCCAATTCGCTTCGAAGCATGAGTAGATCCCTTAACAGGCGATAACTCGTGCAGTTTCATTTGCGCGCACCTCCTTGCTTATTTATCCAAAACCTCGACGAGGTGGGAAACCTTAAACACCTTTCCCTTGGTTGCAGCATTAACCGGCTGCTCCGTCACATCGCCGATTTTCCGCAGCCCCAGAGATTTCACAACCTCAATTTGGTCTTTTTGTCTGCCGGCCAGACTTTTTACCAGCTTGATTTTCATCGTATCCGCCATAAAAGCCCGCCTCCTTAATGATAAATTTCCGAAACAGTCAGGCCGCGTTTCGCAGCGACTTCTTCGGCAGTGCGCAGATTTGCCAGACCGTTGATTGTCGCCCTGACAACATTGCACGAATTATTGGAACGAAGGGATTTTGTTCTGATATCCGTGATACCGGCAGCCTCAACAACTGCACGGACCTGACCGCCGGCAATAACGCCTGTGCCTTCCGGAGCTGGTTTCAGCAGGACTCTGCCCGCGCCAAATGTTCCAATAATCTCATGGGGAATGGATGTTCCCTTTAAAGAAACCTTAATCAGGTTTTTCTTTGCATCCTCAATGCCTTTTCTGATAGCATCCGGAACCTCGCCCGATTTGCCCATGCCAAAGCCAACGATACCGTTTCCGTCACCCACAACAACCAATGCTGCAAATTTGAAAATACGGCCGCCTTTTACGGTTTTGGATACACGGTTGATCGAAACAACGTTCTCTTTGAGGTCTAATGTTGTTGCATCAATTTTAGCCAAACGAATAACCTCCTCGTCTTAAAACTTGAGGCCGCTCTCACGAGCACCATCAGCCAATTCCTTCACACGACCGTGATACAGATAGCCGCCTCTGTCGAAAACGGCCTCTTCAATGTTCTTTTCCGCTGCTGCTTTTGCAATAGCCTGACCGACCTTGCGCGCAGCCTCTTTATTCCCGCCGTTTCCTTCAAAGCCTTTGTCCATTGTAGACGCAGACGCCAATGTAACACCGTTTACGTCGTCAATCAGCTGTGCGTAAATGTGTTTGTTCGAGCGAAATACGTTCAGGCGCGGACGCTGTGCAGTGCCCGAAATCTTCCTGCGGACTCTGCGGTGTCTTTTGAGACGCTGCTCATTGCTGTTAAAGCTTTTCACCATAGCTGTTCACTCCTTACCTTATTTCTTAGAACCCTTGCCGGCTTTGCCCTCTTTGCGCTGGACATATTCGCCGACATAGCGGATGCCCTTGCCTTTGTATGGCTCCGGCGGACGTTTTTCACGGACGACAGCCGCAAACTGGCCAACCATCTGTTTGTCTGGGCCGCTAATTACGATCTTGTTCGGCGTTGGAACCTCAATGGTAATGCCGTCAATCTCAGACATAACCACTTGATGGGAATAGCCGAGATTCATTACAAGGTCTTTGCCCTGCTTTGCCGCACGATAGCCGACGCCCTGAATTTCAAGCTCTTTGCTGAAACCATTTGTTACGCCGACAACCATGTTGTGAATCAGCGTTCTGGTCAAGCCATGCAGCGACTTGTGCATTTTATCTTCGCTCGGGCGGGAAACCTTAATGACGTTTCCCTCCTGCTCAATTTTCATATCTTTATGAAGCTCTCTAGTGAGCGTTCCTTTCGGGCCTTTGACTGTGATGACATGGCCGTCGAGCTTTACGTCAACGCCGGAGGGAACGTCGATTTCTTTTCTGCCTATACGAGACATACGTTTATCCTCCTTACCAAACGAAGGCAAGCACTTCGCCGCCAACATTTTCCTGTCTTGCTTTTCTGTCTGTCATAACGCCCTTGGACGTCGAAACAATCGCGATGCCGAGACCCTTCATCACCTTCGGCATATCCTCGCAGTTGGAGTAAATACGCAGACCCGGTTTTGAAACTCTTCTCAAGCCGCTGATAATCGGCGTTTTATTTTCGCCGTATTTAAGTGTGATACGGATGATTCCCTGTTTTCCATCATCAATTACCTGAAAGCTCTTGATATAACCTTCGTCGAGCAGAATCTGAGCGATGGATTTTTTCATGTTGGATGCAGGAACATCTACCGTGTCGTGTTTTGCCGCGCTCGCATTTCTAATACGAGTCAGCAAATCTGCAATACTATCGGTGATTTGCATGCCGTCAACCTCCTTTGCTCTTTTACCAGCTTGCCTTCTTCACACCCGGAATCTGCCCTTTATATGCAAGCTCTCTAAAGCAGATACGGCAAATACCGTATTTGCGCAGATATGCATGCGGCCTTCCGCAGATTTTGCACCTGTTATAAGCGCGGGTGGAAAACTTCGGCGTTCTCTGCTGTTTAATTTTCATAGACGTTTTTGCCATTGTTTATCCCTCCCTTTTATTTCGCAAACGGTGCGCCCATCAGTGTCAAAAGCTCACGGGCTTCCTCGTCGGTTTTTGCCGTCGTAATGAACGAAATATCCATACCACGGATTTTATCGATTTTATCATAATCGATCTCCGGGAAAATCAACTGCTCTTTTACGCCTACAGAATAATTGCCGCGGCCGTCAAACGCGTTCGGATTGATCCCTCTGAAATCACGGACACGCGGAAGCGCAACGTTGAAGAAACGATCTAAGAACTCATACATTCTGTCGCCGCGCAGTGTTACTTTTGCGCCGACGTTCATGCCTTCACGCAGTTTGAAGTTTGCGATAGACTTCTTCGCCTTTGTGATAACCGGCTTCTGCCCGGTGATCTTGGAAAGGTCGGAAAGAATGGCGTCCATCATTTTCGAGTTGCTGCCAGCTTCGCCGCAGGCAACATTTACGACGATCTTATCAAGCTTCGGAATCTGCATGACGCTTTTATAGCCAAACTTTTTCATCAAAGCCGGCGCTACGTCTTTTACATAGTAATCTTTAAGTCTTGCCACGAAACGCATCCTCCTTACTTAATTTCTTCGCCGCATTTTTTGCAAACGCGGATTTTTTGATCCCCGTCTATTTTCATACCGGTGCGGACCGGTTTTTTGCATTTAGGGCAGTAAATCTGAACCTTGCATGCATAGATCGGCGCTTCCGCTTTCACGATGCCGCCGGTCTCGCCCATTCTTCTGGGTTTTACATGTTTTGAGACGACATTGATGCCTTCTACGATAACCTTACCCTCTTTGGGGCTGACCTCCAAAACTTTCCCCGTTCTGCGGGTCCCTTTGTCGTCGGTATATTTATCGGAGTATTTACCGGTCATCAAGCATACGGTATCGCCTTTTTTAACGTGCAGTTTAGTACTCATGAATCACAGTCCCTCCTTAAAGCACTTCCGGCGCGAGAGACAGGATCTTCATATATTCTTTATCACGAAGCTCTCTTGCGACCGGCCCGAAAATACGGGTGCCCCTCGGGTTTTTGTCTTCTCTGATTATAACAGCAGCGTTCTCGTCAAAACGGATATAGGAGCCGTCTTCACGACGCAGGCCCTTAGCCGAACGGACGATAACTGCTTTTACAACGTCGCCTTTTTTAACCGTGCCGCCTGGAGCAGCTTTTTTTACGGAAGCTACGACGACGTCGCCAATGTTAGCATACCTTTTTCTGGATCCGCCCAACACACGAATACACATCAATTCTTTTGCTCCGGTGTTATCGGCGACCTTCAGGTAAGTTTGCATCTGGATCACAGTGCGTTCCTCCTTTTAGGTTATAAAGCGCAAATTATTTCGCTTTTTCGATAATCTCGACCACACGCCAATTTTTATCCTTGGACAACGGACGAGTCTCCATAATCATAACACGATCGCCGACGCCGCAGGCGTTCTTTTCATCGTGCGCCTTCAGGCGGATTGTGCGTTTGATAATCTTTTTATAAAGCGGATGTCTGACGTTGTCTGCAATGGAAACCACGCAGGTTTTATCCATCTTATCGCTCACGACGACTCCCACTCTTGTTTTTCTGAGGTTTCTTTCGCTCATAGCTTAAATCCTCCTTCCGTTACTGCCCGCTCTTTAATTCGTTCGCACGAATAACGGTTTTGATGCGAGCAATATCCCTTTTGACTGCTGTGATGCGCATCGGGTTGTCAAGCTGATTCACAGCAAGCTGAAAGCGGAGGTTGAAAAGCTCAGATTTTAAAGCCGCCAGTTTGTCGTTTAACTCTGCCGGCGAAAGTTCGCGGATTTCATTAGCCTTCATTATTGCTCACCACCTGTCGATTCCTTAGTAACAAACTTGCATTTGATTGGAAGCTTGTGCATAGCAAGACGCATAGCCTCTCTTGCCAGCTCTTCGGATACGCCGCCGATCTCAAACAGCACTCTGCCTGGTTTTACAACGGCAACCCAGTACTCCGGAGAACCCTTACCTTTACCCATACGGGTCTCGGCAGGTTTCTGTGTAATCGGTTTATCCGGAAAGATCTTAATCCAAACCTGACCGCCGCGCTTGATGTAATGTGTCATCGCAATACGGGCAGCTTCAATCTGATTGGAAGTAATCCATGCCGGTTCAAGCGCCTGCAGGCCATACTCACCGTGGGAAACAAAGTTTCCGCGGGTAGCTTTACCTGTCATACGGCCTCTCTGCTGGCGACGGAATTTTACGCGCTTTGGTAACAGCATTATTTACTTCCTCCTTCCTGGCGATCCTGACGCGGCCTTCTTGGGCGGCGGGAATCGTTCCTTCTTTCCGGCGGAAGTTTCGGCGCCTTCTGAATTTGGCCCTTCAAAACTTCGCCCTTATAGATGAAGACTTTGACGCCCAGACGGCCATAGGTGGTGTCCGCCTCTGCAAAGCCATAGTCGATGTCAGCACGCAGGGTATGCAGCGGGATGGTACCCTCGTGATAAACCTCTGCACGTGCGATCTCCGCGCCGCCTAAACGGCCTGCACAGCGGATTTTAATACCTTTTGCGCCCAAACGCATGGTGCGCTGGATTGCCTGTTTCATCGCTCTTCTAAACGAGATACGGCGCTCAAGCTGTGCACAGACGCTTTCTGCAACAAGCTGTGCAGAGAGATCCGGCTGTTTGACCTCAACGATATTGACGATGACCGGTTTGTTGAGCATTGCTTCGAGCTTGGCGCGAAGTTTCTCAATCTCTGCGCCGCCCTTGCCGATTACCAGACCCGGCTTTGCGCAGTGGATATGGATCCGTACCCGCACTGCATCGCGCTCGATCTCAATATTTGGCACGCCTGCGGCAAACAATGTCTTTTTGATATATTCACGGATCTTATAATCTTCAACCAGTGTATCGCCGAAAGTGCTCTTATTTGCAAACCAGCGGGAATCCCAGTCTTTGATAACGCCCACTCTTAATCCATGTGGGTTTACTTTCTGTCCCATAGTTTACCTCCTTCAGCTTATTCCTTTTCCTTCAGAACCAGAGTGATGTGCGACGTTCTTTTAAAAACGCGGAACGCACGCCCCTGCGCTCTGGGCCGGATGCGTTTCAGCGTCGGGCCCGGGCATACAAAACACTCGGAGACGTAAAGGTCGTCTTTGTTCATGCTGTGGTTGTTCTCTGCGTTGGCGATGGCCGACTTCAACAGCTTTGCAAGCGGCTCGCAGGCAGCCTTTGGTGTATATTTCAGGATCGCCATAGCTTTATCGACCGGCTGATTACGGATCAGGTCCAATACGATCTGAACCTTGCGGGGAGCTATGCGAACATATCTAAGATAAGCTCTTGCTTCCATTTTTAAATCCTCCTTCCGGTCTTATTTACCGTTATTTGACGTTTTGGAACCGGCATGTCCTTTAAAGGTTCTGGTCGGTGCAAACTCGCCGAGTTTATGGCCCACCATATCCTCTGTAACATAAACCGGAACATGCTTGCGGCCGTCATGAACGGCAAATGTATGGCCGACGAAATCCGGGAAAATCGTAGAGGCACGGCTCCATGTTTTAAGCACCCGTTTTTCGCCTGTTTTGTTCATCTCAACAACTCGTTTTAAGAGGACCGGTTGTACATATGGTCCTTTTTTTACGCTTCTGCCCACAGTTCTGCCTCCTTCCTTACTTATCGTTTCTGCGTTTCACAATGAATTTATTGGAGGGGTTGTGCTTCTTGCGGGTCTTGTAGCCGAGTGTCGGTTTGCCCCATGGGGTAACCGGGCCCGGACGGCCGATCGGAGATTTGCCCTCGCCGCCGCCGTGCGGATGGTCGTTCGGGTTCATAACAGAACCGCGGACCGTCGGGCGCCAACCCATATGACGCTTTCTTCCCGCTTTGCCGATCGAAACGTTCTCGTGATCAACGTTGCCGACCTGGCCTATAGAAGCCATGCATCTTGCGGAAACGTTGCGGAGCTCGCCGGATGGCAGGCGGATCAGCGCATAGCCGTTTTCTTTCGCCATCAACTGCGCCATATTGCCTGCGGAACGCACAAGCTGCGCACCTTTGCCCGGATACAGTTCGATATTATGGATAACTGTACCAACCGGAATCACAGCCAACGGCAGCGCATTGCCCGGCTTAATATCGGCATCTTCTCCCGCGCGCACCTTATCGCCGATGCTCAGGCCGTTCGGGGCGAGAATGTAAGCTTTTTCTCCATCCTCATACTGAATCAGCGCAATATGCGCAGAACGGTTCGGATCGTATTCCAGCGTCATCACCTCAGCATCCATGCCGAGTTTCTGGCGTTTGAAGTCGATCACACGGTATTTTGTGCGGTTTCCGCCGCCGCGGTGGCGAACGGTAATTCTGCCGTAGCTGTTGCGGCCGGAGTTTTTCTTCATCGGTTCAAGCAAAGATTTCTCCGGAGCCACTTTCGACAAACCGGTGTAATCGGTGACGGTCATCTGACGTCTTGCCGGCGTTGTCGGTTTATATGACTTTATAGCCATAGCTCATTCACTTCTCCTTATATTCGGTTTAGCGAGCAGGCGCATAATACCCGCTCATACATCACCTGAGCACAGCGCTGTAAAGACAGATCCCGTCTTTACATCATGCTCTCAAAGAACTCAATTCCCTTTGAATCCTTTGTCAGCGTGACAATTGCTTTTTTCCAGTCAGAGGTATAGCCCTCTGTTCTGCCCTGACGTTTTAAATGGCCCTTTACACGCATGGTGTTGACCTTCAGGACTTTTACGCCGAAAACTTCTTCCACCGCATTCGCAATCTGGATTTTGTTCGCGTCAATCGCAACGCGGAACGTATATTTCTTGTTCGCGATTCCTTCCATCGATTTCTCGGTGATAATCGGCTTAATGATAATATCGTGCGCTACCATTACGCGTACACCTCCTCGATTTTCTTAACGGCATCGGCTGCCACAACAAATTTGTCGCAGTTTAAGATATCATAAACATTCAGGGTGTTGACCTGAGCGGTCTTTACGCCCGCAATGTTGCTTGCGCTTTTGATAACCTTCTGATCCATATCCGGCAGAACGATCAGCGCTTTGCCTTCCACCTTCAGAGCCTTAAGCATCTCTACAATGGTTTTGGTTTTATAACTGTCCACCGTAATCTGATCCACAACGATCATGTTGTTTTCAGCTACCTTGGAGGACAGTGCAGATTTAAGCGCCAGTCTTTTCACCTTTTTATTCAAGGAGTAGCTGTAATCACGCGGTTTCGGACCGAGAGCCACGCCGCCGTGCGTCCACTGCGGTGCACGAATCGAGCCCTGTCTTGCATGGCCAGTGCCTTTTTGCCTCCACGGTTTACGGCCGCCGCCGGAAACCTCTGTGCGGGTCAGTGTGGACTGCGTTCCCTGACGCTGGTTAGCCAGATAGTTTACAACCGCCGCATGCATTACTGCAGTATTTGGCTCAATACCGAAGACTTCATTCTTGATATTCATCTTCTTGACTTCTTCGCCGGCCATATTCCATACCTGAATTCTAGACATTTACGCTTCCTCCTTCCTTACGCTTTTTTCACGCTGTTATACACAAGAACCGTGCCGCCCTTAGGGCCGGGAACAGCGCCTTTGATCGCTAAAAGATTGTTTTCAGCGTCAACCTTTGCAATAATCAGGTTCTGAACCGTGACTGTTTCAGCGCCCATGTGGCCAGGCATTTTTTTGCCCTTAAAGATACGCGAAGGGGTTGAACACGCGCCCATGGAACCTGCATGTCTGTGAACCGGTCCGGTACCGTGCGTCTCTTTTAAACGAGCGCCGTTCCAACGCTTGATCGTTCCTTGATAGCCTTTACCTTTGCTTGTACCGGTAACGTCAACGTACTCGCCGTCTGCAAAGATATCCGCTTTTACGATGTCACCAACGTTCAGCGCGGAGTCATCTTCCAGTCTGAATTCACGAAGCACTTTTTTCGGCGCCACATCGCCTTTTGCAAAATGGCCTTTCAGCGGTTTGTTGACGCGGTTTACTTTCGCGTCGGAAAAGCCAAGCTGAACAGCACAATAGCCGTCATTTTCGACTGTTTTTTTCTGAACGACAGCGCACGGACCCGCTTCCACAACGGTTACCGGGATTACTTTGCCGTTCTCGTCGAAGATCTGTGTCATACCGATCTTCTTGCCGATGATGCCTTTTTTCATTGTTTTTCCTCCTATAGGTTATTGGTTGACATTTGCCAACATGACCTGTTCGCGCTTCTATTCGGATTACAATTTAATCTCGATATCTACGCCAGCAGGAAGTTCCAGACCCTGAAGCGCTTCGACCGTTTTCTGGGACGGTCTGAGCACGTCAATAAGCCTTTTGTGAGTCCTCATCTCAAACTGCTCACGGCTGTCCTTATATTTGTGGACTGCGCGCAAAATGGTTACGACCTCTTTCTCCGTTGGGAGCGGGATCGGCCCTGAAATTCTTGCACCGGTACGTTTCGCGGTTTCCACAATTTTGCTTGCCGCCGCATCGATCAGAGCCGTGTCATAACTTTTAAGCCTGATTCTGATTTTCTCCTTGACTGCCACTGTCATCGCCTCCTAAATGATTTGCTTGGGGGGACATGACCTCAATCTTCAAACAAACACGCACCCGGGTGTTTCGTGCTTTTTGGCATAAAAACACCGAAAAAACTTGTAAAGTTTTTCCGGGTAAGGGTGCTCGTTCATAACCTGAAACGCAATCACATCCGCGAAAGTCGCGGGGATATTGCAGTTACGCCGCTGTTGTGAAATTAAGTGTCGCCCGGTTTAAAATCGGACATACTCCACGGAAAAACCCGCACATTGTGCGGCAACCTCCCGCTTCAACGCATATCTGTTGCAGTCTTGCCTGTCTATCTTACTATATTGGGCAGAAAAAAGCAAGTTTTTCTTCGAAGAATTTTGAGGATTTTATCGCATCTTTTTGTCTGATATGACCAAAGCCTTTCGCTCCTATGTATTCTTCTCCTCCAAACGGTTTGACTTACTCCGGGTATATCCGTATAATAAAGGAAAGAAAATAGTATTTGCTGCAAGCCCGCCCCTTTTTATAAACGGGATACAAGGCTGCAGCAGGGGGTTATTATATGGAAGCATTTCTCCGTTTCTTTTCGGAACAAGGCGGCGAGCAAATGCAGCTTTTCGGGCCGCTCCATTTGATTTTGACAGCCGCTGTCGTCGTTGCGGTTTTATTGATGTACCGCTTCCGCAGCGCTTTGCGAAGCATGTCGCACCGGGCTAAAAAAGTGATTTGCCGCACCTGTGCCGCTATCCTCTTCGCAAATATGACGGTTTATTATCTGGGGCTGATGCTTTGCGGGGAATATTCTGTCAAGCGCCATTTGCCGCTGGAATTTTGCTTTATTACGGGATATCTCCTGATGTATATCCTTATTTCAAATAACCGCAGGCTCTACCGGATTATTTATTATTATACCATTATAGGGCCGCTTCCGGCTATGATCTGGCCGAACGTTTCGGGCGTAGGTACCCGGTACATTTTTTATCAGTTTATCATCAGCCACCACTTTATGATTTTGGTCAGTTTTTATCTGTTGATTGTTATGCGTTACCATGTTTATGTGCGTGATACGCTCCCAGCCCTTCTCTGCGGAAATATTGTCTTCACGTTGGTGTATATATTAAATATCAACTGGGGATCCAACTATATCATGTCCGCTGGGCTTCCCGCCCATATGCTCGAGATGTATCCTTTCCTCCGCTATTTCAATCATCCGTTTTTCTGGCTTGAAATCTGCGGCTTTGCCTTTCTTGCTATTGGCGTTTTCCTTTCTTGGCTTTTGCAGGGACGGCCAAAACTTAAAAAAGTCCGTTCTTCTATTCCTAAAGCTAAGCTGCATTCCATAATTTAAAACTACTTTAAAGCTGCGCCTGTTTTACAGGCGCAGCTTTTTACATCTGTCGGCTTGCAGAAAGCATATCGCCATGCTATAATGCGTGCATAAACCGAGCTGAAACCAAAATAGGAGATGTAGCATGTTATGAAGAATATTCCCGCTATTTTACGCGAAAAAGCAGACGAGTTAGAAAAAAAGACAAAAGCTCGCTTTCCAAAACTGGCTCCCCTTGTAAAGCAGTGCTTTTTAAACACCATCGAGACAACCGTCACACAGCTTGACGACGGAAGTTATTTTGTTATTACCGGGGATATCCCTGCAATGTGGCTGCGGGACAGCGCGGCGCAGGTTAAACCCTACATTAAATATGCTGCTGAGGACGAGCAGCTGCGTGAAATCCTGCGCAGCATCATTGCCAAACATGCGTTTTATGTGAATTTGGATCCTTACTCCAATGCGTTTAACGCCACAGACAGCGGTGTTATTTTTGGATACAAAGATCATACGGACTTTGAAAACGGGTACATCTGGGAACGGAAATATGAAGTTGATTCTCTCTGCGCTTCTTTGTATCTTACGCATGAATATTACACCGCCACCAAAGACCGCAAAATTTTTACGGATTCCTTGCATGGAATGATCCATACAATCGTTCAAACGTTTACCGATCAGCAAGACCACGCCGCCACCTCTTATTTCTTTTCCCGCGAGAATTGCCCGGCCAGCGACACGCTTGCGCATGATGGGCGCGGTACGCCGGTAAACCCTGAGACTGGAATGACATGGTCCGGTTTCCGCCCAAGCGATGATGCCTGCCAATACGGGTATCTGATCCCTTCCAATATGATGGCGGTAGTCGCCTTGTCGTACGCAGCAGAACTTGCCGACGCGGGATGGAACGACATGGCGCTTGCTTCCCGATGCCATGCGCTTGCCGCGCAGATCGACGCCGGCATTCAAAAATTTGGCATTGTTGACCATCCAAAATACGGAAAAATTTACGCATACGAAACCGATGGCTTTGGAAACTACAATTTAATGGATGATGCCAATTCCCCGTCTCTGTTATCTCTTCCATATCTGGGGTACTGCGAAGCCGACGATCCAATCTATCAAAACACCCGCCGTTTTATTCTTTCAAAAGATAATCCCTATTTCTACGAAGGCACCGCCGCCAAAGGTATCGGCAGCCCCCACACCCCCCAAAACTATATCTGGCATATTTCGCTTTCCATGCAGGCGCTTACTTCAACCAACGAAGAAGAAATACAATATTGCATGGATACTATTGCTGCTACACACGCAGGGACCTGTTATATGCACGAAGGGTTCGATGTAAACGATCCGTCTAAATTTACGCGCGAATGGTTTGCATGGGCCAATACTTTATTTGCACAGACGGTTGAAACTCTGGTAAACCGCTGAACCAAACCATATTGCATCATAAATTGCATCATAAAAAGGGGAGAGATTTTTATGTATCAAATCAAAACAATCCGCAGCGCAGAAGAACTCAGCTCCGGCAACGTAGCCGATATTTCCGTATACAATTGGGGCGGAGAGTATCGTCCGGAGTCTAAAGCAACCCTCTGCTTTATCCCAAACGAAGGCTTCCTTTTAAAAATATGGAGTATGGAAGAAAACCCCCGCGCTACCTTCACCGGAAAGAATGAAGGCGTTTGCCGTGACAGCTGCCTTGAATTTTTCGCTAATTTCAAACCGGAACTTGCCAATAGCGGTTATCTCAATTTTGAATGCAACGCAAACGGTGCGCTGCTGTGTTGCTATGGGGAAAACCGGTATGACCGCAAAACTGTTCTGGAAATGGGCTTTACCCACCCAACCGCCGTGCCATTTCGGACAGATAGGGTATGGGGATATACCTTATTGATCCCGCTTACTCTGCTTCAGGCAGTATACGGAGATGCATCCTTTTCTACAGGCAGTATAATCAAAGGTAATTTTTATAAATGTGGTGATGATACTGCCGTTCCACACTATGGAAGCTACACAGAAATCCAGTGCGATCATCCGGATTTCCACCGCCCGGAGTATTTTGCAGACATGCAGATTGTTTAGACACATAACTCCGTAAAATGTATTGACATATCAGGCTGGAAATATATAATAGGCTTATGATGCGTTTCAACATAATATCGCGCAAGCAATATATAAGGTGTTGCCTTCGCAGTATCCATGTGATCTTAATTAAAACTTTTAAATGGGTGAGTTTATGGGAAAGCTATTCTATTATACGCCGGCCTCCGAATGGATCGACGGCCTTCCGATCGGGAACGGGCGCTTAGCCGGCATGATTTGGGGAGAAGCGCAGGACTATATGACCTTAAACCATGAGTGGCTGTGGACCGGACGGAACAGGAAGCGGAAAACGCAGCCTGTTTCCAGCGCTTTGCCGCTCATTCGCCATACAATCCAAAAAGGGGATCCTTTCACTGCCACAGCATTGGCTAATGCTGTTTTAGGCGGAAAAGGGGGCATTTCCGGTCTTCCCGGAGGAGTAGATGATTATCAGCCGGCGGGCGAACTTTGCATCAAAGTATTAGGGCATCCGAGATTTGTCAGCCGGGAACTGGATCTTTCCACCGGCGTGGTAAAAACCCAGCGGACACTTGGCTGCGCACAGATAACCAGTGCATTTTTTGCAGATTGTATAAGCCAGTGTCTGTTTTCTAAAGTTTCCAGCGAGGCGCCTTTTTCCTTGGAAATCTCCCTAAACAGGGAGGCGGAAGAGGGGACGACGGTTTCCACCGTTTATCAAGACGGCTTGCTTCGCTTGGACGGCGCTGTTTCCGGCGGTATCCAGTTTGCCGTACAAATCAAGCTGTTTACTGACGGTCAAGCCGTACCGCAAAAAGACAACATGATTATTAACGGTGCAACCTCGGTCTGTTTTGTTGTGAACGCCGCAACGTCGCATGAGAATTTAGAGCTGGAATTATCCAATTACGATCCTGACCCTGCACAATATGAAGAGCGAGAAAAAATCCATTGCCATGCTTTTGAAAATTTGATGGGACGGGTGGATTTTGCATTAAACGAAGCTGCAGAGCTGGCCGGACTGCCTACGAATGAACGGATTTCACGGATAAAATCCGGAAAGACGGATAATGGGATAGCTAAGCTCTACTTTGACTATGGCCGCTACCTGCTCCTCTCATCTACTATCTGCGGGCAGCTGCCGGCCAATCTACAGGGAAAGTGGAACAGCAGCCTTACCCCTGCTTGGAACTGCGACTATCATTTTGATATTAACATTGAAATGAACTATTGGATGGCAGAGCCGGCCGGCATGACGGAATGTGTCCAACCACTTGTCCGGTTTGTCAAAAGCTTTCTGCAATCCGGAAAAGAAGCTGCGAAAAACCTTTATGGGTGCCGTGGAATCTGGCTGCCGATCCAAACAGACGCTTGGGGCATTTCAACCCCGGAATCCTATGGCTGGGATGTATGGATCGGCGCCGCAGCATGGATTGCCCGCCATCTTTGGGATCATTACCGCTATTCAGGGGATATCCGTTACTTAAAAGAAGAAGCATACGGCTTTTTTACCGCCGTTGCAGAATTCTATGAGGATTATTTGCAGCAAGATCAAAATGGTGTTTTCCAAATCATCCCCAGCCAATCCCCGGAAAATCACATTGATGCGATCGGCTGCTTTCCCGTGCTAATCGATCAATCTTCCGCTATGGATGTACAATTGTGTTATGATGCACTTTCCTACGCCATCCGTTCTGCTGAAATCTTAAACGTGGACCAGGATAAGGCGGAAAAATGGAAAGCCATACAAAAAGGCCTTCCGCCCTTCCAAATCGGTACAGACGGCCGGCTTATGGAATGGTATCGGGAATATCCCGAAAAAGAGCCAGGCCATCGGCATCTTTCCCATTTATACGGCCTATATCCTTCTGATCTTTTTACGCCTCAGACCAGACCAGAGCAATACAAAGCGGCAATCCGCTCGTTAAAGCACCGTCTGTCCTATGGCGGCGGCCATACCGGATGGAGCAGGGCGTGGGTTGCCTGCCTGTTCGCCAGATTGGGAGACCCGGACAACTTTTACGAGCATTTTACCGCACTCATCAAGGATTTTGCCACCGTCAGCTTGCTGAATCTTCATCCGCCTTATATTTTTCAAATTGATGGGAATTTAGGCGGTGTATCGGCCGTAATAGAATCTATTGTGAGCTATTATGATCAAACGGCCCATCTGCTGCAAGCGCTTCCGAAGGAATGGAATAGCGGGCATTTAAACGGCATACATATCCCCGGTGGACATATTGTATCTATTTCTTGGTCTAACAGAATGCTTTCCCATCTTTCCGTTACCTTAGGATTTGAGCGCTCTGTACAGTTTGAATACCAAGGAAGGATATTTTCAGCGCAGGGAGAAAGCGGGCAAACGATTGTCCTAAAACAATAGGCCCTTCGATTTTAAGTTTAAACAGCGAGAGCATACCGCTTTCCCTTTCCCGATCAATGACAAAGGATGGAGATTTCCCATGGACATGAAAAGTACAAAGCATCAAGAGACAATTTCTAAAATGACTCTTGAACAGAAATTCCGATTTTTAACAGGCGTCGATTCCAATGCGACCTACGACGTTCCCGAACTCGGGATCGCCCCAATGTACTGCCACGACAGTCCTTTTGGCCCACGCGTTCCGCTTTCCCGCAATGAATATGCCACCCAAGCAGCTTCCGCTTTTCCAAACAGCTCTGGAAATAAAGAAGCAGTTGCAACTGCATTCCCTACAGGGTGCGCGCTTGGGGCAACATGGAACCGCTCTCTTTTAAAAGAAGTCGGGCAGGCAATTGGACAGGAACACAAAGCCTATGGGGTGACAGCCCTACTGGGGCCTGCCGTGAATATTAAGCGGCATCCATTATGCGGGCGCAACTTTGAATATTTTGCAGAAGACCCATTTTTGTCAGGAGAATTGGGGGCGGCTTATGTAATAGGCGCACAAAAAAATCATATCGCCGCTTGCCCGAAACACTATATTGCAAACAACCAAGAGCGCGGCCGCTTTTCGGTATCCAGCGAAATGGACGAACGGACCATGCGCGAAATTTATCTTGCCCCATTTGAAAGGATTGTAAAAAAGGCCGCGCCATGGTCTATTATGTGTGCTTACAATCGCATCAATGGCGTTTACGCTTCAGAGAGCAGTTTTCTTTTAGACGACGTACTGCGGAAAGAGTGGGGATTTGACGGGGTTATCATCTCTGACTGGGGTGCTGTAAAAAACAGGGCGTATTCTTTAAAAGCTTCGATTGAATTGTGTATGCCATATCAGAAGGAAGCCTTTTTCCAACTGCAACAGGCCTATGCCGCAGGGGAAATTACGGATGAGGAGATCGACGGGGCGGTTGACCGCCTGCTGACCCTGCAGGATCGTACCAACGAAAGCCCTGTTGAACCGGCTATCGATTTTAAAAAGCACCACATGCTGGCCGTACAGGCGGCGCGTGAATCCATCACGTTGCTGAAAAACGACGGCACGCTGCCTTTACAGGCAGAGGCCGTTAAACGAATTCTAATCATTGGGGAACGTGCCGACCAGCCGTTCATCGGCGGAGACGGAAGCTCGCGTGTACAAAACCCCGCCATGCTGACAACCCCGCTACAGGAAATCCGCCATATTCTTGGTCAAGATGCAGATATTGATTTTTGGGGAGAATCAGAGATTAACACCTTTGATCATGAAGTCGGTGTCTTAGAAGGTAAAATAGCAGAAGCTGCAAAAGCCGCAGACGCCGTAATTATTTTTGCCAATCAGGATTATTCCTGTACCAGCGAAACAATGGATCGAAACGATATCGAAATCCCCCCTTATCAGGAACATATGATCCGGGCCGCGCATCGGGTCAATGCGCATGTCATTGTAGTGCTGAATACAGGCAGCGCCATATCAACCTATAAATGGAGTCCATGCGCACACGCAATCTTAGTGAGCTGGCTCGGCGGGCAGGGAATGGGGCGCGCTGTCGCCGAAACGCTGTTTGGTCTGAATAACCCTTCCGGAAAGCTTGCCGAAACTTTTCCTAAGCGTTTAGACGATGTTTTAAGCTTACGGGATTACCCCGGCGATGGTTATAAGACAGAATATCGCGAAAAGCTGATGGTTGGATACCGCCATTTCGATACCAACAACATAGAACCCGAATATCCGTTCGGCTTTGGCTTGTCTTATACCAGTTTTTCTTATTCTGATTTGGAGATCAATGGCCGAACCGTATCGTTCCTTTTAAAAAATACAGGCTGTTGTGCCGGCGCCGAAATAGCACAGGTATATGTAAGCGCACCGCGCTGCAGCTGGCTCAGCCATCCTCAAAAAGAATTGAAGGGGTTTGAGAAAGTTTATCTCCGCCCTCAGGAGGAAAAACGAGTTGTTATAGCGCTGGAGGAACGGGACTTCCAATATTGGAATCCCATGCTGCACGATTGGGTCTCAGAACCTGGCGAATATCATATTTTTGTCGGAAGTTCAAGCCGCACGCTTTTGCTCTCTGCGCCTGTTTATATTAAAGATGAGCATAAGATTACGTTCGCCGCTTCCGCAGAATGACAAACATATCCTCATGCACCGTAGTAAGTGCAGGTATCCTTGCTATCATATTATATCATACTGAAATCCTGTTTATATTTATGAAGAAAACCTAAAGAATCATTCCGAACTTTGTAAAGAAGGAAAATTCCGGTTGACATTGTCTATGCTTCATCTTACAATAATGATATATCCTTTTCATGAGGGAGTAATTTGCACAGTGATGTGTGGCAAATCAACATACATGGCGCTTTGCGTCTGGTTTGTCTGAAAGAATGAGACTCATGCAGAGCATCAAAGGCTTTGTATGAGTCTTTTTTATTGACTCTGCGATGTATTCTGTTTTACCTACTGTGCAAAATGGGTACTGTAAAGCTTAAGGAAAAGAGGTTCTACACCATGCGCGATTATCTAAAAGACGCTGGTGCTGTGCTGTCTGAACAGCACAGTAACTTGGACGGTCTCTCTCAGCAAGAAGCTGAAAATCGTCTCTTAACTACAGGAAAGAACAAACTGGCCGAAGGGAAAAAGACGCCGCTTCTCGTCCGCTTTTTAAAGGAACTGGCTGACCCTATGACCATCATCCTGCTTGTTGCAGCGGCGGTTTCGGGCATCACGGCAGCCTATGCGCACGAATCCTTCACAGACGTCTTTATTATCCTGATCGTTGTCATCATTAACGCCGTTCTGGGCGTATATCAGGAAAGCAAAGCAGAAAAGGCGATTGCCGCTTTGCAGGAAATGGCTGCCGCCACCTCAAAAGTTGTGCGCGACGGCACGATTCATGTAATCAAAAGCGAAGAGTTGGTTCCCGGTGATATCGTCGTCTTAGAAGCCGGAGACGCTGTGCCTGCGGATGGGCGCATCCTTGAATGCGCCAGTATGAAGGTGGAAGAAGCGGCGCTGACCGGTGAAAGTGTGCCGGTTACCAAAAAATCGGATGCACTCTCCCTTTTAGAAAACGAAAAAGATATTGCGCTCGGGGACCGCAAAAATATGGTCTACATGGGAAGTACCGTTGTATACGGGCGAGGACGGGCAATTATTACGGGCACCGGCATGAATACTGAAATGGGCAAAATTGCAGACGCCCTTTCTCAGGCAAAAGAAGGGCAAACGCCGTTGCAGCTGAAGTTAAACCAATTGAGTAAGGTTTTGAGTTTTCTGGTTATCGGCATTTGCATTTTTATGTTTGCCTTTAACATGATCCGTGCCTATCCGAACATTTCCGGCGAAAGCTTCCTTGATACCTTTATGGTTGCTGTCAGCCTTGCCGTTGCAGCAATTCCGGAAGGCCTTGCAACGGTTGTAACAATTGTCCTTTCTATCGGCGTCACCAATATGTCAAAACGCAATGCCGTTATCCGCAAGCTGACGGCTGTCGAAACCCTCGGCTGTGCACAGGTCATTTGTTCTGATAAAACCGGTACGCTTACACAAAACAAAATGACAGTTGTCGAACACTACGGAGCCGACGAACCGCTTTTGGCGCGTGCTATGGCGCTTTGCAGCGATGCAGAACTGGACGAAAAAGGGGAGGCAACCGGCGAACCAACCGAATGCGCGCTGGTCAACTACGCGAACAGCCTTTCCCTCCCAAAACCTTTGCTCTCTGGTGAAATGCCGCGCGTAGGCGAAGCGCCCTTTGATTCTATGCGCAAAATGATGTCTACTGTCCACAAAGACGGTACATGCTTCATACAGTATACTAAGGGCGCGCCGGATGAGATCCTCTCCCGCTGTACGGAAATATGGGAGAACGGCAGCCCGCGTCCAATTACACAGAAAGACCGGGAAGATATTCTGGCGGCAAACAAAAAAATGGCAGATGAGGCGCTGCGTGTACTTGCAGCAGCTTATCGCAAACATTCTTCTATGCCTGCTGACACTTCTCCCGAGGCGCTTGAACAGAATCTTGTCTTCATCGGTTTAACCGGCATGATCGATCCTATCCGGCCGGAAGTAAAAGCAGCTATAGAAGAATGTCGTGCGGCGGGGATCCGCCCGATTATGATTACGGGAGATCATCGTGACACTGCTGTCGCAATTGCAAAACAGTTGGGAATCTTATCGGGAGATCAGCTTGCGATCACCGGTGCACAGCTGAACGAGCTCAGCGATGAGGAATTTGAAAAAACAATAGGGAATTACTCTGTATACGCGCGCGTCCAGCCGGAGCACAAAGTCAGGATTGTAAACGCATGGCGTAAAAATGGCAAAATCACAGCTATGACGGGTGACGGCGTAAATGATGCGCCATCTATTAAAAATGCAGATATTGGCGTTGGTATGGGAATTACCGGTACGGATGTAACCAAAAATGTCGCTGACATGGTTCTGGCCGACGACAATTTTGCCACCATTGTTTCGGCCGTGGAAGAAGGACGCCGTATCTATGATAATATCCGAAAATCAATCCAATTCCTGTTATCCTCCAATTTGAGCGAAGTCCTGGCTATTTTCTGTTCATCTCTTTTGGGCTTTACCATTCTTAAACCCGTGCATCTTCTGTGGATCAATCTTATCACCGATACCTTTCCCGCATTGGCCCTTGGAATGGAGCGCGGGGAAAAAGATATTATGCAGCGCAAGCCGCGTGACGCCAAAGAGGGAATCTTTGCGCATGGCCTTGGCATAAACGTCATCTACCAAGGTGCGTTGGTGGCGCTTTTGACGATTACCGCATATTTTGTAGGCCACTATATGGAATCGGGCGTCTGGGAAATCGCCAACAGCAACGACGGTATGACGATGGCTTTTCTGACCATGTCGATGGCGGAAATATTCCATGCGTTTAACCTTCGTTCCCAAACCAAATCGATTTTTACCATCCTCCACCAAAATAAATTCCTCTGGGGCGCAATGGGGCTTTCGCTTATCCTGACAACGGCTGTCATATATATTCCTGGTTTATCTGACGCCTTCCAGTTTACTCATATTTCCCTCCCAGAATATTTTACCGCTTTAGGGCTTGCAATTCTTGTCATCCCAGTTGTCGAAGCAGTAAAATTCTTTCAGCGGCTGTATGAAAAGAAAAAAGCTGCATAACCCCTTACACCAAAACACCGGCTGCTCAAAGGCAGCCGGTGTTTTTTTTCTTGCTATATAACCCGCTTTTGGACAGCAGGCTTCCCGTTTTACTGAAACTCTGCGGCATTAAGATAAAAAGCAACGTGTTCTCTTAAAAAGCAGGCTGATCTGTTTTTCCCTCCGCTAATTTTAAAACGGCGAGGACTTCCTTTTCCGGAACAAAGTCAGGAGCCTTTCCATTCAATGCACATTCCTTAAAATAGGAAAGCTCCTCATAATAGCCGTCATCTGAAGTCAGATTGATGCCCTTCACTTCGCTTTTGTGTACAGCAGATAAGTCAACAGAAACCGGGACCGATTCATGCCCGCGTGGATATATGGTCATCTGCTTCCCGTCATATAGAATAACAGCCTTCTCACAGACTACCCGAAAATCGGCGCAAAACGGCATGGCACAGTTATACCATCCCGCTTCAGCTGTAATTTGGGCTGCACCATACTGCATCGTAACAGTATAAGCATCGGTATATCCCTCTTCAGAACAGGTTGCGCGGTGCTTGGTGATGTTATCGGGCATACCAAATACACTGACAATATAATCTATGTCATGGATACTCAAGTCAAACGGAACGCCGCCGCTTTTTTGTTCGTCCAACATCCAGTTTTCCCACGACCAAACGGGGGTACCTGACAACCGGCGGAATGCTGCGCGCATTACATTGCCATAGCGCTTGTCTCGGATCATCTCCCGCAAGGCCGCGTATGGCTGCATAAAACGCACTACCTGCGCCGTCATAAAGCAAACGCCGTTTTCTCTTGCCGTATCAAAAATCGCTTTTCCATCTTCATAGGAGAGCGCAAGCGGTTTCTCGCAAATGGTGTGCAGACCATGGGACAACGCCTTACAGGAAAGCGCGCGATGGAGATAGGACGGCACCGCAATATCGACAAGATCAATATCCGGTAAAGCTGCAAGCGCATCATCCATATCCGTAAAAACCGCCTCTCCATCCAGTGCTTTTTCCTGAGCGCGTCCCGGATATACGTCGCAAATCCCGGCGACCTGAACGTCGGGCATTTTGCGCCAGCATTCCAGATGATGGCTTCCCATCCCGCCAACACCTACCATTAATACTTTTGCCATTATGATTCCTCCGCCTCTTTTACATACTGCATCAAAAGATCACGAGCTTCTATGATATCAAGATCCTGCTGCTCTCCTTCGATTTCCCGTTCAATGGTCAGCGTCCCCTTATATCCAAGATGATATAATTTACGTATTACCTCTCGCAGGTTGGCTTTGCCTTCGCCGATTTTTACCTCTTTTCCAAGATCCCGGCCGTTGGTTGGATAAAGCCCGTCTTTGCAGTGCACGCCGCGTACATATTTTCCGAATACATCCAACGCATCTACAGGGTTGGCCTTGCCATAGAGGATCACGTTTGCTGTGTCAAGGTTGACACCCACATTATCAAACCCGATGTCCTCAATCGTCCGCAATAATGTCACCGGCGTCTCCTGTCCTGTCTCAAAGAGAAAATCTTGACCGTCCGCTTTTAATGTTTCTGCAATTTTCCTAAGGCAAACCAAAAGCGCCGGATAGTGCGGGTCATATGGATTTTCCGGAAGAAACCCTACATGTGTAACGATCGTTCGGACACCAAGCGACTTGGCAAATTGAGCACCGCTCAAAATCTCATTCATTCTTTGGTGCCGATACGCCGTAGGAACAAGCCCTAAAGTCTCTTGCCCTTCATAAAAGTTCCAAACAACAGGCCCTGTCCAGCCGCACCAAAACGCAGTAATGGTAATATCATACTTTTCAGCCGCCATTAAAATATGTTCCCGTTCCTCCGAGGTCCACAACGACGGATTCCAACTGATAAACTGGCAACAGGAAAAACCATTCTGTTTCATTTTAAAAAAAGCTTCTTCTGTTTTAAGCGCCTGATGTCCAACGCATACTCCAACGTCCATGATATCCCTCCAATGATTTGTCATAATACGTTTCTTGTGTTTTTACTATACCACAACCAAACAGAAAAGCAAGCTTTTTGTTCTTGCTGCACAGGGCTTTTGATTTACATTTTTTATTCGAGAAAAAACACCGAAAGACGGGCGATATTAATCGTCCGCCTTTCGGTGTAAAATCAATTGGGTATGAAGCTGTTTCTAGAACGCAAAATTAAAATTATGGCCACATGCCATTCTATCTAACGACTTGCAGGTTGTGAAAAAATATACCTACATTTTAATACCAATACCTATTCTATGCAAGCCATTCGCGGTATCTTTTATGCGTTAAAATAAAAACACTTTGTTTATGTGTTGATTATATCACGCCAATGTGAAAATGTCAAGAACAATATTAATATTTGTTCTTCTATTTATGTAGGTTTGTCAATGATGTGTTACAGATTAAGGGAAGCGAATAAGACCTGCTTAGGAGAGCGCCAAGAGAGAGGACGCATGGGGAAATTGTTGTAAGCCCGTTCACGGACAGCAAGCTGGGCTTTGAAATCATCAAAGCTATAGAAACGGTGAGAAGCATAGAATTCTTCGTTATCTTTACGGTGGCTGCGCTCCACTTTGCCATTGTGACGTGGGGTGTATGGACGGATGAGCTTGTGACGGATACCAAGCTTTTTCAGTTCCAGCTCAAAGAGCGTGGGTTTATCGGAGCCCTTCGGCAAGAGACGGTTCGTAAACTCGGCGCCATTGTCCGTCTGGACACATTCAATGAGATACGGGAACTTTTTCACAACATGGCGCAGGAAGGCAGTAGAGGAATATATTTATCGGTCGTGCTGACGGCGTGCATTGCCAGAAATGTGGTATGCACATGAGCACGGAGGAATACGCGAAATATTTAGCGCCGGTTGAAAAAGCAAAACGGCAACCAAGAAAGAAGGCTGCAAAAAATGAATGAATATCAAAGGATGCTGATGTACTTAAAAATCATGATGTGCAATCTTGCTGTCTTACACCACAACGCAGCGGGAGAAGGATGGTTTGAAGTACACAGAGAACTTGACCGCTGGCAACGCGATATTTCCGGCCATGTGGATGATCTGATTGAACGAGGTATCGCATTAGGATATCAAGAGGCAACAATTTCCGAGGGTATTCTTGCGTTTCAGAACGAAACATCCTGTTGGTTTCGCTTTTCACAAAACAGCAAGTGCCAAAAGCGATGAAGCCCCTTTTCAGCTTTCCCCTTGTTCAACTTAACTCAAACATTCCATTATACAATTGATAGTATATCCCTTTTTGCGCCAGAAGGCTCTCATGATCGCCGCGTTCCACAATTCTGCCATGCTCCAAAACCATAATGGCATCTGCATTTCGCACTGTACTCAAGCGGTGCGCTATAACGAATACCGTGCGACCTTTCATCAACTGATCCATTCCCTTTTCTATAAGAGATTCTGTCCGGGTATCGATGGAGGAAGTTGCTTCATCAAGGATCAAAACAGGAGGATCTGCAACAGCAGCGCGGGCAATAGCGAGCAATTGCCGCTGCCCCTGCGAAAGGTTTGCTCCATCTGATGTGATCATCGTCTGATAACCGCGCGGCAATCGCCGTATGAAGCTGTCCGCATTGGCAATTTTAGCGGCTTGTTCAATTTCCTGTTGCGAAGCATCCAGCTTTCCAAATCGAATATTGTCTGCAATGGTCCCGGTAAAAAGGTGGGTGTCCTGGAGGACGATCCCCAACGACCGCCTCAAATCTGCCTTTTTGATGTCCCGAACATCAAACCCGTCATATAAAATTGAGCCGCCCTGGACATCATAAAAACGGTTGATCAAATTTGTAATAGTGGTTTTTCCAGCGCCGGTGGAACCCACAAACGCGATCTTTTGCCCGGGTTTTGCATAGAGCGTAATATTATTTAAGACGGGATGCCGTTCTTGATAGCCAAAATCCACATTTTGAAAACGAACGTCGCCTTTTAAAGGCGTCAGCGTCCCCTCTTCTTCTTTCCAAAACCATTTTTCTATTTTAGAAGAAGCGTTTTTGTCAACTGCCCGAACAAGTTTAACCTGCCCTTTATCTATTTCCGGTTCACGATCCATCACTTCAAAGACGCGTTCAGCTCCTGCAAGCGCCGCCAACAAAAAATTGCTTTGTTGTGTGAACTGGTTTATAGGGGCCGCGGCTTGCCGGACAAACACCAAATAGCTTGCAAGGCTTCCCACATCCGTTTTTCCCGTCATCGCCATAATACCGCCTAAAATAGCGACGATCGCATAGTTGACATAGGAAATGCTTACAACCGCCGGAACCATCGTTGCGGCATAAGACTGCGCCCCGGTGCCCGCTTCGCGAAGGGCCTCGTTTTTTTTGCGGAATGCATCTAAATTTGCCTTTTCATGATTAAACACCTTAACAACTTTCTGTCCGTTTACCATCTCTTCAATGTAGCCGTCCAGTTCGCCAAGGCTGGCCTGTTGTTTCGAATAATACGCTTTACTTCGCTTTCCGCTGAACCGGACGTACCAGAACATGATAATATAACAAACGGCAACAACCAATGAGAGACGCCAGTTGAGAATAAACAAAATAATAAGAGTGCCCGCCATCTGAATAAAGCTTTGGATCAGCATGGAAAAGCTGTTGTTTAAAGCATCCGAAATAGTATCTATATCATTCGTAAAATAGCTCATGACATCGCCGTGCTGCCTGGAATCAAAAAATTTTAAAGGAAGCGTCTGAAGATGAGCAAAAAGATCGCGGCGGATATCAAATAAAACTTTTTGTGCTGCCCTTACCATAATTTGCGTATAGCCGTAAGAAGAAAGCACGCCAACACCATATATGACTATTGTTATGACTATCCCGAATAAGAGCGTCTGATAATCGCCTGAGCTTAGACTGTTTACTACAGGGCGGATCATATACGTACCAAGAAGATTTGCAGAGGCACTGCACGCAACCAAAATGGCAACGGCCAAAAGCAAAAAACGATGACGGCCCATATACGTAAGCAGGGACCGCAGCGTATATTTTAAATTTTTCGGCTTTTTACCGCTGAGCTGACGAGCCATGCATCTCGCCTCCTTTCATCTGGGAATCGTAAATCTCTTGATATATCGGATCCTCCGCCAAAAGCTGCGCATGTGTACCGACCGCATGGATACGGCCGTCTTCCATAATAACAATCTGATCGGTTTCCATGACCGAAGTAATCCGCTGGGCGATAATGATTTTTGTTACTTCGGGAAGGTTTGCTAACGCTTTACGAATTTGCGCTTCTGTCGCAGTATCAACCGCACTGGTAGAATCGTCAAAAATCAAAATTTTGGGGTGCTTAAGCAGTGTTCGGGCAATACACAGGCGTTGCTTTTGCCCGCCGGAGACATTGACGCCGCCTTGCCCAAGGTCGGTATCCAGACCTTTTGGCATGCGTTCAAGGAATTCATCTGCACAAGCAGCTCGGCAAGCGGCCCAAAGCGCTTCATCATCTGCATCCGGATTTCCCCACAAAAGATTATCCCGTATGGTCCCGGAAAAGAGAACATTTTTTTGCAGTACAATACCGACGGCGTCCCGCAGTGCGTGCAGATCGTATTCACGGACATCTTTCCCGCCGACCCGGACCATCCCTTCGCTGACATCGTAAAGGCGCGGTATCAACTGTACTAAAGTGGTTTTCGCAGAACCGGTTCCCCCGAGGATCCCTATGGTCTGTCCAGCCTTAATATGCAAATCCACATGGGAAAGGGCGTCTTCATCCGCTTCCTTATTGTACCGGAAAGAAACATTGTCAAAATCAATGCTCCCGCTGGAGATATCCGTTTTTGCGCCTTTGGGAGAGGAAAGCGCGATATCTTCATCGAGGACCTCACCGATACGCTGTGCACTGGCCAAAGAGCGGGTGAGCAGAAGAAATACATTTGAAATCATCATCATGGAATTCATGACTTGAAAAACATAGCTTAGAAACCCGGTTAGATCGCCTACCTGAAGCGTTCCTCCCAGAATCATTTTTCCGCCAAACCACATGATCAGGACAACCGATGTATACATAACCAACTGGAACGCAGGCAGGTTGAGCACCGCATAACGGAATGTTTTTTGTGTCGTATCCATTAATTTGGTGTTGACCTCGTCAAATTTTTTCTCTTCGTATTCTCCCCGCACAAAAGCTTTTACCGCCCGGATAGCTGTCAGAGCCTCCTGCACGACATTATTTAGACGGTCTACGGCTTTTTGCATGATTCCGTACATTGGCGCAATTTTACGCAGGATAAAAAATAAAATGACGCCTAACACCGGTGCACCGACTAAAAAAACCAGCGCCAATCTTGGGTTCATCCAAAATGAAAGCGCAACGCCCATAATTAGCATAACAGGGCCGCGGACCAGCGGGCGGAAACCGCCGTTAATTGCGTTTTGCAGCACGGTAACGTCTGTTGTCATGCGTGTAACAAGGGAAGACGTCTCAAAGTGATCCAGATTAGAGAAAGCATAGTCCTGTACTTTTTGATACTGTGCCTCCCGTATGCGGGAACCCCACCCATAGGCAGCCCGAGCAGCAAACCGTGCATAAAGCAGGCCGGTGATCAGGGACAGTATAGCACACGCGCCCATTTGAACGCCCTTCCATAAAATATAGGAGATATCATGATTTACCGCACCAATATCAATGAGATCCGCCATAAGCATCGGAATAAACAATTCAAAACAGGTCTCCGCAATAATCAAAAGTGCACCGATGATCATATCTTTGCGGTATGGGCCAAGATAGTGTGCGAGACGTCTTAGGTCGTGCAAGGCGATCCCTCCTTATCTATGCGCAAATTCTGATAAGCACGGAATAAAAAATCTGCGAATTGCCGCTGTTCCGACGGCGAAAATCCGCAAAGCATGATATCCTCCGTTTCTTGGCAATAGCTCCGCCACGCCTGAAGCGCTTTTTGTCCTTTCGCGGTGAGATTTACCAAGTTGCAGCGCCTGCTTTGCTCGCTTGGCTGACGTGTAATAAAATCACCTTTTTCCAATGAATCCAGCATCCTCGATATGGCGGCGGAATCCACGTCAAAATACTCCGCAAGCTGGCTTTGCTTGCAAGGGCCGTTGGTATCCAGATAGGCTAATAATTTTGGCTGGCCGATTTCCAAACCAATTTTCCCTAAATAAGGGCGCAGATGATTGCGTTCGGCATGAAACGCGCGGTACAGCAGCATATGAAATGTTTTCTCCATAGGCGCCTCCTTGTATTATAGCTGATAGATCAACTATTGATAAGTCAATTATATACTACGCTTTTTACTTGTCAAGCTTAAACTTATTGAAATGATCCAAGCGACAGACAAAACGCAGCTATACTCGTTCACTGAGGCAGCGGGTATAAACGGCTGATTTCTGTCAGTCCGTTTTCATGCCGGAGCCAAACAGGGAAGTGCATACCGCGTTTTTCTATGAATAAAATTCCTTTTTGCAAACGACGATAAGAAAAATCGCTGAAACGATAGCTGACATATTTCAGTTCCACCATACTTTTTAAGTACCTATTTAGATTCTGACTTGAGGTATACAAAAAGAAGGGCTATTTGCAGCCCTTCTTTTTGTTGGCATATATAATTTTAATGCAAACGTTCAGTGCTTGTGCATTTGTCTTCCTCCTATATCTTCCTCCCCTATAAGCAAAAGGGCGGCAGAAATGCCGCCCCCGATCTTCTCTGTTATCGCTCCGTAATATGCAAAGCGCTTTTCAATGCCGCTTGCAGAACGGCAGAAAAATTGATCCCTTCGCGTTCTGCCGTGGTATTCAACCATGCAGGAATGGTCGGCGTTTTCTTTACTGCCTTGTTGTCGTAGTATTTCCGATACTCTAACGTATCGCAAGCGACAAGCGAAACGAATTCGTCCTTCCCTGTTTTGATTGCAGACGCCTCCGAAGCGAGTGGAATATTTGCTTTTTTCTCTTCAAGATTATACAGCGTCAAGCATAGAGCACCGGAAGCCATTTCGTATGCGTCTTGAAGGCCGTCCCCTTGTGTATAGCAGCTTTCCAAATCCGGAAAACGGACTGTATAAAACCCTCCTTCTTTCGCGAAGATTGCCGGATAGATATATTTTGCCATTTTTTACCCTCGTCTGTTGATTATGATATAGTGTAGGGCAGGGGCTTTATTCAAGCCCCGCATCTTTCTTAATGCCTGCATTTCAGCGCTATACGATAAATATAGCCTTATTTTGCACCGCATTTTACTAAAATGCCAATCCGCATACATTCCTCATAAAACCGGACAAGAGTCTGGTCATCTATCGTTTTTCCCCATAAATCGTTCCGGCATTTTCCCATTATTGGCAACACATATTGCATCTATTATCTCTTCTTTGCGGTTTTCGACGTCTGGCAGATCGCAGACGACATCGTTTAAGTCATATGGACCATTGTGGAAATGCCCAACCGCGGCGCCATGAAACACTCCGTCAATCAGCAGGTACTGCAACGGTTCATGATCATAGGAAAGTCCATCTGTCAAACTTTTGGTCATTTCTTTTAAGACATGTTCCTGCGCCTTATAGATAAAATCATTCCGATGGATTGCATAAACAAAACGCATCGTTTTCGGTGAATAATGCGCGAGCAAATTCGCATCGTTTTTCAGGATATAGCCTGATTCTAATGCAATCAATACCCCTTCTGAGACCAGCTCAGAAACAGCAAGCTTAATCTCTTTTTCAGGAATTTTATAGAATGACCTTGCCATAGCCGTATCAAACCACACCATTCTATAGGCAAACCGCTGCAGCACCATTTTGACGGCTTCTATTTTAGAATATTTATCTTTCTTTATTCCCGGGAACATCTCTGCAAACCGATACCAGCTGCGATCCCATTCACCGTCATACTGATCTTCATAAATCAAAAATGCTTCCTGCAAACGGTGAAGGATAGGAGTAATCTGCTTTACAAGCAGCCCTGTTTCCTTTTTGATCTGTTGGATATTAAGCGGCCCTGCGGTTTCAATTAGCTCTAGAATTTGCAGCTGCTCAATTGTCGGTCTGGAAAGGGGCTTTTGATAAAGGGCCGCAAACAATTCAATGTCGCGGGAATCGATCCATCCCAAATTCCCACCTGCAAATCTCCCTTTAATCAGCTGACGCTTCAACTGGCGGCGGCGGTTAAACTCCATATCGTCAAAATCTGTACGAAAGACAAGCGTGGGCGGCTGACCAAACCCGCTCCAGTATACGTTTTGTACAGGCTGCATATCGCGATATAAATCTATGTATTGGGCTTCATCCGCTTTTTTGATAAAACATTGCCGCTCCATTCGAAGGGATATTATTTTTTGCATCACGCCTATCCGCTCCTTTCTTATCCGTATGTCAACATCTGCACCGCCAATACCGGCCCCGCATATCTTTAACGCCCAATAAG
>ERZ1643249.774-NODE-774-length-34271-cov-5.703852_pt1 | contig 34271 bp, 41 predicted proteins | sample MGYA00579263_ERZ1643249 | MGnify/ENA primary metagenome ERZ1643249 (study PRJEB29033, sample SAMEA4952264) | chicken gut metagenome | biome: Broiler Chicken; feature: Gastrointestinal Tract; material: Caecum | place: Ireland | collected 2018 | study: Broiler...
CCTAAAAAAAGTCGGGCTTGAGCTTATGTTTTTAACGCCCGAGAAATGCTCCTGCGATGAAGGTATCAGCGCTGTCGAACTGTCAAAACTGCTCGGTATGAATCTTGATATCGTAAAAAGAAAGCTTAAAATTCTCTATGACCATAATATCGTGCGCGTAATCGGCATAAACCCGAAGTTGTGGAAGTTTGACGAGTACAGTTTTCAGAGAATGGACGAGGATGACCCCGTGTATCAGCTTTTATGCTCTTTTGACGATGTGGATTTTGACAGGTATTTTCAATATTGATTAAAAAAAACGACGAGATTGAACTTAATATAGAAAAGCTCACCTACAGGGGTCTTGCTCTGGGGCGCTGCTTTAGCGGGGATACACCAAACGGGTTTGTGGTTTTTGTAAAAAATGCGCTAAGTAAAGATAAAGTAAAAGTTAAAATAACAAAAGTCAATAAACACTACGCATACGGGGAAATTATTGAAATAATAAGCCCCTCGCCCCGCAGGCAAAAGCCTTTTTGTCCTTTATTTAACGCTTGCGGGGCGTGCAGTTTTCAACATGCGGAGTATGATTTTTTAGTTAAAGAAAAAAATAACATGTTAAAAGAGGCTTTTTTACAGCTTGACTATGAGGTTGAGTTTTTGGAGCCGATAAAAAGCCCTGCTGACAGGCAATACCGCCACAAAGTACAGTACAGAATATCCGAAACAAAAAACTCAAAACGCCTGCTTGCGGGGTATTTCAGAGAAAAAACGCACGATATAGTAAACATTAAGTTTTGCCCCATTCAGCCGCGCATAGCGGATGAGGCAGTTGAATTTCTGCGCGAAAACTGGAAATTGGGCGGATATGTGGAAAAAACGCACAAAGGACTTTTAAAAAGTTTTATTATAAGATTTTCTTCCGACCTTAAAAGCGCTCTTGTGACGCTTGTTTTAAACTCTTCGCGGGACAATTGGGAAAAAATCAGGCAGGATGTTGAAGATTTTGCAAAGTCAATGAAGGAGAGATTCAGCGAGATTAAAGGCGTGGCGGTGAATTTTAACCCTGATAAGACAAACTGCATTTTAACGGATGATTACGAGTATTTAGACGGCGAAAACTCCATAGTAGAAACACTTTTGAGCGAAGACGGCACAAAAAGAAGTTATAAAATCTCGCATGACAGCTTTTTTCAGGTAAATCCCAAATGTGCGGCAAGGATTTTTGATGAGGTAAAAAGAAATGTTAAAGAAGGCTCAACCGTGCTTGATGCCTACGGGGGAGTAGGGGCAATAGGCATATGGCTTTCAGATAAAGCGCATAAAATCTGCCTTGTGGAAGAAAACAGAAGCGCGACTGATGACGCGAAGTATAATTTTAAATTAAACGGGTGCAGGAATTATGAAGTCTTTTTAGGCGATGCCAAAGAGCGTTTCAGGGAATTTTTAAAAGAAAAGAGAAAATTTACCCACGTTATTATCGACCCGCCGCGAAAAGGCTCTGATAATGAGGCTCTTGAGGCTCTGGCAAAATTGACGGACAGCATTATTTATGTAAGCTGCAATCCGCAGACACTGGTGAGGGATATTAAATACCTTCAAACACTTGGTTTTAGGGCAAAAACCACGCGTGCGGCGGATATGTTCCCATATTCTTATCATATTGAATCGGTTACGGTGATTGAACGTGGGTAAGAAATTTGTACTAAAAACACTCGGCTGCAAGACAAACGCCATTGAGGGGCAGATAATCGCTTCAGCACTTCTGGAAGCAGGATTCAGTCAGGTTGAGGATTTTAGCGGTGCGGATATTTTTATATTGAACTCATGTTCTGTTACATCGCACAGCGACTCGCAGAGTGCTTATCTTTTGAATCGGGCGAAGCGGGAAAACCCTTTGATTAAGAATATTTTAACGGGCTGCGTGGCGCAGACGATTGATATGCATAAGGGTTTTGAGCTTGAAAATGTTGATTTAATTCTTGGAAACAATGAAAAACTGGACATAGAAAAATATCTTTTTAAAGAAGAAAAAAAATGCGTCGGAGATATATTTGCCCTTGAGAAATTTAACCATAAAACAGTCCAAAACCCTCATCAGACGCGCGTAAGCATAAAAATTCAGGAAGGCTGCAACAACAGGTGTTCTTACTGCATAATCCCTTATGCAAGAGGAAATTCGCGCTCAAACAGTGTGGAAAATATCCTCGAACAAATCGAACTTCTTGCAAAAAACGGTACAAAAGAAGCGGTTTTAACAGGCATTCACATAGGCCAGTGGGGGCTTGAGCGGGGGCTCGAACTTGTTGATTTGTTGTATGAAATTGAAAAAAGCCCCATAGCGCGCTTTCGGCTGGGGTCTTTATATGTTAATGAAATTGACGGGAAACTGCTGGAGTTTTTAAAAGTTTCAAAAAAATTCTGCCCGCATTTTCATCTGTCCCTGCAGTCATTATGCGACAAAACTCTTTGCAATATGAACAGAAACTACACAAGCACCGAAGCGCTTGAAATTATGGAAAAGCTGTATAATTCCTTTGACGAACCGTTTTTAGGCTGCGACATCATTGCAGGATTCCCCGGCGAAAGTGATGAAGATTTTGAGATTACATATAAAAACCTTTTGAGCTCAAAGATAAGCTATATCCACGCTTTTCCGTATTCAAAAAGGGAAAACACGCCTGCCGCAAAAATGAAAGAGCAGATTTGCGACACAGTGAAAACAAGGCGCACACAAAGGCTTATAGAACTTTCAAAAGACAAGCATAATGCATTTTTAGAGAGAAATAAAAACAAAACACACGAACTGCTGTTTGAAAGAAAATCCCCTAAAACAGGCGCCTACAGTGCTGTTACAAGGAATTATATAAAAGTTTTTATAAAAGACGAACGTGATAATTTAAGAAATACACTTAAAGCCGTTGATATGAGCACTTTTGACAAATTATATTAAGAATTATTACAGAAATTATATATTTTTTATCTAAAAAGTCAATATTTTTGAAAGCCTGTTTTTTATTATAGTACGAGGAATATTTTACACACAAGGAAAAGAGAAATGCTGACACAGGCTCAAATCAATGAAAACATCGAAAACTTTTTTATAGTAAACTCGGCGGTAAACGAGTACAAACAAACAAAAGCCGCAATAACAGACGCTATTAAACCTCCCAAAAAAAGAGTTTACCGCAGCATGGAAAAACTCCTTAAGGAATGCTATTTTATCGGCTCGCTTAAATACGGAAATAATTTCATAGCTTAGAAATCATAATTTTGAATAAAGCCGCATCGGCTTTTTGAACCCTGGGTAAAGGTTCTTCTGACCTTTTTTTCAGAAATTTCTTTTTGATACTGCTCTTCTTTAAGAGCGTTAATTCTTGCTAAATCGCCTTTGGGGCTGAATTTATTAAGACATTTTGTGCACACAAAGCTTGATTTTTGATCGCCCTCGATTTCTATTCCGCAAAATCTGCACTTTATAATAAGTTTTGGCATAACCGAAAACAATCTGCCTTTTTCAATAAGTTCTTCAAGCTCGTTTTTGTTTATGCCAAGCTCCGCTACTATTTCTTCAATAGTTGTTTTTTGGCCTTCTTTTTTGTTTATGAATGCTTTTATCTTTTCCACCACTTCAAGTTCAGCCTTAAAGCAGTTGTCACAGATATCTCTTGACCCTTTGATAAAAAGAGAGCCGCATTTTTTACAGTTAATTAATCCGCCTTGCTGGTTCATAACAATATAGTACCAGTTTTATTTAAGATATACAAATAAATTAATACTTGTATTAATTGAATTTTAATTATAAAATAAACTAGTATAAACGCTACTCGTCTTTTTAATTAGGGAGAATTTTAGATTATTGCTGATTTTTTTGATGGAAACATACTATAAGGCCAAGAAGGATATTTTCTATGTATACTAACAAATGCACCAAATGCGGTAAGGAGTTTGAAACAAAAAACCCCAAGAGAGTTATATGCCCGGAGTGTTTGTATCCTGACAGAACTCCCATTCTGCAAGACCCCTCGACGCCCTCTGCCGCAAATGCCGCCCAGTACCCCAGAAGCTACAGCGCCGGAACAGGAAATGAAGGCGGATATAAAAGATTTAACAAAGACCAGAATCGTCAGGGTCAAAGACCTAATTTTCAAAAACGCGATAACTCCTTTGGACAAAGGCGCCCCAGACCTAATAATAACAGACGTGCGCAGCGCAGCGCAGGCAAGCCGAAACTGCTTCTTGTAAACAAAGAACAGCTTTTGCAGATAGAAGAACTCTACAAAAAAATGCTGCCCCTGCCTAATCCTGACGCGCATGAAGTAATAGGTGAAAAAATAGGGCTTGAGCCCAAAAAGGTATTTTTTGGCATAAATCTTATAAGACAAAAAATGATGCTGCCAAAAATTGCATATCCCAAAAGAAAACTTGCAATCACGCCGGATCAGTTAATGGCCATAAAAAATCTTTACGAGCCTTTGCTGCCGCTGCCGCCTATCGGCTGCCATAAAATCCTTGCAGCACAGCTTAAAATGGATGAGTGGCGCGTGCATGTCGGCATAGGACTTGTCAGAAAACAAATGGGGTTAGAGCGCTGGAATCAGGAAAGAGAAGACGCACCTCAGGAATACAAGAAAAAAACCGAGTGATTTGTTTATAAAACTTAACAATATCTGCCGCATGTTGCAAAAAAAATTCTTGAACGGTTTTGTTATTTTTGAACGTGTGCACAGGGCTTAAATATGAAACTTTCAAACATGCCGCCCGTATTTAATAATTTTAATATGGCGGGTGCAGAAACACAAACCGATAATAACAGCCGCAATAAAGATTCCGTCAAGCAAACGGATACTTCGGACAATACAAAAAACAAAGAACGCATTGAGGCTGAACTTAAAAAAGGCACAAAAAGCCATCCCGCACTCAAATGTATAGCGGGCATAGCTGCCGCAGGAATAGCCTTTTGCTATGCCGTTCCTTTTGTCAGACATAATGTTTTCCAAGGTGTAAACCCGAGCCTTGTAGATGTAAATAAAGGCCATGGCCTCTCCAAAAGAAATTTTATAGAGTTTTCAGACCAGCTTGAACTAAAACGTACAGAGGTAATAAATTTCATACAAGAAAGATTCGCCAAGCTAAAAGAAGGCATACGCAGAAACTTTTTCTCATACAACCAGGAAAAACCGGAAAAACTTTGCAAAGTGAGGGATATCCCCAAAAACTTTGTTAAAGGAATACTGAATGAAATAAATGAATTTACTTCTTTCACAAAGAAAATATCAAGAAAAATTGAAGCAGATTATGCGCAATTTGACAAAAAATAATTTCAAAATATGATATCATATATTTATGACGCAGATTAAAAGTACGGTTTTTTATGACAGTTCAAAATTAAAAAACGTTCTTAAGGATACCGGCTTTGAGTTTGAAAAGCAGGCATTCACACCGTCTGTCATTGCTTTTATCCACCATTTTCTGCCGCTCAGAATGAAATTTTTAAGCGAGTCTTATGTAGCTTATGAAAAAGATAAAATTCTCGGCCTAATTACACTTGAAAAAGATGAAAAAAGCAGAAAAAGACTCAAGATTACAAGAGTATTTCTTGAGCAAAATTCCCTCGATATAGGAAAACTCTTACTTGAATATGTAATAACAAGATATTGCGCAATGGGAGCGGTTTCATATCAGGTGGTAGTGGAAGATACAAGAGCCGACCTGCTCTCGCTTTTTATTGACGGCTGCGGCTTTAGAAAAAGCGCAGCAGAGTACCTGTACAGACTGCAAAAAGAAAATTTAAAATACAATGAAAACATAACACCTGAAGGTTTTAAATTTTACAAAAACATACGCGTAAGCGAAGTTTGCAAACTCTATAACGCTAATATCCATTCTTACCTACGCCCGAATTTTATGAAAACAAGAGAACAATTTGAGCCGGATTTTGCATGCGGAATAAGCGATAAAACATCTTTTGCCTATACCCTTGAAGATGAGCAAAAAGGCAAAGTATACGGATACTTTAACATTACAACATACAACAACACGGATTATGTTTTGGATTTTGTACTGGACAGCGCTTTTGAAATATACTTTGAAGATGCCCTGTCTTTTGTGGCACGCAGTTTGGACAAAAGAACAAAAAAATGGAATCTTTACATAAAAATAAAAAGCTGTTTTTCAAACTATAAAACTTTTAAAGAGTACATGGAGTTTAAAAACTTCGCACTTGTTAAATCCAGCAGCATTTTAACAAAAGACTACTTAAGAGAAATCAGGGAAAAAAATCTGCTCAACAGCGCAAAAATCGTCTTTAACGACATAACACCGGCTTTTAAAACAAATTCCTGAAAATTTATTTTTTCTTCCTGAGTTTTAAATTAAACAACTCAAAATCTTCAAAATCATCAGGCTCTATAAAAAACCTCGATATTCCAAGGGGAATGATTTTAAATTTAGGGTTTTGCTTCTTTTCGTATTTTAATTTAAATGCCGAAGTGCAGACGATTTTGTTTTTATAATTGAAAGAATCTACTTTTTCAAGAAATTCCATTGCCTTAAAGACATTTGCACCCGATTTTATGGCATCCGTTGAAATTGAAAACTCGGTTGTTATATCTTTTTTTGTATTAGATTCATTAAAAACTTTTAACTCTTCAAGGAAATCCCCGATAAAATCATCAAATCTTGAAAAATCCTCGCATACGAGAAAAAGCTTGTCAGACATAATTCCTTTTGAATTTCTGTATTTGGAGCTTACATTTTTAACAATATTTGAATAAAACTCTTTTTTCAAAAGGTCAAACTCGCCCTTGCGGCTCACAGAAAGATTGTATGCAGGTTTTAAAACAAGGCTGAATAAAATGGTAAAACGCGCATATTTTTCAACTTCCTGTTCAAATTCTTTTTTAAGAATGGTATTAATACTGTTCACTTCTTTGCTTTTTTTGCGAAGCGTTCTCATTTCTTCAAAATTGTAAAGGTCTATAACCCGTTGCGCAAAAAAGTCAAAAATATAGTGAAAACCTATAAAAAGTCCCGAAGAAACAATATAAGACATATCAATGAGTCTGTCCTCATAGTCAATGTTAAAAGGGATAATATTCCTTGTAAACTCGGCAAAAGGCTCAAAGGGGATATTTAAAATGTCATAAACGGCAAGATTGAAAAAGCTTAAAAGCCATAAAAGCGCATAAAAAAACGAAATCACGGGGCATATGACTTTTAAAACTATAAAAAAGTTATAAAGCTGCGCATAAAATTTTTTCATCTATATTTCCATATTATCTATAAGTCTTGTATCCGTGGGTGCAATCTTTGCCGCAATGAGCATAAGAGCGGGCTCTTTTTCATCCTGCCAGTCTTCAAATGTTTCCGGATTAACAATTTCAATATAATCAACAAGCGTGCCTTCAAGAATTTTAAGTGCACTGTCGCAAAGAATCTGCCTGTCATTTATGCCCTTTTGACGAAGCTCTTTTGCATATTTAAGCGCCTTATAAAGTTTAAGTGCATCTTCTCTTGATTCCTCTTTAAGATAAGAATTTCTGCTTGAAAGCGCAAGACCGTCATTTTCTCTTACTATCGGACAGGGAACGATTTCAACGTTAAAATTTAAATCTTTTACCATTTTTTTAATTATAAAAAGCTGCTGGGCATCTTTTTGGCCAAAATATGCTTTTGTGCAGCCCGTTATATTAAAAAGCTTGGATACAACGGTTGCCACCCCGTCAAAGTGTCCGGGTCTGCTTTTTCCGCAGAGTTTATTTATGGCGGAATACGGAGGACAAACAAGGGTAAGTTCTTTTGTATCCTGATACATTTCATCAACCGCAGGGGCAAAAACAATGTCGGCGCCGAGGTTTTCACAGAGCTTTGCATCTTTTTCAAGAGTTCTGGGGTATTTGTCAAAATCCTCATTTATACCAAATTGAACAGGATTTACAAAAACACTCACCACTGTAAAATCGTTTTGCTCCACACTTTTTTTAATCAGGCTCGCATGACCTTCATGAAGCGCTCCCATAGTCGGTACAAGACCGATTTCAAGAGTTCTCTTATCTTTTAGTATATTTTTAAGTTCTTCAATTTTGTGTATAATTTTCAAGTTTCCGCGCCTCTTCATTATCCAGTGTAAAACTTTCCGAGATGCTGGGGAAATTGCCCTTTTCCACATCATTACAGTATGCACGCGCAACGTTATAAATTATATCCTTAAGACTGGAGTACTGACGTGCAAACTTGGGACAGAAGTTATCATATTTACCCAGAATATCATCACTGACAAGTATCTGACCGTCGCAATACCTGCCGCCGCCTATACCTATTGTCGGTATATTAAGCCGCTCTGTAATAAACTTTGAACTCTCGGCAGGCACCATCTCCAAAACAACGCTAAATGCGCCCGCCTTCTCAAGCGCCTGAGCCATTTGAAGAATCTCAAGTGTTGCTTGGGTGTCTTTCCCCGATACAAAATGACCGCCTATTGTATTTATATATTGAGGAGTAAAACCTAAATGCCCCATAACCGGAATACCGTTTTGGGTCAGACGGCTTACAAGCTGGATTATATAAGGGCTTGCACCCTCGATTTTAACAGCCTGCGCTCCGTTTTGAATGAATCTGCCCGCGTTTTTAATACCCTCTTCAATAGATATATGATAAGACATAAAAGGCATATCAGCCACAACAAGTGCGCTTTCAACCCCGCGCGCTACTGCTTTTGTAAATACAAGCATTTCATCCGTGCTGACTTGCGTTGTGGAACCGTACCCCAGAGCCACTTGGGCAAGAGAGTCGCCGACAAGAATGATATCTACTCCCGCTTTATCAAAATATTTTGCCGTAGAGTAGTCATACGCAGTAAGCGCGGTTATTTTCTTTCCCTGTTTTTTAAAATCAATAATTTTTTTTGCAGTTTTTTTCATGAAACCCACTATTTTTTAACTGTCAGATGTCTCTTGGAACTTCTCTTATACCACCAGTATATGGACTTTGCCAATCTTGAGGGCGAGTGCCTTACAAGGCCCTCTTTATTATCCTCAATAAGCTTATTCATAACTATTTCCAGACCCATTTTTTTAATTCTTGATGTATCAATCTCAACGGGCAGAGAATCCGCTTCTTCATATTTTTTAGCAAGATTCTGGGGCATAAAGTTGTTTATCAAAATTGCATCAAAGAGCTTTTTATCGACAATTCCCGTTACAAGTTTTGCATGTTTAAATAACACTTCCGCATGGTCTGCGGCAGAATAGTTATCGGTTTCGCCCGGCTGGGTCATTATATTGCAGACATATATTTTCTTGGCCTTTGAATTTAATATCGCGGATGAAATTTCTTTGACAAGTAAATTAGGAGTAATTGAAGTGTAGAGACTGCCCGGCCCAAGGACTATAAGGTCGGCGTTATTTATGGCTTCTATTACATCCTGAGAGGGTTTGCAGTTTTTAGGCTCACAGGAAAGTTCGATAATTTTTTTGCCCGCTTCGGGAATATGGCTCTCGCCCTTTACAATTGAACCATCCTCCATCTTTGCCACAAGGCGCATATCATCCGTTGTGGCAGGAAGCACACGGCCTCTTATTAAAAGAACTTTTGAAGATTCCTTAATAGCACTTATCATATCACCGCAAATATTTGACATAGCGGTAATAAAAAGATTGCCGAAACTGTGTCCTTCAAGCCCCTCGCCTGTTTTAAACCTGTATTGAAAGAGTTTTGTTACAATGTCCTCATCATCGGCGAGCGCCGCTATACAGTTTCTTATATCACCGGGAGGCAAAACGCCCATTTCTTCTCTTAAACGGCCTGATGAGCCGCCGTCATCACCCACGGTTACGATTGCCGTTATATTGTTGGTAATTTTTTTAAGACCCTTGAGCATGGTAGAAAGCCCCGTGCCGCCGCCGACTGCAACGATTTTTGGCCCGTGGTCAAGTTTCATTTTGCGATAAACCACTTCCCCCAGAGATTTTTGCGTCCTTTCTCCTCTTAAGCCCAGAGTGGTAAAGTTTGTTTTTTTCCATGCCTGAATAAAAATGATTGCACCCAAAAGTATAAAAACAAACCCCACAGGCTCGGGAGGCACAATATGGACAATTTTTTTAGCGGTTTCAACAATAAAATATATAGGTTCCAGCTTAAATAAAAAAGTAAGCCCTAAAGCTGCAAGTACAGAGCCTATTATAATAAGTGCAAACCATCTTTTTATTTTTAAACCGGGCACAAGCCAGATGGCATCTTTTGGAATTTTGACTTTTCTTTTAAAAATCTTCATACCGGCTAAATCTGACCTCCGACGCGGTTATAATTAACAGGAGTAGGCTTGAGCACCTCGCTCGCTCGCTTTGCACTTTCTAAATCTTTAAAGTGCAGCGTGTCGGGCTTAACCTCAAGTTCGCGGATTTGTCTTATGGTGCCGTAGTCCTCAAAATTAACTTCATAAGCACATTTTATGCCTGTTTCTTTTTCAAGAATTTCTTTTGTCTCAGGGTTATTTACAAACAAATTCAGCCAGGGGTTAAATTTCTTTACGGCGCAGGCAACTTTTTTTGCAAAATCAATGTTTTCATTCAGTTCATTTTTCATAGCCCCATGCAGTCTTACATGTTCGATTTCAAGACCCATCGCCTGAGCAAATGAAGCAATGGCGCCGATTTGATATAAAACGGTTGTTTCAATTTCCTCATCCGTCAGTTCAACTTTTCTTGAGCCGAAACCCTGAATATCCTGATAACCGATATGCGCGCCTATTGAAACATTGTGTTCTTTGGCAAACTCCATAGCCTTTTTAATGCTTAGGGGGTCGCCCGCATGGAAACCTGCGGCAATGTTTATGGAACTCATAAACTCCGCTGTTTTCAGCTCCTGCTCATTTTTATATACCCCGTACTCCTGGGCGCAATCACAGTTGAAATCAAACACTAATTTATTCCTTATCAATCCTCTAACTGATTATGTAAAGATTATACAACAAAATGTTTAATTATGTTCATTGTTCAGGCAATTTTCATACATTTTACTTATGTATTAAAAATCCGATCTCCGGCATCTCCCAATCCGGGCACTATATAACCTCTGGCGTTCAATTCTTTATCAATCGAGCAGGTAATAATTTTAACCCCGTTAAACGTGCTGCTCAGGCGCTTAATGCCCTCGGGCGCGGCAAGCAGACATACAAAAGTGATGTTTTCTTGAGGAATGCCTTTTTTTATAAAATTGCCCACCCCGTCAAGCGCGGAGTTTCCTGTTGCAAGCATAGGGTCAAGTACAAAAACGTAAGTATTCTCAGGGTCTTTAGGCGCCTCGCTTATTTTGTTATAATACCAGACAGGCTGAAGCGTGCGCTCATCGCGGTACATGCCCAGATGATGAATATGCGCCTGCGGCATCATTTCCTGCGCCACTTCGCAAAACATCATGCCGGCACGCAAAATAGGTGCTATTATTATATTTAAATCTTCTTTTATACTCTCGCATTCACACTCACAAACAGGTGTTTTGATATTTTTAACCTCCGTGGGCAGGTTTTTTGAAGCTTCCAGAAAAACTGCATAAGAAATACGCTTCAATGCGGCGCGAAATTTCTCGCCGTCAGTTTTTTCATCCCTTAAAACACTGAGATTATGTTTTATTAAAGGGTGGTTAATAACACATATATTGCCGTTTGCAAGAGTTTTCATATATTTTTCCTTTTTACTTTTACAATATTCTACACTAAAAAACCCCGAAAAGAAAAAACTTTTCGGGGTTTAATAAAATATTTACATCCGCCTAGTCAGCATACAGAGGCGCTAGTCTTTTTTCCTGCTGGGGAATAACGCCCTCTTCTATAGGAAGATATACTCTGTAGTCGATTTCGGGGAAGCAATTGTCAATTGCTTCAATTGCAACGAGTTCATCGTTGTTGATTGAATTATTGTCAATCATATCGGCAATTTTTTCAAATCTTTCAACGTGCTCTCTGAATCTGTCAGTTGCATAGTCTTTTGCCTGCCATGTAGTAATCAAAAACGGCCAGTCCGAACTTTGCAGGAGAAGATTCTCTTTTGCAAGCTGGTTAAGCGCTCTTAAAAGCAGTTTGTCCTCGGGCTGTTTTTCGTATCTTGATACGATATCGATTATTCTTTTTTCGCAGGCGTGAATAATAGGCCACATCCACTCTGTTAAGTGGTTTTGCCATACCCAGAAGTGTCCGCCCTGACCCCAGCTTGACTCGGGAATCTGGATAGCTTCCGTCGGCGGGTGTGCCTGCAGATACTCACCTGCTGTCATTCTTTCAACTTCAGGCAGGTACTGATGGAATTTTTTGATTACCTGTTTGATAAATTCCACACCTTCAAACCACCAGTGACCGTATAATTCGGTATCAAAAGACACCATTACAAGTCCTTCTTTACCATTGTGCGCCATTTTGTAGTCATTTAACAAATGGTAAATAAGCGTCGTATAGTGGTCAGAGTTTGAATTTACCTGACTCATTGCAAGCACGGGGTCATAAAGCATTTTATCGCCAAGATCCGTCGTGGAAGAAGTAATTCTCCAGTAGTGCATGCCCGAGTTGGGGTCTTTTCTGTGGAATTCTCTGTAGCAGCCGTCTCCGGGATAGCCGTCCGCTGCCGACCATACCTGAAAACCTGCTCTGTCGTTTCTACCCATCACAGCCACCTGTGCATCAGGTAACCAGTATGCACTGTAGGTGTCGTATCCCGTTTTTTCTCTTTGAGGAAGCGGGATATATTCAATATTTCCGTAAACTCCGATTGTTCTTCTGTTGCCTATTGAATTTCCGCCTTCAATAACGTGAGATTCGGTGAAAAAGTACTCAATTCCGTTATTTTGAAGCGTTACTTCAATAGCGGGACGCCATTTTTTCTTGCCGTCTTTTCCCGTAAATTCATAGCCCTGTCTGTATGCGCATTCAGGCAGCCAGCAGCCTTTTGCCTTTTTGCCGAATAAGCGTTTTGTGGTGTCGGAACCTACTTTAAACTGGGCATTTAAGTTTGTATCGGTTGCAAGGAGCGGTGAAAAACCATGTGTTGCACCCGATGTTGTTATTTCAATGCATTCTAAATCCTGGTATTTTTTAAACCCTGCAATAAGGTCTTTGTTAAACTTATTGATAAACAGGTCTTTAATGTGGTTAAACCAGTCATAATAATACTTTGCAAGATATTTTAAATGCTGGGAGTGCGCAACCTCAGGATCGGGGTAGCGTTCCAAATCTCCCGATACGGCTTCAATTCGCGAGTCAAGGTATTTGATAAAGCCTTCTTTTAAGTGTTCGTCATTTAACTGTTCTGCCAGAATAGGCGTAATGCCCACGGTAAGCTTTGCCTTAATCCCCTCATCATAAAGTTCGGAGATTATGTTAAGCAAAGGAACATATGTTTCTGCCATACATTCATAAAGGTTTTCTTCCCCGAAAGGCCACATGCCGGCTTTTCTGTAATAGGGAAGGTGTGAGTGCAGCATAAATACAAATTGCCCCACTTTTTCTGATGCCATATCTATTGCCTCCAATTTTTCTAATATAACTTTTATATCATAAAATACAAAAAAATATAACCCACAAGAATTAGTTACATGGGTTATTATTTACCCCAAAACACTGCCCTGGAGGCTAGTGTGAGGATATATAAATTTTTGTTAAATTCTGCGGCAATTGTACCGCGACTGGTACTTTGAGAATTTTTACACCGCCCCGAATCACCCGATGGCATTGATTTTAAGCCCGATTTTGGAGTTTGAGAAAAAATACCGGAAATTCCATTTTTCTTCCTCATTTTTTCCCGCTTTTTCCTCCCTATTTTTCAAATATAGACCGAATTTCACCCGAATTGCGCGTTTTTGGGACTGTACTTTTTTGGAACTTTTTAAATTTAAAAAATTTAATACCCTTTAAACCTGCTTTAATTGCGGTTTAGAGGATTTAATAAAAATATAAAATCTTGAATCAAACTGGGTAAAACTGGGTAAAACTGGGTAAGTTTTTAAATAAAATAACAAAATACCTTTAAACCCGCTTTAATTGCGGTTTAGAGGATTTAACAAGAGCGGGGAAAATTTTTAAAAGGTGGGGCAAGGTGGGGCAAGATTTTAAATAAAATTAAAAAATAGCTTTTAAACCTGCTTTAATTAACATTTAAAGCGGGTTTAAAACATAATTGATTGTTCGCTTAATTCTTTAATCTGCTCAAAATTTCTTCAAGCCAGTTAATGCAATGCAGCTTGCTCTTTTCAAATTCCTTACTATCTTGATTGATTCCAAGCTGGCTGAATACCTAAAAGGAATTTGCTACACCTGAAAGATATCTCATTGCAAAATACAGTCTTTTGCCATTTGCTCGGGATCGGTTTTTGCACCGAAACATTTTTCAGTGTTTCCTAAAAATTTAACATACTCATCATCCCACTTTTTGCATTTTTAAATAGCTCAAATTGTAAAATTTTATTTGACATGGGTATCCTTCCTTGCCTTGCTGATGATGTCGAGAATGTCTATATACCCCCTATTACATTGCTTCATAATGACTTTATAATTTTCTTGCAGTGGAAAATCGGGAAAGGTTAGAATATCTTGCTTTTTCAGATTTTTTATAACTCCATCAATCTCCTCAAGAGCCTTTTCATATCCCAGCTCTTTTGGTGTTTTATACCCTTCCTTACCGCAATCTATATTAACCATTCCGCATTGCGGACATTGAAAATTGCTCATTTTGTTTCCTCCCCGTCTTAACTGAAAATTACCTTGCGTCGGTTTTTCCAGGAATGATAAAACATGTCTTTTAGCCGTTCAAACACGTTAAAATCACCCTGCCCGTGATACGTTTCGCTGATTCTGTAGTCCATTCTTAAATCTTTTATTTTTAAATATATTTTTCGGCTTTCAGAAGGCGTGAAGCTGCCTTGCGTATCAGAGTGTGCGAGAAAAATCAATAAGTCGCCGCCAAGCTTTTTAAATTCTTTAAATTCTTCATTAGTCAACGGCTCTTCCTCTGTGTAAGGTATATCGCCAAATGCCCAGCGCCGATACAATTCACCTAATTTTTTATTATACTTTTCCGCCAGTCTTAACCGAAAATTCATAAATCCAAAATATCCAATATCAAAACTATCATAATTACTTACCGTTATTGTTAATCCCATTATTCTTCCCCCCTTGCCTTGCTGATGATGTCGATGATTGTTGGAGCAGTTATTTCATAATCTACTGATAGCATGTGCGGGTCATCGGTGTGTGAAAAATATTCCTCAATCTCCTCAAGAGCCTTGCGGTAACGGTCGACTTCTTTTGAGAATTTTAACCATTTGTTTTGATGGTATAATCTTGCTTGTATTTCACAAGCGAAATTATCCTCTGCAATAGTTGCTCTTTCTTTCAACTCCTCGCACTCCTGCCTGAGTTCATCAACTTCTTTCATTAATTTATTGATGATTTTTTCATTGCTCAATAGTTCTTTATCTTTTTGTTCGCACTCCTGCGTCTTGCGGGCGAGTTGCTTGAATGAACAATCTGGGAAAAGATAACACCAGTCGCCATAACCATCACAATATTTAAGACCTGTTACATCTTCACACTCGCTTACATCTATGCCGTCAACTATTATCTGTTCTTTATTATTCATAGCCTTCTCCTTCAACATAAATTTTGCAGTTATAAGTATCAGACGGAAAATACGGGCAATCTGTATCACCTTTTTGTTCAGGGTTTTGGCAATACCACCCGTCACAGCCTACTTCGTCCGACCAGTAATATTGATATTTACAAACTTTATGTTTTATTATCTGTTCTTTATCTGTCATTTTCTTCCTCGCTTTCCAGCTTTTATTCGTTCGTAGTTAGTCATACACCCACTGTGCCTCTCTGATTGCTTTTTTAATTCCGTCTGTATACGGGTGGATATTATCTTTTAGTGCTTTTATTATTGTTTTTATGACGCCTTTTGGATTCCAGTCGGAAGCTTCAGGTTTGTAATTAGCCATAGCAAAAAATACTACTGAAGCCTCAAGTAATCCGTATTCGCAATCTTCAATAAAATATTGCAGCTGAAAAAGCTTTACAAAATTCTCAGGCTTGGAGAAGTCGGGAAATTCTAACCTTGAACCTAAATTAATACAACCATCTGTTGTTTCGGTTTCGTATTTAACCCGTTTCCCTTTAATCCCGCACAACTCGCACAATTGTTTTGACAGTTCTTTAGTCATTGCTTTGCTCCAATAATTCGGGGTTTTCATATATATTTCCGATTACTTCATAAACTTTGTTGTATGTATTTGTTCTAATTTTTTCTAAATCTAAACTGTGAATCTCACATGTTTTTCTGTAATGGTCGTTTTTTGCGCAGAATTTTAACCAATCTTTATGACAAAAAACATCAAATCTTTCATTTTCCGGTTGTTGGCAATATTCATTTTTAAATAGCGGAATTTGAGCACCAACATATTGAACTTCAACAATATCCCCCTCAAAAATCAGCTTGTTATTCTTGTCTTTTAAACCTGTAGAAAATTGAATTTCTTCGTATTCACCCATATAAATTCCATTGTCTTCAATGCTTTCATCCATCGGAAAAATTAAACCTGATTTAAAATCACGGTTTAAGCAAACCTGCAATTCAGGCAGGGAAAAATAACTGAATTTTTTTACCGGCTTATTAAACATTCTAAATTTTAATCTATCTTTCATTCTTTCCTCTTTTCTTTATCTCTTCCCGAATCAGCTCCAGGAGCTTTAAAAGCATTTGCATGTCGCACTTTTTGATGTATTGGGTTAAGTTGGGGCGCATAGTTACCGTCCTGAAATATCTTTTATTACTGCCAACAGGTATACCGTGATAGTAAAGAATAAGGAAAGAAACATTAATACCAGAAACAAATTTCCCATCAGCCTTGTACATATATCGCTTGCTAAAAATTCAATCATTCCGCTACACCCCGCTTTTAATCATTTTGATAAGACGTTCTTCGCCTATGCGTTCTTTGGCAACTTTAAGGAAGTTTTTATCAAGGCAATAAATCGCGCTTTGGCATTCAGTAATTACAAAAGGGTGTTGGCGTAATTTTTCTGTGTTATTGTCAAAAGACAATAAATACTTATCTTGAAGCACATTTTCCCAATCAATAATACGTCCTTTGTTAAGCTCCTCGGCCAGAAGCTTTAATTCGCCTTTTGTCTTAAGGTTATCCAGGTACTCTTGTGCCTCTTTGTTTGTCTTAAAGCAGTTGCCCTGTGCATAGCGAAATTCATCAACTAAACAGTCTTTCCATATATCGTACCTGATACTCATGTTGCTATCCGTATAAATATATAACTCCGATTTTTTCGGTTTCCGGAATTTATTTGAATATTTTCTTTTTAATGTTTTAAAAGCAGCAATAAATTTTTCTTTAAGCGCTTGTAATTCATCCTTATGTCCCATGTTATTTATCCCCCAAGATTTTAATCAATTCAAAACCTATGCACTCGGCGCCTGCAGATTCATTTGCGTATATACATTCAGGTGATTCGCGCTTAAATTCACATTTATTGCAAATTCTGCCGACAATTAAATCTACTCTTTTTAATACTTCTTCCTTTGTTAAATCGTTTTTAATCATCATTTAATCCGCCTTTAATTCCGTTTTAAGATACGTTTTTCGCCAAAGGTATAAAGCCTGTAATTTCTCCGTCTTTATACAAAATTTCAGCATTATTTTTATTAAGCCCTAGGGCTTCAAAATACAGTTTTTCTTTAATATCGCGGGTTAACTTTGCCTTGTTTATGGATTTTAAGATATCAATATCGCCCTTGCCGTCCCGGAATTGTTTAATCTTTTCTTTTATCCTTCTTATTTGCGGATGTTTTTTTCTGTTTCTGAAATTTTCAAGAGTATATTTAATCTGACTGCTCAGTCTTTCAATTTCCGCTTCAAAGGATTCTGTCTTTTCTTTATCAATATCGATTACTTCCTGATGTATTCCAAACACCCAGCCCGTCTGGGTATTATCCAGACAAAAATCGCATAATTCTTTACTGTATATGACGGGTATGTCAAATTTCAGGTTTTTACCTGCCTTCTGTATCATTTGCGCGGACATATTTTTAGATTCCGGCACTATTACATATCCCATAAGCCCCCTGCAAGGTGCGTTATTTTTCGGCGCTTCATCTTTTAGAATGTCTGCAACGATACTTTGTATTTCTGCTCTGTCAATAAAAGTTACCATTGCAATGTAACCTTGCCCGGTTATAAATTTTTTAATTATCCGTTCCATCTTTTTCTCTTTCCATAAACTCTTCGGGGCTAAAAAGCTGGCGCTGCCCCTCCGAGGGGAATGTTACCCGCGAGCGCGATAATATATTCCGTATATTTTGTTCGGTTGTTTTATATTTTCTTGCCAGCCTTTGGATCCCGATTGCCGTGTTGTCAAATTCTTTAAGAATCATCTTTCTTTCAATTTTCTTAAACCCGTTTCGGGGTACTTTGATAGTGCATCCGCCAAATTCAGACAGGAGCTTGAGCACAACTTCAGGGCCGCAAAAAACAAAAATATCTTCAAATTGTTCGTTTGGCATGTCCTCTTTTTCAATATTATTTATATCGATTTCAAGTCCGTTAATCCTCATTGGCTCTATCCCTAACTGATGGCGTTGCTGCTTAATTTTCTTCGTTTTCGCAAATTTTAACGTAATCAGGCTCAATATTTAGCTTATCTTCATGTTTAAGCTCAGCTTGTATTTTTGTAAGTACGCTCACATCGGCTTCTTTAAGCGCTTCTTTGTCGAGTTCTTTTTTAATGCGGATATATTGAGTAAGCTGCAATTTTTCAAGCGTTCTGATTGCCGCGTCAACACAGGAGCACACTATCCTTTTTGTCCTCTTAAAAGATATCGTGCCAAAATTCATCCGCTTGGAACGTTTTATTGCAAATTCGTCTTTATTCTCTTTTGCGAAAATCTCAATATTTTTTTCTATTGCCTTGATTTTCTCAACTACTCCCTTTGCTCTTTGCGCAGTTCTGCCTTTTACGGCGTTAATGAGTTTTGTCTGACGCCCTTCAAGTTTGTCTTTTTGTATATTTAGTTCGCCGAGTTCCTTGAGTGCCAAATCGACATCATCCCAATTTTTGTAAATACTTTCTTTTTTTGCCGCCATTTTTAGTTCCTTTCAAAATTTACTAACTCTATCGGTTTTACGCTTGTGTCTTTTTCCTGCTGTTGTGTCTTGTACAGACATTTTCTAAGCATTTCAAACCTGTTTAATTTACACTTTGTGAGTTTGACCTCGGTTGTTAATTTCGCCAGAAGCCAAATCATTACAACGTTTAAAAATAAGCTCATAATCTCCATAGTTTTTACTCCTTTTTCATACTTTTTATTGCTTTTATAATTTTTGCCACAGCGCTTTTTTTCAAAAATCTTATGTTTTCAACTCCGCAAATTCTGTTGATAAAGGTATTTAGCGCCGTTTTTCTGTCTTTTGTATTTTGAATTCTGGACACTTCCGACCACATAGCCTCTATCATTCTTAATTGCTTGGGGGTCGCCATATCCGAATCTCTGTTATTCAGGTTGTTGTAATTGTATTTTTGAAATGCATTTATGCTGCGGGGTTTAATTAAACCTTTCTCAAGCGCTTTTTTCTTTAATTCTTTGTAAAATTCATTTGCCTGACTTATTGTAAGCTTTGTTGAACTTACCGCATTGAAGCACTCAAATAACATTTCACGGTATAAATCATCGTCAAGACCCAGAAGCTTTCTTAAGCAGCCGATTTTTTTTCTTTGTTCTTTTGTGCTCACTTCAATCCTCCTTAAAATATAAGTTCTTTTGCCGCTTCAACCACTCTGGGGCTTATTTCCTTTTTAGATGTGTACAGAAGATCATGTGTTCTTTTGAGCAGATTGAATAAAACGCGCGTATTTTTGCCGCTGTGTCTTTCAAATGCTTTTATGACCTCAAGATTTGCGTCAGGGTATATTTGCCTTGTAAGTTCCGCGATGTCTTTTTCATCAATCGTGCAGAGCGATTCCTTATAGGCGATACGTGTAAATAAATAACTGAAATCACCTCTTAAACTCTTCAGGTTTTTATACAGTCTGTCGGTTCCGACAAGCAAAAGACCGAAAGTAAATTCGCAATAATCGTGAATATTCCTGAGCCTGCGCATAATCTCAGAGTTAAGATTTTCGGCTTCATCAATTATTACAAGATAATTGCTGCCTTTTAACTTCTTTTGTATTTCGGCTGTAATATCCGATATGTGCGATGTTGCAGTGACAATTTTTAATTTTTCGACAATCTGCATTAAAACACTTCTGGCGTTTGAAAAGTCGCTCGGGCTTATTATAATAACACCTGAGTTTTCTTGCGCATATTTTCTTATGGATATCGTTTTGCCGACACCTGCCTGCCCGTAGCACATGCAGATTTCACCATTAGCGCGGCACATATTTGCAACCGAATATATCCGCTCGGTTACACGTGTCTTTATAAATTGAAGTTCTACACGCTCGTATTTTTTTGAATCATTATGTACTTTAATAAACTTTTTAAGTTCATTTTCAATCTTGTCTATATCGCCTACAAAAGTATCTTTATTTAAATAAAGATTAACCGATGATGTCGAATAGCCTATTTGCACTGCAATGTCTTTTTGCGATGTTTCACCCCTTGCGAGCATTTTTTTAATTGTTCCCTGAAGTTCTTTGTCTATGATTTTTCCCTGTTTTTCTCTGCAAACTTCCATTTATAATCTCCTTTTACTCCTAAATTCTTATATCCTTAATGTCGTTGTCATCGTTATACATAAACTTGATGTTGCTCAAATCAGGCAGCATTTTTCGATGAGCTGTTACACGTTTTTCATCTTCATTTAACACTTCGCCCTCAATTGCGCCGTTATTCCAGCCAATCTCCTTATTTTGAAAGCGCATAAGTGCTTTTGCATTTTTAATTGTCGTTTTTTCCAGTCTGTTTTTATCTTTAATGGCTCTTTGCAAACTGTAATAATCATTGTTATCACCCAGAATTGCCGCCATGGGGTGTTCTTCTTTAACCGCGCGGGCTTCACAGATAAACTCGCCGCTTAAAGAGTAAATCCTCACCCTGAATACATCAAGGAAGCTGTATTTAACAATTACCGTGTCATTGATTCCATACAGTTCCTCGCTGTAATAGAACTGGTTAAACAGCTTTATGCCGTTTCTTCCTACTTTTCTTGTTTCCTGAGCCATTAAAAGGTCGTCGAGTGTGTCAACATTGACACCTTTGCCCCTGCCTTCGTTAAAAACTTCGCCTATTGTCTTGCCTTTTGCGTGCGGACAGGGCTGCGAACGGTAAAATTCAAGCCATTTTTCAAGTGCTGCTACTGTTTCATTTATGTTGGGCACATATTTTGAATGATTTTCTTTGTGAAATTTCTCATTTCTTTTAAGGTGTGCAGGCTTATTTTCAATGTTGTTGCCTATATAGCTCACCATAAGTTTTGAAAAAGTCCTTGTAAATTCGCCGAAAAACCGCTCGATAGGTTTTGCCTTAGCGTTGTAGGGCATTGCATAAACGGGTTCTATGCCTAAATTTTTAAAAATCCCGTTAAATCCGCACTCTTCTAAATCAACATCGCCGTTGAAAAACTTTGATTTAAAAGCCTTTCCGTTATCCTGATAGGCAATTTTAGGAATTTTACCGAGCCTTATTATTGAATTTCTAAGCGCCGACGCTATACACTGGGTATTTTCGGTAATCATAATTTCATAACCCGCTATATCAGCGCTTGCCCAGTCCTGATAAGCAACCATAACGGCACGGCAAGGTCTGCCCGTGTAAGGATTTATCACCATAAAGTCAAGAACATTACCGTCAGCAATAAGAACGTCGCCGACTTTTAGTTTATTTACACTTCGCATAATGTAGGGCAGCACTTTTTCCGCAAGTGCTTTCTTGCCTTCTCTCATCATTACCCAGGTATCATATTCGTTTCTTTTTATCTGCTGTGCAAATCTTTCGTAACTTCTCTTTGATACTTGTTTTATATCGAGCCCGTCTATTGCAATCTTGTGTTTAATTAATCTATATGCCGCACCGACACTTAATTTTGCATCGTTTAGCATAAGGGTTTTAAAATATTCCTGTTCTTGAGGGCTTAAAGGTGTTATTATCTCGCCTCTGTGTCTATATTTATAGTTAGGGACAAGCGCTCTGTAGTCTCCGCCGTTTTCGATTAACTCTTTATTCCAACGATAAAGCGATTTTATTGATACCTTGCCTACAACGGAATAAATTAAAGGACTTAGCATTTTATTGTTATATAGAGCAATAAAATCATTATCCGCACTCTTTTTATCAGGAAAATGTTTTCTGTGTTTTTCCCATTTTTCTATTAAATCAACCTTTGCAAGTGCAAGCTTCTTTGCTTTTTCAGGTATTATTGCACTAATTTCATTATCTAAAAAAACGGGGGCGTTTGAATGCATATCGGTCTGCCTTAGTAGAATAGATGTGCCCCCTTGGCTGTTTGTTGTTAGAAATAGCTCCGGTTTATTTAACTTGATTTTTTCCTGTAATTCACTCTCAAGGGAAGAAAAAGCAATTTGATACTGCTGACCTCCACGTCCTTTTACAAGTTTAATGATGTAGTTGGAATTATTTTTTTGACAACGTTTCTTAAGTGTATTAATACTGCATCCGCTTAATTTCGCTATTTCACTTATCTTTAAATAAATTTCTTTTTGAGCCATACTACACCGCCCTGCCTATGTTTTTTTCAAGCCATTCATCTACTCTTGAAACCGTAGTAAGGCTGTATACTGCTCTGTGAACTGCTGCTCTTGAAATATTTAAATCTTTTGCAATCTGTGCCTGCGTAAAGCCTCTTTGCGCAAGATAAAATTTAATTAGCGCTGCTCTCTTAATATTTCTTTTTGATTTATTGCGATTTTTAATTTTGTGTGTTTTCATGCTCATGCAATTTCTTTACAGATTTTGTGCCAAACAATTAATTTAACTAAACGTGCGACCGTTTTAGATTAGTTAATTTGTTAACTTGTGTTTATATTAACACAAGTGTGTATAAAAGTCAACACTCAAATGTTTATTTTGGATATGGACATAAAAGAAGTTATAAATAAAATTGAATATGAAACGCGCAAGAAAGTGAGCTATAAGGACATTGCAAATGCAATAGGCCTACAACCATCTGCAATTGGTAATCGAGTTAAGCGAAACGGCAAGGCTACTTTAGACGAACTCTTAAAATTAGAAAAACACTTTTGTGTTAAATTATCTAATTTTAGTGTACAAAATGAAGAATGCATCACAATTGAGCGTATTCATATTAATCCCAGTTGCGGAAGCGGCACGGTTGTCATGGGTGAAGCTGAAGTTACCCCTGTTTTGCTCGGAAAGAAATTGCTGCAAAATATATTCAGGGTAAGTAATATAGAAGCATTAAAAGTATTTACCGCAACGGGCGACAGTATGGAAGATACTATATATGACGGCGATGATGTTCTTGTAGATACAAGCTGTGATAATTACACCAACGGCGGAGTTTTTGTAATTGAAAAATTCGGCGAATGGTTTATTAAGCGTTTGAGATTGAAATTTGACGGCAGTTTGGAAATAATATCGGATAATACAAGAAAATATCAGCCCGAAGTAGTGACGCTTGATAGTGGTATAGATATAAATATTAAAGGCAAGGTTATTAAAAACCTTAGCCGGGGTTTGTAAATTAAGAAAAGTAAATATTATCGGCAAAGTTGTAGGAATCTTAAGGCATACTTGATAATATCAATACTGTTGTCAGGTAAGATAAGGGGAAAGTTATGACAAAGATTCAGAAAAATATTTTAATCGGAATTTTGTCGCTATTGATAGTTTTATTAATTATTTTATTAATTATGTATTTAAGTTTTCGCGGTTCGGTTCAATACGGCGCTTATCAATTAACACTTGCAAGCAAACATCATGATGCTCAACTGGCACTTAAATATCATAACATTGATAAAATTGCAGATAATATGGTTTCGGCAATGATGAAAGAAATAGATACCGAAGATGAATTTGCTTCGGCAATTGCAATGGGTATGATTTCAGGAATTAAAGATACGTTGCCGTCCGTTGTAAAGAACAATATAGTTGAAGAATATGAAAGCGGCGAAAAAACACTTGATAATATTTCAAACTTAAAAATATTATATTTAAATTACACAAACAAGCCGGTTACGGCAAAACAGCTTAAAATAAATAAAATTGCAAAAAATAAAATTGAACAACGTTTTTGCAATGAACAAGGGGAATCTTGTTACGTAAGAGTATGGGAAAAAGAAAAGGATGGTTGGAAGGTTGCAAATATTTTTGTTACCGAATAAATAATTTAAACCCGCTTTAATTAACGTTTGAAGCGGGTTTAAATTATCATAAATCATCTTTCTCAAATCCTAAATCGGCAAGACCCGTTACGAGCAGAAGCTCATCCGTGATTTTGCGCTTAAGCTCATCATGCCAGCCCATAAATTTTCTCTCCGGCATTTCTCCCACAATACTTCCGTCTCTTCTTATATCTCCGCCAAAGTTATGAATTGCCGCATACTCTTTATCGGAGTATACAACAGCTTCATCATCCGTAACTTTTCTGCTTATACCTTTTCTGAGCTCACCCTCAAGCTGCAATATTTTTCCGTTTGCGCGCCCTGTTTTAGCACGATATGCTTCATACGGGTCAGACCATTCTTCCCACTTTTCGCCCGTAATATTTTTACCTTCTGTTTCAAAGTTCTCTTCCACATCTTTTTGCATAATACGCGCAAGAGAGCGCAGAACTTTTTTTCTGTCTTTTACCTTTGATTGCATTTCATCGAGAAGCGCAAGTATTTCTTTGTCATTAATTTCACAGTATATGGATCTTCTTGTCATATTTTTTGTCCTCATATTACCGCGCGCATACCTGCCGGGGCAAATGCCCCGACAGATACACACACTGTATTAATAATTTGTAATTATTACCTCTTTGTATTTTGCATTTTTCGCACTGAGATTATTTTTTCTTTCAGCCCCTCTTATATTAAAATCTTTATACATTTTTCTGATTTCAGGACTGTCATCATATGAGAGCATAAAACGGCCCTTAATTTCAAGCAGTGTATTTTTTAAACGCTCATGCTCGAATTTTTTTGTCGAAACGATGTCATAGCCCGCACCTTTTGTATAAGGCGGGTCAAGATAGAAAAACGCATTTTCAATATCATAGCGCCTTATCAACTCTTCAAAATCAAGGTTCTCAATATACACTTTATCAAGTCGAAGGGCGCATTTTGCAACCCTTTCAATTATGCCGCACTGAGATTTGCCCCCGGATGATTCACCGTTTCGCGCAGTCGCAAATACGCCTTTTTTTGCTCCGTATGAGCGCTGCAAGAGATAGAAAAATTTTGCCGCTTTTTGTATATCGGTTACGGGCGCAAAGTCTTTCATATCGTTAAAAATATCCCTGCTGTTGAGCATAAAGCGAAATTCTTTTATAAAAGCTTCAGGGTGGAATTTAATTACATTAAAAAGGTTATAGAGGTTTTTATCTAAATCGTTGTAAACTTCAAGATTTGCCCATTTTTCTCTATAAAACAAAAGCCACGCACCGCCCCCGAAAACTTCGATATAACTTCCTATATCTTCAGGTATGTATTGCGCAAGTGTTTTTCTTAACCCGGATTTTCCGCCTATATAATTTGTTAAATAATTTAATTGTTTTGTCATTTTTAATTTTCCTTTACATTGTTGCTTTTTGCTTCTGTGGTGCACGGGTCAAACTCATTACGGCAGTCGGTGCCGTCAGGCACTACGCTGTTTGCTCCTATCGCACCGATTTGCATTTTTAATAAATGATTGATATTATTAAATCGGTCAGCAACTTGGTAGGATAAGAAAGAGAAGTTGGAAGCAAATGACGGTTTGCTTCGGTGCTTATGCTATTGGGGTAATAGCATTGGCATTCTGGCCTTTTAAACAGGGTTTAAATTACTTTTAAATGTGGTATAATAAAGTTAGTAGAATAACCGTGAATCCCATTAAGTCCGAGCGGGCTAGGTGTTTAAACACGTAGTTACAGGGAAAGGCTACCCCGCGGTTATTCTATTTTTTTGTACATTTTTGAGTCATTCAAGCTTGTTCTGTCAACTATAGAAGCTGTTGAAACATAATTTACATTTATTCCGCTCTTTATTTTATTCAGCTTAATACACACTTTTAGACATTTTTTATCATCTATATTTCTTGTGTATACAAGCCCGGTAGAATTTTTCTTACTGTAGTCTATATACACTTCATCGGGACTGTTAATTATCTCGTAGAGTTTTTTAAGCTGTTCTTGTGAAATCTTTTGTTTTGCGGTTTTCGGGTCAGCTATAATGTGTGCTATTCTATTATCTTGCATAACTATAACGGGAGTTTCAGGCAATTCATTTGCTGCTTTAAGTTTTTCAATTGTCGCGGGTTTCAGCCAGAACAGAGTTTGTTCTATGCCTTTTGCTTTAAAACCTGATTTAATAACCGAAGTTACCATATTTTCATATGATTTTCGGGAAAAAATATTCTGAGCCATATCAGATATAAATCTGTCTTTTAGTTTCTGATCCACGCCTTGAAGTTTTGTATACGCTTGCACATCAATACCCCATGCACACGCCCCCGTATTTGACGACCAGCCTGCATCGGGCATAAAGCTTGTTTTTTTACCTGCATAGTCAAAAGTATATTTTGCAACCGGGCGCACTTCATCGGTATTTTTTCCTATCGGGACGTTTTCAAATGAAAGAGCACCTTTTGAGCTTTCAACCTTAAGCCCCTTTGACTTAATTTCACCCGCACTGAGATTTGTAACAAAACAGCGGCAGCCCCAGCCGTTTGGCGGGTAAATATGTTGCCATACGGGGTCATTATACCTGAAGACTTTATTATGCATTGCTTTATGCTCCGGCCTTGTTGATTCATCAAGAATGCATTTATACTGCCAGTATGGTGCAATGTCTGCATCTTCAAGCTGTTCAAGCTGTCTTCCCGCGTTATATGCGCTATTGATATTTTGCTTGTAAATTGTTCTTATACGGTGTTTTGAGCCTAATTGTACGGTTTTTTTCTCCCCGTTTTCATCAATTATCTCTTGTTTTCCCCACCAGCCTTTTTTTATGTAATACTCCTGCGCCTGTTTTTTGAATTTATTATAGCTCCACCCTTCTTTAAGAGAGGTTTCAAGCATTTCTTTAGTGTCTTTGAGCATGTCAATTTGTGTCATTTTAGCGACCGTAAAAGCTTTTGCATGCGCATTTTCCCAGATGTCATACCAGTTTTGCGTTACCTTGTACCCTTTTTGCTCAAGATATTTTACCGCTTTTTCAGGCGGCATTTTAAATGCAAGGGTTAAGCTTATATCTTTTTTAGACATTTGTTTCCTTTTCTTTTTGCTCCTGTGGGTATCTCGCGCCAATGCGCTCGATTATCCTACGTCGCCTATCGACAGTTACGCCTAAGGGCTTGCTCATCGCAAGCCCTTAGGCTCACTCCGGCTTGTGCTTCTGCCCCATAAATCACTTATAAAAATAACTCTTGCAAGGCTTTCTTCAAGTTCGCCAAAATCCATTTTCGGATAAAATTCCGCAAGCTCTTCAAGTGCTTTTTGCGCATCCTTTGTTTCGCTGAAATGTTCAATAACTTGTTTTAAGTTTTTATCTATTTTTATCTGTGAAGCTTCAAAGGCGTTTTTGGCAAGTAAATCAAGTTCATCTTCCGCCTTTTTATTCGGTTTTTCCGATTTTATCCGTATGTCAGCAAAATCATTTGCATTTACATTATCTACATTATTTTCAGCCAGAGTAAAGTCTTCCTCTTTCAAGTTATAAGCGCGTTGAATATAAGACGGAGTGAATTTAACGCCGAAATCACTCATAACTTTATCGCGCTGTGCAAGATTTAAATTAATCTCCTCATCTTCATAAAGAACAAGAGCGGGAGCATCCTGATTGCCGAAATTAATTTCCTGAATCCACAAAAGAAGCTGGTTTATTGTTTTTTCCACCAGTCTTTTATCGGAGCAGATAATATCTTTTCTGACCGCTGCATGAACATTGCCCAGTGCATAACTGCCGCTGCTGCCGCTTTGCGTTGTAAGTGTTTGGCCCAGAATATTTTTAGCAATGTTTTCATCGCATATTTTTACAAAATCCTTATATATCGCAACGCTTCCCGTTCTGCCCGTCGCATCTTTTATCTCAACACTTGAATCCGAGGGAATAACGGCGACTGCGTCCTGAATCATACCCGACAGGTCGTCAAGTAATTTTTTACGCACTTCCTCACTGGCTCCCTTTTCATATTTACCGATTAAATAAGGCATTGAATAACGTTCCATAAACCTTGCCCACATCTCATAACCGCCGCGCTTAAATACGCTGTCCCAGAAGCAGCGGCACAAAAGGCTTAAGCCGTAGGGGTTTTTAAAGGTTGCTTTATGTTTCGGACAAAGAAATTTTCTTTCTTCAGGGGGCAGAATAAGTCCGTTATTTAAACCTTTCTTCTTAAAGCAAAGCTGATTATCGGGATTAAAGAAAAACCATTCCTGGGGCGGGGCGGTAATTTCATCGGGTATTACATATTTACCGCTTTTTGCCCAGATTATCTCTACGGGCTGAAATCCGTACAGGGGCGCATTTAATATGTCTCCTATGACCTCATTTATATCAATGGTTTTAAATAAATCCTCGTAAAAACCTTTGTATTTTTCATCATCGTATTTTAACTTCAGGTTTAAAGACAACACTCCGCTTTTTCTGCTTTCGATACAGGTTGCAATCTGACCCTCGTTTTCAAGCTGTCTTAAAGTATCAAAGCCCTTACCCGTTTTTCTTAAAACCGGGTCGGGATTTGGCAGCACGTTTACAAGGGAGTAGAGCCCTTCGACATTTTTAATCTGCACAAGTTTTTCATAAAACCCCGGAGCAGTTTTTTTACTCATGGAAGTATTATCTTTTTTTGAAAAACCGAAAAATTTTTTAAAATTCATTTTTTTATTTCTCTCTTATAAATAAATCCGATTTAATTCCTTTTTAATTCGTTTTAATTTCAACAAAAAAGTATTTTTATATAGTTTGGTATGTCTTAAAACATAAGGCGCCTTAAAAACGATTCTGAGACCCCGAAATCAAAATCCGTGTTATCGGATATATTTTTTCGTTTTTTTGCACTCATAACCTCGCCCGAAGTGTGAGGCGAATTAACGGAAGCACTGTAGGCAAGTGCTATAGACCAGAACCTGTCCCCGTGGCCATCTGTTTCTGCGGCGTCTGAATCAAGCCTTATGTTTCCCGCCTTAGTAACAAACTTTTTAACGGAGTGCAAATCGGCATTAAGCTCGTGAATGTCAGGGATACGTATATTTTTATCCTCAAAAGCCGTGTACAGAAGATATGCAAGTTCGGCTTTTGACGAGTTGGTAAAATCCACCTGTTCAACTTTAAATTTTCCAAATGCTTCCTGTGCCTCTTCGGACATTTGTTTACCTATGCCGGTTGAATCGATACAGGCGCGTCTTACACTCATATGTTCAAGTATTGACCATAATATTGCTTTTTGAATTTTAAACCTGACACCCTTCAGGACATCTATGCGTCTTAAATAGCGGACATCTCCCAGTTTTTCAAGCACACTTATAACGGATAAATGCTTTTCTCTTGCAATATCCATTCCGACATATAACTCGCCTTTTATATTTTCAACAGGCATAAGACAATCGCTGTGACATGACGAAATAGCTGCATAGGAAAGAAAACTTGAACCCTCATCCACGGGGTCGCACATAAATTCTTGCAGCCATGTAAGTTCATCGCCCGCGTTTTCTTTTACAAAATCAAGCCATTCCTGCCGCTCCTGCAGGCTTAATTTACGGCCCTGAATTTTATCGGCAAGCCCCATATTAACGGCATCAACAATTGTTGTCCTGTGATGGCTCCATTTGAGCTTCCCCTCTTTTATTTTCTTGATAAAATTGTTAAATTTACTCAAAACTCCGTTATGGCTGCTGAGTATCCTCAAAGGGTAACCCCAGATTACAGCCGTTGCATACGCAGCCTGCCACAAAGCTTCTTGATCTTTATGGTGCGCAAATTCATCAATAACGACTTTGCCGCCTTTAGAGCGGAATTGTGTAGGGTTGGATGATAGAGCGTGAATTCTTGCGCCGTTTTTAAACTGAAGGCAATATGCTTTTATGTCCTTTTCTTCATCAATAACAATTTCGCCTAAATACTTTGCGGCAGTATTGTACATTTTGGAAAAGAAGCAGCAGTAACCTATATACTCCTTTGCTGCGGATAAATCAGCCGACGAAAACCAAACATCACATGGCTTATTTCGAATTTTCAAAGTAAGTGCATCATGTACATCTTCATATGCTTGAATATACGTTGCACCGATACGGCGCGATTTTTCCCACAGCTTTATAAGAGCTGTATCTAAAAGCCAATTTATTTGATATTCTAAAAAGCACCCTTCATCGGGCTGCATTATAACATTTTCGACACTCAAGGGAGCTCCTTAATTTTGACCCGTCAAATATCTGTGTACGGTTTCAACAATATCTGCCTTATCTGCTTTATGCTCCCCTTGCTTTTGTGCTTCAAACAGGTCTTCGATATTTTTAACGCGCGGCAGTTTGTCTGCCATTGCCTTAATAAAATTTAGCGTATCTTTATCGGGAAGCTCTTTATCCTGCCTGTATTTTTCCAGAGTTTCGCTCACTATTGTATTTAAAAGCTCATAAAGTGCATTGTGACAACTTGTTTTGCCCTCTAAAAACTTTCGTCTTTGTTCTTCCCACCCGTATTGATTTTTCCACTTATGCAGAGTCTTTTCGGATAAAGACAGCAAAAGTGCAATTGTAGTTATGGATTTTTGCTCTTCTACAAACAAAATCCGCGCTTTTTCGCCGTATTCATCATACTTTGTCATTTTTTGCTCCTGTGGGTATCTCGCGCCAATGCGCTCGATTATCCTACGTCGTCGTAGTGCACGGGTCAAACTCATCGTTTGCCCCTATCGCACCGGCTTACGCTTTTTCACTCCGGCTTACGCTTTAAGCCGTCATTATCCTGTTTTATAAACTGTCGTGTATACGGGCAATAAAACTTATCTGCAATTTTTGATTTAATTTCAATCAATAATCCCGTATTTTCATTATTTGTTTTAATTAGCCCCTCAAGCAGTTTAAAATTTTTCTCAAGAACGTCCTTAAACTGATTTGACGTTGATTTATGGTAAAAATACCATATAGCAAAAATCAAAGCGGGCGTTCCCAGCTGCTTTGTAAGCTCATGTAATGCTTGAAGTTCAGCCATATTGTTCCTTATCCCATGGGGCAGTGTCTACAATATAGAGAGTACCCCGTTTTCAAGCATTTTTTAATCACACATTTTTAACATTTTTTTTAACAAAAAAGATATTAAAAAAGAACTCTTAAAACTTATGCTGCAATGCTTTAAGCTTAAAATGAAAGCGCAAGCCGAGCGAACTTAGCGCGACTGCGCTTAGAGAGCGAAGGCGAGCGCAAAGGTGTGTGAAGCCCGAACGGGAAGGCGAGGAGCCTTGCCGACAGGGCGTAACCGTACCCCACCCACCGCAAATTGAGCGTGACAAATTACAACAAAAGGCATAAACTTCTAAACTCCTTATGAGTTCCGGGGATTAATCCCCGGACACTTCCTTAAAGACAATGAAAGGTTATAACATTGAGCGATTGGTGCGAAATATTCAGAGCAGGCACATACAAAGATTCCGAAGGCAAAGAGCGGGAATATACGGAAGAAGACATTGACACAATCATCAATAATTTTAATGAAGATAAAAACCCCTCTGTACCTAATGTTGTAGGACATCCTAAACTAAATGCCCCCGCATACGGCTGGGTTGACAAGTTAAAACGCAGCGGCAAAAGCATGTATGCAAAATTTAAACAAGTGCCGCAAGAATTTAAAAATGCAGTAAATTCGGGTTGGTTTAAAAATCGTTCAATAAGTCTTTATCCCGATTTAAAACTGCGCCATATAGGCTGGCTCGGAGCTGCCGCCCCAAAAGTTAAGGGGATGGAAGAATTCCAATTCAGTGAAAACGAAACGCAAACCACAATAGAGTTTTCGGATTTAACAGACTTTAAATTTAAAACAGTATCCGATGTTCTTGATAATCTCAGGGATTTTCTTATCGGAAAATACGGGCTTGAAACCGCAAACAATGTTATCAGCAGATACCAGAGCGATTTTTTAAAAAGGATTGAAAATAAAGCACCGCAGGAAACAGCATCCTTTTGCGAAGGACTTTTACTTGCGGAGCGAAGTTTGAATTGCGGCGCAGCTGCGCCCGATGAAAACAAGCGACCAATAGGATGTGAGCCCGTGACGGCAAAGCGGACAGCTTTGGCGAACAGGGCGACACTGGACTCAAGAAAGGAGCAGAATTTGAATAACGACGACCCCAAAAACATTAAAAAAGACGAAAAAGAAGAAATCACAAAGCTTGAAAATTCTTTTGCAGAGCTAACGCAGAAATTTGAAGAAAAATCAAAAGAAAAAGACGAGCAGCTGAAGCAAATGCGAGGCGAAATCGAAAAAATGGAAAAACGCAACAGAGAATATGAATTTGAACAGTTTGCAGATGAGCTTGTAAGTGCGGGTAATATCACCCCCGCGGTTGTACCTTTTGTAAAAGATTTACTTGAAATAGCACACTTGCAGGGCACTTATGACTTTTCGGAAGGGGAAGAAAAATCCGTAAAAACACGTATCAAGGATTTTTTCAAGACATTAAAATGTGTCAATTTTGCGACTATAGCTGAAAAACCAAAAAAGAACGAAGAAAACACTCTTGATTTTTCAGACGGCGAGGCCGTAAAAGAGGCAATTGAACAGCGCATATTTGAAGAAAAACAAAAAGGCAGAGAAATTAGCGCAAAACAAGCCTTAAACCTCTTAAGAAAGGAAAATAAAAATGTTTAACACATACAATACAAATGCCATTGTTAAGGCAAGAAGACTTGTTTGTTACCACAGCGACGGAACTATAAAACAAGCATCTGCCGCAACGGATAAAATTTGCGGCGCCTCTGATGATATGGATGTAAAAGCAGGCGGGATAATAGATGTTAAACATCTGGGCGAAGCCAAGATTGAATACGGCGGAACCATATCGGCGGGAGATTTTATAACCTCGGACGCTGACGGCTGTGCAATTGCGGCAGCTGCAGGGAATAATATTGCAGGGTTTGCACTCTTTAACGGTGTCAAAGGCGATATTTGCAGCGTAATGATTTTGCCGCAGCAGGCTCAAACATCTGCTCAAACAGACAGCGACCAGTAGTATTTCAAAACGAAAGGATTTAAAATGGAACACCCTTATCAAAGCGAACCTGAATTAACGGGCTTGTCGCTGGCATATAAAAACCCCGCAACAACCCTCATTGCAGACAACGTAATGCCCAGAGTTTCAGTTAAAAAAGAGGATTTTAAATACAAAAAGTATCCCGTAAACACATTTATAAGAACGGCGAATACTAAAGTGGGTCGAAAAGGCAGGGCTGAAACTATGGATATGACCTGCGAAAAAATACTGGCATCGGTTGACTACCACGCGCTGAAAGCCGAAATACCTTTATCCGATGTCATTGCAGCAAGTGACGGCGATTCACCGAGAGAAGACAAGACGGAACTTGTAACGGAAGGTTTAATGCTCGCACGCGAATTAAGAGTAGCCAACCTTATGCAGGATAAAAACAACTATGAAAATACCGTAGCGCTTACATCGGGCGAGCAGTTTGATGATAAAGACTCATCCGCGCTGCAAACTCTTCTTGAGGCAAAACGCTCAATGCTTATTAAGCCTAACTGCGCGATTATGAACAGTACCGTTTTAACGTATCTTCAAACACACCCTGATTTTCTTGCAAACTACAATAACGCGGGTGTTGCCACAACGCGCGGTATGGCATCCGTTGAATTTATTAAAAACCTTCTGGGTCTGAAAGAGCTCTATATAGGTGAAGCAGTGCTTGATTTTGCACACGAAGGACAAACACCCGACATTAAAAATGTATGGGGAAACAACATAGTACTGTTTTATAAAAACCCCACCGCAACACCCAAAAAGGGTCTGACTTTCGGCTATACGGCAGAATATGAAGGCAGAAAAATACAATCATACACAGACCCCGATCCGGGCACTGACGGCATCCAAACAATTAAGGCCACGGAAAAACTTATTGAACTTATCGTGGCGCCA
>ERZ1643249.775-NODE-775-length-34238-cov-18.518767_pt1 | contig 34238 bp, 51 predicted proteins | sample MGYA00579263_ERZ1643249 | MGnify/ENA primary metagenome ERZ1643249 (study PRJEB29033, sample SAMEA4952264) | chicken gut metagenome | biome: Broiler Chicken; feature: Gastrointestinal Tract; material: Caecum | place: Ireland | collected 2018 | study: Broiler...
TCTTGCAAAAAAATCAAAAAAACAGCCGAATTTTATTTGACATATCTTGACGCATATGGTATTATATTTAGGCTGTGTAATAGGGTTGAGGTATAAAGTTACTTCAATCGCATTCGGCTGCGAGGATAAATACAGCACAATCGCGCCGTCTGCGAAGATAATTTATGCCGACAAATGTGGGGGCGCGACCCCTGCGACTAACCGGAGTGCAGCCATTCAATAGAATCTATCGAATGGCATTTTTATTTCCGCGGTACTCCGAACACACGGCACAGTTGACGGAAAGTTAGTATAAAAACGGAGGAGTTTCAAACATGGCAGGACAGAAGATCAGGATCAAGCTCGCCGCATACGACCACGAGCTGGTAGACCTCGCGGCACAGCGCATCGTAGACGCGATGCAGAAGTCGGGCGCCAAGATCGGCGGCCCCATCCCCCTTCCCACCGAAAAGGAAGTGGTCACCATACTCCGCTCGCCGCACAAGGATAAAGACAGCCGCGAGCAGTTCGAGATCCGCACCCACAAGCGCATCATCGACATCTACAGCCCCAACGCAAAGCTGCTCGACAGCGTGCACCTTCCCGCGGGCGTAGACATCAAGATCAAGTTATAACCGCAAAGCAATACTTTGTAGATTCAAGGTATTCACAATAAAAAATCATAGGAGTGAACTTTATCAATGAATAAAGCAATCATCGGCCGCAAAGTCGGCATGACGCAGATCTTTACTCCGGAAGGGAAGGTCATTCCCGTAACGGTAGTGGAGGCGGGGCCCTGCCCCGTGGTGCAGATCAAGAGCGTGGAAAAAGACGGCTATGCCGCCGTCAAGCTCGGGTTTGACGAAACGAGCGAGAAGAGGGTCAACAAGCCCGACCTCGGCCAGTTCAAAAAGGCGGGCGTGAAGCCGCAGAAGGTTCTCAAAGAGTTCCGCCTCGCCGACCTCTCTTCCTACGAAGTCGGCAAGAGCGTCACGGTCGAAGCCTTCAAGGCGGGCGACAAGGTAGACGTGGTCGGCACCAGCAAGGGCCACGGGTATTCGGGCGTCATCAAGCGCTGGAACCAGCGCCGCCTGAAAGAGACGCACGGCGTCGGCCCCGTACACAGGGAAGTCGGCTCTATGGGCGCGAACTCCACCCCCAGCCGCGTGTTCAAGCAGAAGCACATGCCCGGGCAGTACGGTCACGAGAGAGTTACCGTGCAGAACCTCGAGGTGGTCAGGGTCGATGCCGCGCGGGGCGCGCTGCTCATCAAGGGCGCCGTTCCCGGCCCCAAAGGCAGCATCGTCACCGTCAGCGACAGCGTCAAGTCCAAATAAGGAGAGTAAGAGAAAATGCCTACGGTAAAGATATATAAAATGGACGGGTCGGTCGCCGGCGAAATGCAGCTTTCCGACAAAATTTTCGGCGCCGAATACAACGAGCCGCTCATCCACCAGGCAGTGGTAACGCGCCTGGCGAACGAGCGTCAGGGCACCAAGAGCACCCTCACCCGCACCGAAGTGCGCGGGGGCGGCGCGAAGCCGTGGCGCCAGAAGGGCACCGGCCGTGCGCGTCAGGGCTCCATCCGCGCGCCGCAGTGGACGAAGGGCGGCGTCGTGTTCGCACCCAAGAGCCGCGACTTCTCCAAAAAGATGAACACGGAAGCGAGGCGCAACGCGCTGTTCTCCGCGCTCTCCAAAAAGGTCGCCGACGGCGAACTGATCGTCGTGGACAAGCTCGAAGTTTCCGCCCCCAAGACCAAAGAGATGGTCAGATTCGCGGAAGCGCTCAAGCTGGACAAGAGAACGGTCGTCGTCATGGACAGCGACGATAAAAACGTCATCCTCGCCAGCCGCAACATTCAGAAGATAAGCACCCTTCCCGTGGCGCAGATCAGCACCTACGAAGTGGTCGCAAACGGCAAGGTCGTCCTCACGAAGGGCGCGGTCGAAAAATTACAGGAGGTCTACGGAGCATAATGAGAGCGGAAGACATCATCATTAAGCCCATCCTCACCGAAAAAGGTTACGACGGCATCGCGACGAAAAAGTACACCTTCAAGGTCGCGAAGGGCGCGAACAAGACGGAGATCAAATACGCAGTCGAACAGCTTTTCGGCGTCAAGGTCGAGAGCGTGAACACCTGCAACGTGCGCGGCAAACTCAAGAGGATGGGCCGCAACGAGGGCTACACCGCCGCGTACAAGAAGGCGGTCGTCCAGCTCACGGAAGACAGCAAGGCGATCGAGTACTTCAGCTCGCTGTCCTGACGATCGGAGGAGAATTGAAAAATGGCAATCAAGAGATATAAACCGACCTCCGCGGCGCGCCGTTTCATGACGGTGCACGCCTACGACGAGATCACCGAGGTCAAGCCCGAGCGCGGCCTCGTGGAGGATATGCGCAAGAGCGGCGGCCGCAACAACCAGGGTAAGATCACCGTGCGCCACATCGGCGGCGGCAACCGCAGGAAGTACCGCATCATCGACTTCAAGCGCAACAAAGACGGCATCCCCGCCAAAGTAAAGAGCATCCAGTACGACCCCAACCGCAGCGCGAACATCGCCCTTCTCGTGTATGCAGACGGCGAAAAGAGGTACATCCTCGCCCCCGTCGGGCTGAACGTCGGCGACACCGTGATGAGCGGCGCGGAAGCGGACATCAAGGCGGGCAACTGCCTCCCCTTTGAAAACATCCCCGTCGGCACGATGGTGCACAACATCGAGCTCAAACCGGGCAAGGGCGGGCAGGTCGCCAGGGCTGCGGGCATCTCCGCACAGCTCATGGCGAAGGAAGGCAAGTACGCCACGCTGAAAATGCCCAGCGGCGAAATGCGCCTCGTCCCCGTGCAGTGCCGCGCGACCATCGGTCAGGTCGGCAACGTCGAGCACGAGATCATCCGCATCGGCAAGGCGGGCAAGACCCGTCATCTGGGCATCAAACCCACGGTGCGCGGCGCGGTCATGAACCCCTGCGATCACCCGCACGGCGGCGGCGAGGGCAAGAGCCCTGTCGGCCATGCCGGCCCGATGACGCCGTGGGGCAAACCCGCTCTCGGCTATAAGACGAGAAAGAAGAAGAATGTTACGAACAAGTTCATTCTCAAACGCATCAATTAAGGGAGGATCACTCAAATGAGCAGAAGCGTAAAAAAAGGCCCCTACGTTGAGGCGCGGCTCCTCAAGAGAGTCGAAGAACTCAACGCGGCAAACGATAAAAAAGTTTTGAAAACGTGGTCGAGAGCGAGCACGATCTTCCCCCAGATGGTCGGTCACACCATAGCCGTACACGACGGCAGGAAGCACGTCCCCGTGTACATCACGGAAGACATGGTCGGCTGCAAGCTCGGCGAGTTCGCTCCCACGAGAACGTTCAAAGGGCACTCCGGCGGCAAAACGACCGGCAAGAAGTAAAGGAGATGCGAAATGGCTAAAAATACCCGTGAAAAGACGAAAAGGATCGCGGAAAACAAGGACAGGCGTCCTTACGCGACCGCAAGACATATCAGGATGTCTCCTTACAAAGTCCGCAGGGCGCTTGCGCTCATCCGCGGCAAGAGCGTGAACGAGGCGGCTGCGATCCTCACCTACGCCACCATCGTTTCGGCAGAACCCGTCAAAAAGGTACTGCTCTCCGCCGCCGCGAACGCGGAGCACAATTTCGGCATGGACCGCGGCGACCTCGTCGTCGCCGAAGCGTACGCCGATCAGGGCCCCACGCTCAAGCGCATGAACCCCGTATCGAAGGGCAGGGCACATTCCATCCTCAAGAGGACCAGCCACATCACGGTCGTTCTTGACGTGCAGAGTAAGTAAGGAGAGAATTCGCAATGGGACAGAAAGTTAATCCCCACGGTCTGAGAGTCGGCATCATCAAGGGCTGGGATACCCAGTGGTACGCCGATAAAAAGGATTTCGGCAAGAACCTGAAAGAGGACTACGAGATCCGCAAATTCATCAAAAACAAATACTATGCCGCGGCGATCAGCAAGATCCTTATCGAACGCGCGGCAAGCAGGATCGTCGTCACCGTCTACACCGGCAAGCCCGGCGTTCTGATCGGCAAGGCGGGTTCCGAGATCGAGGTCATCAAAAAAGACCTTGCCAAGCTCACGAAGGGCAAAACGGTCGTCATCAACGTCACCGAAGTCCGCAAGCCCGATTCCGACGCGCAGCTGGTCGCCGAAGGCGTCGCGCAGCAGCTGGAAAAGCGTATGTCTTTCCGCCGCGCCATGAAGCAGGCGATCGGCAGGGCGATGCGTTCGGGCGTCAAGGGCGTCAAGATGATGGTTTCCGGCCGTCTCGACGGTGCGGAGATCGCGCGCTGCGAGCAGTATCACGAGGGCTCCATTCCTCTGCAGACGCTCCGCGCGGACATCGACTACGGCTTCGCGGAAGCGCACACCACCTTCGGCATGATCGGCGTGAAGGTCTGGATCTACAAAGGCGAGGTCCTCAAGGCGAAGGCGCATGAAGGAGGAGAACGGTAATGTTAATTCCGAAGAGAGTCAAGAGAAGAAGACAGCACCGCGGCAAGATCAAGGGCCAGGCGCAGAAGGGCAACAAGGTCGCCTACGGGCAGTACGGCCTGGTCGCCGTCGAGGGCGCGAGGATCACCTCCCGCCAGATCGAAGCCGCCCGTATCGCCATGACGCGTTTCATCAAGCGCGGCGGTCAGGTCTGGATCGACATATTCCCGCACAAGCCTATCACGAGGCACCCCGCCGAATCCCGTATGGGTTCCGGTAAAGGCGCCGTCGAGTACTGGGTAGCCGTCGTCAAGCCGGGCAGGGTACTGTTCGAAATGGCGGGCGTTCCCGAAGACGTCGCGCGCGAGGCGATGCGCCTTGCGGGCCACAAACTGCCCATCAAGACCAAATTCATGGTCAAGGGCCAGGTCAACCCCGTCACGGGCAGGATGCCCGAGGGCGAAGAAATCACAGAAGGCGGTGAAGGTTAATGAAAGGGAAAGAACTTCACAACATGACCGACGAAGAGCTCAAAAGCAAGCTCGGCGAGCTCAAGAGCGAGCTCTTCAATCTCCGTTTCCGTCATGCGTCCGGTCAGCTCGACAACCCGATGACGATCGCGGCCTGCAAAAAGGACATCGCGCGCGTCAACACCGTGCTCCGCGAGAGAGAGCTCAAGGCGAAGATGTAAGGTAGAGGTGAAAAGTCATGGAAAGAAATTTAAGGAAAGAAAGAATAGGGATGGTCGTCTCCGACAAGATGGATAAGACGGTCGTCGTCGCCATCGTCGACAAGAGCAAACATCCCCTTTACAAGAAGACCATCACCAAGACCAAAAAGGTCAAGGCGCACGACGAGCAGAACGACTGCGTCGTCGGCGACAAGGTCCGCATCGTCGAAACGCGCAAGCTCAGCAAGGATAAAAACTGGAGAGTCGCCGAGATCGTCGAGAAGGCGAAGTAAGAGTATAAGGAGAAAAGAGCCATATGATACAACCACAGACAAGGCTTAAAGCGGCCGACAACTCCGGCGCGAAAGAGCTCATGTGCATCAGGGTTCTGGGCGGTTCGTTCCGTAAAAGCGGCAACATCGGCGACGTCATCATCGCCAGCGTCAAGACCGCAACGCCGGGCGGCGCAGTCAAAAAGGGCGAGGTCGTCAAGGCAGTCATCGTCAGGACCAGCAAGGGCATCCGCCGCACCGACGGAACGTATATCCGTTTCGACGACAACGCGGCAGTCATCATAGATAACCAGAAGCAGCCCCGCGGCACCCGTATTTTCGGGCCCATCGCGCGCGAACTGAGGGATAAGGACTATATGCGCATCATCTCCCTCGCGCCCGAAGTGCTGTAAGGAGGAACACCATGAACGTAAAACTGAACGATACCGTCGTCGTCATCGCGGGCAAAGACAAGGGCAAAACGGGCAAGGTGGTCAACACCTCCCCCAAAGCGAACCGCGTGACCGTGCAGGGCGTCAACCTCCAGAAGAAACATCAGAAGGCGCGCAAGGCGAACGCCGTATCGCAGATCATCGAGCGCGAGGGCGCCATCGACGCCTCCAACGTCATGGTCATCTGCGACAAGTGCGGCAAGGCCACGCGCGTAAAGCACTCTTTCGTCGAGGTCGACGGAAAGATGAAGAAGGTCCGCGTCTGCAAGTGCGGCGCCGTCCTCGACAAGAGCTATAAAAAGCCTTCCAAAGCAGCCGCTCCGAAGGCGGAAGAAGCTCCCAAGAAGAGGACGAGGAAGCGCACCGCCAAGAAAGAAGAGACGGCGGAAGAGAAGAAGGATTGAGGCGAGGTAACACCAAATGGCAGAAAAAGCGTATAAAAACAGGGTCAGGGAACAGTACGAGACCGAAGTCGTGCCTTACCTCGTCAAAAAGTTCGGCTACAAGAACGTGAACGAAGTTCCCAAGCTCGTAAAAATAGTCATCAACTCCGGGCTCGGCGACATCAAAGACAACGCCAAGAGCGTACAGGTCGCGCACGACGAACTCAAAGCCATCGCGGGGCAGAAGCCCGTCATCACGAAGGCGAAGAAGTCCGTCGCGAACTTCAAAGTGCGCGAAGGGATGTCCGTCGGGCTGAAGGTCACTCTCCGCGGCGACAGGATGTACGAGTTCTACGATAAATTCGTCTCCATCGCGCTGCCGCGCGTGAGGGATTTCCGCGGCGTATCGTCCGATTCCTTCGACGGCAGGGGCAACTATGCCATGGGCGTCAAGGAACAGCTCATCTTCCCCGAGATCTCCTACGATCAGGTAGAAAAGATCAGGGGCTTCGACATCTGCTTCGTCACGACGGCAAAGACGGACGAAGAGGCGAGGGAGCTCCTCGCGGCGCTGGGAATGCCCTTCAAGAAATAAGGAGAGAGAAACATGGCTAAAAAATCAATGATCAACAAACAGCAGAGAACGCCCAAATTCTCCACGAGAGCGTACACCCGCTGCTCCATCTGCGGGCGTCCGCACGCGGTGCTGCGCAAGTACGGCATCTGCCGTATCTGCTTCCGCAATCTCGCGTACAAGGGTCAGATCCCCGGCGTGAAAAAGGCGAGCTGGTAAGGAGGCATCAGAAATGACCGATCCCATAGCAGATATGCTTACAAGAATCCGCAACGCCCTCACCGCTCATCACGACGCGGTGGAAATTCCCGGTTCCAACATGAAAAGGGCGATCGCGAACATTCTTCTCGAAGAAGGTTATGTAAAGAACGTTGAGTTCGTAGACGACGGGCTTTCGGGCAAGATCGTCATCGCGCTCAAATACGCCGAAGGCAACAAGCCGGTCATCTCCGGCCTGAAACGGGTCTCCAAGCCCGGTCTGCGCACCTATTCGGGCGCGGAAAAGATGCCTAAGGTTCTCGGAGGGCTGGGCACGGCGATCGTATCCACCTCCAAAGGAATCATGACGGACAGGCAGGCAAAAGCCGCAAACGTAGGCGGCGAAGTGCTCTGCTACGTCTGGTAAGGAGGCACGCAATGTCCAGAATAGGAAGAATGCCTGTCGCGCTTCCCGCGGGCGTCACCGTAGAGGTGAAAGACGGCAAGATGGTCGTCAAGGGGCCCAAAGGCACGCTCGAACAGGATATAGACGCAAGGATCGCGCTTTCGGTGGAAAACGGCCACGCCGTGCTCACCCGCGCGAACGACTCGAAGGAACTCAAAGCCAAGCACGGCCTGTACAGGGCGCTGCTGCACAACATGGTCACGGGCGTTACCGCGGGCTACACGAAGGGCCTCGTCATCAACGGCGTCGGCTACAAGGTCGCCAAGCAGGGCAGCAAGATCGTGCTGAACATCGGTTTTTCGCATCCCGTCGAGTTCCCGGAGACCGACGGCATCAAGCTCGATTGCCCCACGCAGACGGAGATCACCGTTTCGGGCATCGACAAAGTCAAAGTCGGGCAGATCGCCGCGAACATCCGCTCGCTGCGCGAACCCGAGCCTTACCACGGCTACGGCATTCGTTACAAAGACGAAGTGATCGAGCGCAAGGAAGGCAAGACGGCGGGCAAATAAAGGAGCGTAACACATGATTTCCAAAATAGATAAGAATGCAGACAGAGTGCAGCGCCACGCGCGTGTCCGCAAAAAGGTATCGGGCACGGCGGAAACGCCCCGCTTCAACGTCTACAGGAGCCTCAATCACATCTATGTGCAGGTGATCGACGACGTGAAGGGCGTGACCCTCGTCTCCGCTTCCACGATGGAGAAGGCGGTCAAAGAAAAGATCGCCGGCCTCACGAAAACGGAAGCCGCGAAGGTCGTCGGCGCGGAAGCCGCCAAAAAGGCGCTCGCCGCGGGCATAGAGCAGGTCGTGTTCGACCGTGGCGGCTACATCTATACCGGCAGGGTAAAGAGCGTGGCAGACGGCGCCAGGGAAGCCGGGCTTAAATTCTGATAGGAGAGAGTTACATGGCAAGAGAAGACAGAAGGCCTCAGAGAAGGCAGGAAGAAAACGACGGCTTCATCAAGAAGCTGATTCAGGTCAACCGTGTGACGAAGGTCGTCAAGGGCGGCCGCAACATGCGCTTTGCGGCGCTTGTCGTGGTCGGCGACGGCAAAGGCAGAGTAGGCGTCGGCTCGGGCAAAGCGAACGAAGTTCCCGAAGCGATCGAAAAGGCGCAGGCGCAGGCGAAGCGCAACCTCATCACCGTCCCGATGATGGGTTCGAGCATCCCGCACGAAGTATACGGCAAGTTCGGCAGGGGCTATGTATACCTCATGCCCGCCTCCGAAGGTACCGGCGTCATCGCGGGCGGCCCCGTCCGTGCGGTCATGGAGGCCGCGGGCATCAAGGATATCCGCACCAAATCGCACGGCACCAGCAACCCCGTCAACTGCGTCAAGGCGGTCATCGCGGGCCTTGCCGATCTGAAAACGGCCGAACAGGTCGCCGCGCTCCGCGGTAAGACCGTAGAAGAGATCGTGGGTTAAGGAGGTCAGTCATGGCACAGATCAAAGTGACGCTCGTAAAGAGCACCATCGGCAGCACCCCCACGCAGAAGGCCACGGTCGCGGCTTTGGGCCTGAAAAAGATCCGTTCCTTCCGCATCCACGAAGACACCCCCGCCATCGAGGGTCAGATCAAAAAAGTTTCTCACCTCGTCAGGGTAGAGAAGCTGTAAGGAGCGTGCGATATGAGAATTGATACGATACAGCCGGCGATCGGGTCGAACACGCCCGCCAAGAGGCTGGGCAGGGGCATCGGCTCCGGGCTGGGCAAAACGAGCGGCAAGGGCCACAAGGGCCAGTGGGCGCGCTCCGGCGGCGGTGTCCGCCCCGGTTTTGAAGGCGGCCAGACCCCTATCCACAGGCGTCTGCCCAAGCGCGGCTTCAACAATAAGTTCCGCAAAGAATACGTCATCGTGAGCGTCGAGGCGCTTGCGGGTGCAGAAGCGGGCACCGTCGTCGATTACGAATATGTAATGGCGCACAAGCTCGCCAAGCAGGTGAAAGACAACAGCGGGCTGAAAGTTCTCGGCGGCGGCGAACTGAAAAACGCCATCACCGTAAAGGCTGCCAAATTCTCCGCCTCCGCAAAGGAAGCGATCGAGAAGGCGGGCGGCACCGCAGAAACCCTTTGATCCCCGCATCCCTGCGGCGGATAGGGGGGATTCGCGTTTCCGCCGGTGAACTTAAAGCATAGGAGAACACAATGTTCGAGACTCTGAAAAATGCCTTCAAAGTAAAAGAGATCCGGAAGAAGCTCTTTATCACGCTGCTTCTGCTGCTCGTCTACCGTGTGGGCTGCTACATTCCCGTCCCCGGTATCGACAGTGCGCAGTTCTCTTCCGTGGTAACGGAGAACAACTTCCTCTATCTGATGAACTCCGTCACGGGCGGAGCTCTGGCGAGCGGTACGCTGTTCGCGCTCGGCATAGGGCCGTACATCAACGCGTCCATCATCATGCAGCTGCTCTGCGTCGGCATCCCCGCGCTTGAACGGCTTTCCAAACAGGGCGAAGAGGGCAAAAAGAAGATCGCGCAGATCACGCGTTTCTTGACGCTCGCGCTCGCCATCATACAGTCTGTCGGCGTCATCATCAACTTCTCGTCCGACAGCGCCATCAGCGGCCAGATCGTCGCTCTCTTCGGCGGCGAAAACAACCGCTGGCTCGTGTATATCTACATGACGATCATCTATTCCGCGGGCGCCATGCTCACCATGTGGCTGGGCGAGCGCATCACGGAGTACGGCGTCGGCAACGGCATCTCGATGATCATCTTCGTCGGTATCATCTCCACGGCGGGGCTCACGCTCATCACCAACCCCATCCAGGGCGCCATCACGGGCACCGATCCCTCCACGGGCGAGGCGTTCAACGGCGGCAGCACCCTGCTTGCGGTCATCCTGTTCTGCATCATCGCGGTCATCGTCTTTGCGCTGATCGTCACCGTCGACCTCGCCGAGCGCCGCATCCCGGTGCAGTACGCGAAGCAGGTGAAGGGCAGAAAGATGTACGGCGGGCAGTCCACCGTCATCCCCATCAAGATCTCGGGCAGCGGCGTCATGCCTCTGATCTTCGCGTTCGCGATCATCAGCCTTCCCGACCTCATCATGGGGCTCTTCGCGGCGGACAGCGGCGCCTACGCGAGCTATCAGGAATGGTTCAGCGGCGGCACCGGCCCTCTCGGCTGGCTGTATATCCTCGTTTTGTGCCTGCTCATCTTCCTGTTCTCGTTCTTCTATGCGCAGATACAGTTCAACCCCGAAGATATCTCCAAGAGCATCCAGCAGAACGGCGGTTTCATCCCCGGCATCCGCCCGGGCAAGCCGACCGCAGATTATCTGAAAAAGATCTCCAACCGCATCACGCTGTTCGGGGCGATCTTCCTTTCCCTCGTAGCGTTCATCCCGTCTCTGGCGTTCAGCTTCGCGGGCGATCAGTTCGTGAACGTGTTCTCCACCACGGGTATCCTCATCGTCGTTTCCGTTGCGCTCGAGTTCGACAAGCAGCTCCAGTCGCAGCTGATGATGAAGAATTACAAAGGTTTCCTGAAATAAGAAAGACGGCCCCCGCGCCCGCCGCAGCGGCGGCGCGGAGAGCCGTGAAAAGAACGTAACCGCAGAATATAAAGACAGGAGCGAGAATATGAACATCATCCTTCTGGGCGCGCCGGGTGCCGGCAAGGGCACGCAGGCGACGCGCATTTCCGAAAAATTCTCTCTGCCGCACATCTCCACGGGAGACATCTTCCGCGACAACATCAAGCGCGGCACGGAGATAGGGCTCCTCGCCAAGTCCTATACCGACAAAGGGCAGCTCGTCCCCGACGAGGTGACCTGCAAGATCGTCGAGGGCAGGCTGAAGGAAAAAGACTGCGCCGCGGGCTATCTGCTCGACGGGTTTCCCCGCAATCTCTTCCAGGCGGAAGAGCTGGATAAGTTCTCGAAGGTAGACGCCGTCATCAACATCGACGTAGACCTTTCCCTCCTCATGGCGCGCCTTTGCGGCCGCCGCGTCTGCAAAAACTGCGGCGAAAGCTACCATGTCGATTTCCTCGGCGGCAAAACGACCTGCGAGCGCTGCGGCGGCGAGCTGTATCAGCGCAAAGACGACAACGAAGAAACGGTCGGCAACCGCCTGGAAGTATATACCGGGCAGACGGCGCCCCTCATCGACTATTACGAAAAGAAGGGCGTGCTGCACAACGTGAACGGCGTCGGCGCCATAGACGAAGTTTTCGCGAGGATCTGCGCCGCGCTGGGCAAGTAAAGCCATGATAACGGTCAAAACGGAGAGCGAGATAGACCTTCTGCGCGAGCCGTGCGCCATCGTGCGCGACACGCTCGCATACGTCGGATCGCTCGTGCGTCCGGGCGTAACGACGAAGGAACTCGACCTCGCGGCGGAAAAGTACATCCGTTCGCGCGGCGCCGAGCCTTCCTGTCTCGGCTATGCCGGGTTTCCCGCAAGCATCTGCGCCTCCGTCAACGAGGCGGTCGTGCACGGCATCCCTTCCGACACGCAGTACCTGCGCGAGGGCGACATCGTCAGCATCGACCTGTGCGCGTATAAGAACGGCTTTCACGGCGACGGCGCCCGCACCTTCGCGGTGGGGGAGGTGAGCGAAGAGAAGAAAAAGCTCATCCGCGTCACCGAAGAATGTTTCCGGAAAGCGATCGAAAACCTGCGCGCGGGCACGCCGCTGTACGACATCGGCGCCGCCGTGCAGGCGCACGCGGAAGAAAACGGGTTTTCCGTCGTCCGCGAATACGTCGGGCACGGCATCGGCAGAGAAATGCACGAAGACCCTTCCGTCCCCAACTTCGGCAAACGCGGCACGGGCATCCGCCTCAAAGCGGGCACGGTGCTGTGCATCGAACCGATGATTCTGGCGGGCGACCGTCACGTCCACGTCCTTCCCGACGGCTGGACTGCGGTGACGGACGACAAAAAGCCCGCCGCGCACTACGAAAACACCGTGGTCATCCGCGAGGACGGCGTAGAGATCCTCACCATTTAGAGCATGAAAGTACAGGAACCCGAAGCCGGCGGCATCTGCGAGAGCCTTGCCGGCAGAGATAAGGGCAGGCTGTACCTCATCGCGGGCATCGAGGGAGACGTTCTCCTGCTCTGCGACGGCAAGTACAGGCTGCTGAAAGATCCGAAACGCAAGAATCGGAAGCACGTCCGCCTCCTTCCGGCGTTCCGCAAAGACATCGCGGAGCGCATCGCGCAGGGGAAAGACGAAAACAGTCAGATCCGCGCGGCGCTCGCCGCGTTGGAGAAAGGGCGCCGGGAAGGCGCCGGCAGGTAATAAGCGCGGCGCGCCCGCGCGGGCAGAGTTTTAATTCGGAGGAAGCATCTGTGTCCAAAGACGACGTCATCGAGGCAGAGGGTAAGATCATCGAGGCATTGCCGAACGCGACGTTCAGAGTGCAGCTATCCAACGGGCACGTCATCACGGCGTACATCTCGGGCAAGCTGCGCATGAACTACATCCGCATCATTCCCGGCGATACCGTCAAGCTGGAAATGAGCCCTTACGACCTCACGAAGGGCAGGATCACCTGGCGGAGCAAAAACTGACCCCCGGCCTTCGGGCAGGGAAGCGAAAGGCGGCACGGGCCGCAAACAAAACCGCGCAAGCGCGTTAAAATCATGGAGGAATCTTATGAAAGTCAGACCGTCTGTCAAACCCATGTGCGACAAATGCAAAGTCATCAAAAGGAACGGCAAGGTTATGGTCATCTGCTCCAAGAACAAGAGCCATAAGCAGCGCCAGGGCTGAGAAAATAATCTCCTGCGCGAGGGCATGCCCGCATCATTCCGAATTTTCCGCGGCTGCGCGCGCACGATCGGCATATAGAAAAAAACAAACCACACATTAAAAACCAAACGGAGGTCAAAAGGTCAAATGGCACGAATTGCCGGTGTAGATCTGCCCAGAGAAAAGCGGGTGGAAATCGGACTTACCTATATCTACGGAATCGGTCTCACCACGTCCAAAAAGATCCTCGCCGCCACGGGCATCAACCCCGATACGCGCGTCAAGGATCTCGACGAGAACGACGTTTCCAAGTTGAGAGAATACATTGATCACAATGTCCGCGTCGAGGGCGAACTCCGCGGCGAAGTCAACCTGAACATCAAGCGTCTGATGGAGATCGGCTGCTACCGCGGCATCCGTCACAGAAAGGGCCTGCCCGTCCGCGGCCAGAGCTCCAAGCGCAACGCGCGCACGAGGAAGGGTCCCCGCCGCACCGTCGCGAAGAAGAAGAAATAATCGGAGGAGGGCAGAAAGAAAATGGCAGCAACAAAAAAAGCTACGCAGGTGCGCCGCCGCAAAGAACTTAAAAAAGTAGACAGGGGCCAGGCGCACATCCAGTCCTCGTTCAACAACACCCTCGTCACCATCACGGATATGAACGGGAACGCCATCTCCTGGTCGAGCGCGGGCAGCCTCGGCTTCAAGGGTTCGAGGAAGGGCACGCCGTTCGCGGCACAGTCCGCGGCGGACACGGCGGCGCGCGCCGCCAAAGAGCACGGGCTGCGTTCCGTCGAAGTCTATGTGAAGGGCCCCGGCGCAGGCAGAGAATCCGCCATCCGCGCGCTCGCGGCGGCAGATCTCGAGATCACGATGATCACCGACGTTTCGCCCATCGCGCACAACGGCTGCAGGCCCCCGAAGCGCCGCAGAGTATAAGTATAAGGAGAGAAAGAAATGGCAACATACAGAGATTCCAAGTGCCGCCTTTGCCGCAGAGAGGGCGCAAAGCTCTTTCTGAAGGGCGACAGGTGCTATTCCACCAAGTGCGCGTTCGAGCGCCGTCCGGTCGCGCCCGGCGTACACGGCGCGGGCAGGAAAAAGGTCTCCGAGTACGGGCTGCAGCTGCGCGAAAAGCAGAAGACCAAGCGCATCTACGGCGTGCAGGAGGGCCAGTTCCGCAAATATTATGAGATGGCAGACCGCATGAAGGGCATCACGGGCGAAAACATGCTCTCCCTTCTCGAACGCCGCCTCGACAACGTCGTGTTCCGCATGGGGCTCGGCGGTTCGCGTGCGCAGGCCCGCCAGCTCGTCAACCACGCGCATTTCTCGGTGAACGGCAGAACGGTCAACGTCCCTTCCTACATCGTCAAGGCAGGAGACGTGATCGCCGTCAAGGAAAACCGCAAAAAAGACAAATATTTTGAACAGATCAAAACGATGAAGGTCGGCAACATGCCCAAGTGGCTCGAGTTCGACCCCGAAAAACTCGAAGGGAAGGTCATCGCGCTCCCCGCAAGGGAAGACATCGACAGTCAGATCGCAGAGCATATGATTGTCGAGCTGTACTCCAAGTAAGAACCGGTAACGGAACAAGGAGGTAACAACCATGATCGAAATGGATATGCCCCGCATCGAAGTGGAGGAGAACGACGCAAAGAGCTACGCGAAGATCGTCGTCGAGCCGCTTGAAAAGGGCTTCGGTCTTACCATAGGGAACTGCCTGAGAAGGATCCTTCTCTCCGCTCTTCCGGGCGCGGCGGTGCAGGGCATCCGCTTCTACCCGGACGGTCTTGTCAAGCATGAGTTTTCCGCGCTTTCCGGCGTCCGGGAAGACGTGCCCGAGATCATTCTCAACCTCAAACTGCTCGCCATCCAGACGTCGACGACCGACAAAGATTTTGTCAAGACGCTGCACGTCGTAAAGGAAGGCCCCGCGGTCATCACGGGCGCCGACCTCGAGCAGGACGCCGAGGTCGAGATCATCAACAAAGACCAGTACATCTGCACCATCGACGAGGGCGCAAAGATCGACTTCGAAGTCACCGTCGGCAGGGGCAGGGGCTACAAGGGCGCGGGTTCCAACAAGAACCATCCCATCGGCTACATTCCCATTGATTCCATCTATACACCCGTCAAAAAAGTCAACTACAACGTCGAGAGCACGCGCGTCGGCCAGAGCATCGACTACGACAAGCTCGTCATGGAAGTGTGGACGAACGGCGCCTTCTCCGCCAAAGAGATCGTATCGCTCGCCGCGAAGATCATGCAGGACCACATCGGGCTGTTCGTCAACCTGAGCGATTCCATCAAGGGCATGGACATCCTCGTCAAAAACGAAGACGACAAGCAGCAGCAGGTTCTTGCGATGGCGATAGAGGACATGGACCTCTCCGTCCGCTCCTACAACTGCCTCAAGCGTGCGAACATCCACACCGTCGAAGACCTCACCAAAAAGACGGAAGACGAAATGCTCAAAGTGCGCAACCTCGGCAGGAAGTCGCTCGACGAGGTCATCCAGAAGCTCGAGTCTTACGGGCTGTCATTAGAAAAAAAGGAGGATTAACATCATGCCGGGAAAATTGGGCAGAACGAGCGAGCAGCGCATCGCCATCCTGCGGAATCAGGCTTCCAGCCTTCTCTGGTACGGAAAAATAGAAACGACGAAGGCGCGCGCCAAAGAGCTGCAGCCGTATGTCGAAAGGATCATCACCGCCGCGATCAACAGCTATGACGACACCATCGAAAGCCGGAAGGTCGTCACCGAAAAGACGGGCAAAAAAGAGCGCGAGGTCACCGTCACCGTCGTGAAAGACGGCCCCAAGAAGCTCGCCGCCCGCCGCAGGATCATGGCAAAGCTGTACGACCTGCAGGAGATCAAGGCATTCAACGAGAGCAAGTCCGCTTACAAAGCGCGCACCAAAGACGTGGCGCACCCCCTCATCGAAAAGCTCTTCAATGAGATCGCGCCCAAGTATGCGCAGCGCAACGACGAAAAGAACTGCGCGGGCGGCTATACCCGCATCATTCCCCTCGGCGAGCGCCGCGGCGATGCGTCGGAAACCGCCATCATCGAACTTGTCTGAACCTGAAAAGAGCGGGACGCGTTTGTCCCGCTCTTTTTCCGTCTTTTTTCATGGCTGTATATTCTTTTTTGTGATAAAAAGAGGGAATTGTGCGCGAATTGCGCACTGCCTCGCAAAAGTGCTTGACGATTCGCGCAAGAAAAGTTAAAATAAAAGGGTATCCGAAAAAATGCCCGCGGCAGGCGCAGCGGCCGCCCGCGGCAAACAATTCCGGACAGGAGGATCTATGACAAAAACGTTCGCCGGAAAGATAGGCAAAGCCCTTTCCGTCCTGGTCGCGTCCGCGCTGCTTCTCGTCAGCGCGCTGATGCTTTCGGCTTGCTCGGGCAGGTATCCCGAGATCAGCATGCGCATCTCCTTCAACGGGGAGGAGTACACGCTCAACTACATTCTCTACCGCAATTATTATCAGCAGACCGTCGACCACTACATGGAACTCATCGACATGGATTATTTCGACGGCACCGTCATCTCCGATTATCAGTCCGACCGCATGGTCGCGGGCGGCTACCGCTATGAAGGGGAAAACACCGACGAGCTTATCGCCCTCGATTACGAGGCCGCCACGAAGGACGCGGATGGCAACGTCACCCTCGAAAACATCACCGTCTGGAAAGATAAGGATCGCACGCAGCCGACCAACCGCCTGCACGGGGAGATCTCTTCCAACGGCTTCAGCATCGAAGACGGCTCCGGGCTGACCAATCAGGTGGGCGCGCTGGGCGCATACACCTATGTGAGCAGCAGTATGCAGGCGACGCAGCGCATGCACTATAAATATTCCAGTTCGGACAATTACGGCGAAAGCGAGTATTACAAGAACAGCTTCACCGGCCTGTTCTACCTGTATACGAGCAGCAACAACGCTTCCGCGGGCGACTACTGCGTATTCGGCATCCTCGCCGACGAAGACTCCGAAACCGCCTTCAACGACCTGCTCGAAGCGATCAGCACTTATACAGAGGACAACGACCTCGACTCCTTTGCCGAAACGCAGGAAGACATCGTCATCGAAGACGAGTTCATCGACGGCGGCTCCTACAACGTCGATTTTGAAGTCCCCGTTTCCGCCATCGTCATCGAAGAGGTGTGGGTGACCAAGTATTAAAAAATCCCGTCCTTCTGCGGGCGGTAACAGGAAGAGCCCCGCGTGCAGCGCTTTTGCGCCGCCCGCGGGGCTCTTCTTCTTGTGTCGTTCCTTCAATTTTTCCTGCGCGACATCGCCAGCGCGTACAGCACGAAGCGGAAGAAGTACAGCAGGGAAGTGAGCAGCGCGGCGACGTACGTCATCGCCGCCGCGGAAAGCACCTTTTTCGCCGCCTTTTTCTCCTCGTCGGTCACGAGCACGCCCGTCTCCGCCAGCATCTTCCGCGCGCGGGAAGACGCGTTCAGCTCCACCGGCAGCGTCACGAGGCTGAACACCGTGGAGAGCGCATACAGGCAGATGGCGACGAACACGATCGCGTTCCCGACGGCCGTATACGTCAGCGCCCAGGTGAGCACGATGCCCACGATCACCAGCGGGAAGGCGAGGTAAGTGCCGATGTTCGTCACGGGTACGAGCAGGGCGCGCAGGCGGTACAGCGCCCAGCCCTCTTCCCGCTGCATCACATGCCCCGTCTCGTGCGCCGCCACGGCGACGGCGGCGACCGAGCTCGAACCGTAAACGCTCTGCGACAAGGTGATGGTCTGCGTCCGCGGGTTGAAGTTGTCCGTCAGGTGCCCCTTCCCGGGCACGACCTGCACCGCCGAGCCGCCCCTCTCGAGCAGCATGCGCGCGCAGTCGCTTCCCGTCCAATTCGTCGAGTTGGGCATTTTATCGTATTTCGCATAGGCGGAACGCACTTTCGCGCTCGCCCATACCGAAAGCAGCAGGCAGGGCAGCAAGATCAGCCCCGAGGCGAGATATACCAGATAATAAGAATCGAAAAACATGCTTTGCTCCTTGTCCTTTTCCGCCATTATATAGCATTTGCCGGAGAAAGTCAAAATATTTTGCCCCTTATACGGAGGCCGTGCCCCCGCGGAGTATCCCGCGGGGGCACGGCCTCATTCCCGTCGCTATTCTTCTTCGGGCACGGGGCGCACGTTCGTCACCTTCCCGCCTTCGCATACCGCCTCGAAAAATTTTGCCTCGTACCTGTTTTCGGAGAGGCGGTAGGAGAGTGCCGCGGCGTTCCTCTTTCCGTACGTCAGGTAAAATATGTCGCGGGGGAGCGATACGCGGCAGAAGCCGCCGAGGTATTCTTTTAGCATCTCCTTCTTTTCCGCGAGGGCGGGGGAGAGGTAGGGCGCGGGGTCGCCTCCCGCCAGCAGTTCCTGAAAGAAGGCAAAGGGCAGCACCCTTTCGTCCAGTTTCGCGGGGTCGAACCCTTCTTCCGCGCGCAGCCGCCTCTCTTCCTGCACGAGCGCGCCGTTCTCCGCGCGGAAAACGCGCTCTTCCGTATGCCCCGCGATGTCGTGCAGGCGGCGCGTCACCGTCAGCCGCCTTCCGTACTCCGCGCCGTCCGCCTGCCCGCGGAACGCCTCTTCCAGCCTCGCGTTGAACAGCAGCAGGGTACGCTCCCCCTTGTGCAGGCATTCCAGCCGCGCGAAGCTCTCGCCGCCGATCTCCGCCCGCCCCGCCTCGTACCGCTCCGCGGGCGGCAGGGGCACGATCTCCATGCCGTGCCCGTTTTCCAGCACGAGGGAGGGCATGGCGCCGCCGAACACGGTGAACAGCACGCCGTCCGCCCGCGCCTGTACGGGCGCGGTGAGCGGCTTTTCGCGCGGGGAAAAGCGCGCGAGCACGTCCGCGCCGCAGCCGTAGAGGCACACGGTGCAACAGGCGGGCGGCTCGCGGAAAAAACCGTCGCAGATAAAAAAGGAGAGGGGCAGCAGGTTCCCGTCCGCAGGCAGAAATTCCGCCTGCACGCCCTCTTCCCCGATGTCTGCAAATTTTGCCGCACGGCCGCAAAAGCCCGCCACCGCTCCGCCGAGGCGCAGCATGCACTGCTCCTCCGCCGAAAAATAGACGCGCATCTCTTTCTTCCTCTCAAAGTTTTTTCTTTTGATTATTGTATGAATAAAATCATGAACGTATGTCAATAACCCTGTCATCAAAAAAAGGAGGCAGAGCAATGGACAAGATCAACGGCTATACGAAAGAGGAGGCGGAAGAGCTCGCGCGCTACATTTCCGAAGGCAGGCGGGCGGGCAAAACGCTCACGTCGCTCTTTTCGGGCTACGGCAGGGCGCACGGCAGGGCGGGCGGCAGCGTCCGCAACTACTACTATAAACTGTTAAAGACGGGCAGCGACGAGGCGCGCGGCGTGCTCGAGGGCAAAAACCTCTCCGCGGCGCAGGTGCACCCCTTTACCGAGGAGGAAAAGGACGAAATGCTCCGTCTCATCCTCACCGAGCGCAAAAAGGGCATCTCGGTGCGCCGCGCCATCGCCAACGTCTGCGGGGGCGATGCCCGCCTGATGCTGCGCTATCAGAACAAGTACCGCAACATGCTCAAAAAGCAGCCCGAAGAGGTGCGCGCCGCGGCGCAGCGCTGGGGCGCAGACCTTCCCCGCCCCGGGCGCCTGCTCGAACGCCGTCTGGAAAAGGAGATAGACGCGCTCTACGAGCGCCTCGCCGCCTCCCTGCGCGAAGAGAACGAGCAGCTGCGCGAGTCCGTCCGCCGCCTTACGGAGGAGAACGAACTCCTCCGCCGCGCTTCCCGCGTCAAAAAGGCGATGCTTTCCGTCTCCCGCAGCGCGGCGGGCAAATGACGCGCGCATGATTTTTCCGCGTCTGCGCACACTTGTAACAGGCGCGATGCGCCGCGGAGGAAAAACAATGGAAAAATTTATCGCAGGGCTTGTCATGGGCACGGCGCTGGGCGCGCTGTGGGTGGCAAACAGCAATAAGACGCGCGCCCTCGTCAGAAAGGGGCAGGAAGACCTGAAAGAGAAGGTCGACGCCTATATCGACGAAAAGCTCGCCGAAAGCGAGCCGCCCGCCGCCGGCGCGGCAAAGAAAAAGCCCGCGCAGGCGTAAAGCAGAGGGAGAGCGCCGCTCATAAAGAGCGGCGCTCACATTTTACAATTTTATTACACCGGTAAGACAAAAAAACAAAAATTTCCCGCCCGCGCGCGTGTTATAATAAAGGGGTAGGAGAAAGTTTCTATGCCTTCCACATATGCACATTACGTTTTCGGAAAAAAAGTCCTGCAATCGCTCCCGCCCGAGCTCTCCGCGCTCGCCCGCGGGCACAGGCAGCTCTACGACATCGGGCTGCACGGGCCGGATATCCTCTTTTATTACCGCGCGCTCACGGTCAACAAGGTCAATTCCGTGGGGTTCGGCATGCACGCCCGCCCCGCGCGCGGATTTTTCGCCCCCGCAAAGCAAAGGCTCGCCGCCCTCCCCGCGTCCCTGCGGGCAGGCGCGGAGGCATACCTTCTCGGCTTTGTCTGCCACTTCGCGCTGGATTCCGCCTGCCACGGCTATATCGAGCACAAGATCGCCGTTTCCGGCGTCACCCATACCGAGATAGAGAGCGAATTCGACCGCTCCCTCCTTCTCGCGCAGGGCATCGAACCGCTGTCCGCGCGCCTTACCGGGCATATCGTCCCGTCGGCGGAAAACGCCGCCGCCATAGCGCCCTTTTTTGAAGGCGTCTCCGCGAAGCAGGTGCAGAAGGCGCTGCGTTCCATGCTCTTTTACAACGGCCTTTTGCGCGCGCCCCGTCAGCCCAAGCGCTTTTTCGTCAACGCGGCGCTCCGCCTCACGGGCAATTATAAGGAGATGCACGGCATGATGATCGCAAAAAAGCCTGTTCCCGCCTGTGCAGACAGCAACCTGCGCCTCTTAAAACTCATGAACGCCGCGGCAGGGGAGTGCGTCGCCCTTGCGGAAAATTTATCCGCATATCTGGGCGGCACGGCAGAACTTTCCCCCGCCTTCGATAAGACGTTCGGCGCCCCCGAAAACTGGCGGGAGATCCCCGTACTGCCCCTGCGGGAGGAGGAAGGCTATGAAGTTTAAGATGACCGCGCCCGAGCGCAAATGGGTCTGGTACGATGTCGGCAACTCCGCGTTCACCCTCCTCGTATCCACCCTTCTCCCCATCTTTTTCAACACCGTCGCCTCGTCGAACGGCATTTCGGAGGCGTCGTACCTCTCCTATTGGGCATACGCCACCAGCATTTCCACCGCCGTCGTCGCGGTGCTCGGCCCCACGCTGGGCACGCTGTCCGACCTCCGCGGCATGCGCAAAAAGATCTTTTCCGCCGCCATCCTCGTCGGCGCGCTGGGCTGCGCGGTGCTGGGCTTCGTGCAGCACTGGCTGTGGTTCCTCGTGCTGTTCGTGCTCGCCAAGTCCGCCTATCAGCTCTCCCTCGTCGTCTACGATTCCATGCTCTGCGACGTAACGCAGCCCGAACGCATGGACGAAGTCTCCTCGCGCGGCTATGCGTGGGGCTATATCGGCAGCTGCATTCCCTTCCTGCTCACCATCGGCGTCTATGTTCTGTACGAAATGTTCTCCCTCATCCCGCTGATGGCGGCGATGGTGCTCGTATTCCTGATCGTCGCCGTCTGGTGGGTCGCCTGCGCCTTCCCGCTCTGGAAGAGCTACGAACAGCGCCGCTTCGTCGAACCGGGCGGCCACCCCGTAAAGACGGGTCTGAAAAATCTCGGCGGCGTGTTCCGCGAGATATGGCACAAAAAGCAGATCCTTTTCTTCCTGCTCGCCTTCTTTTTCTTCATCGACGGCGTCTATACCATCATCGACATGGCGACCGCCTACGGCACCTCGCTGGGGCTGGATACCGTCAGCCTCGTGCTCGCCCTGCTCGTCACGCAGGTCGTCGCCTTCCCCGCCGCCATCCTGCTCGGCATGCTCTCGCGCCGGGTAAAGCCCGAATATCTCATCATCGTCTGCATCGCGGCGTACTTCTTCATCACCGTCTACGCCGTCTTTCTCGACAAGACGTACGAGTTCTGGATCCTCGCCGTCTGCGTGGGTCTGTTCCAGGGCACCATCCAGGCGATGAGCCGCTCCTATTACGCGAAGATCATCCCGCAGGAAAAGGCGGGCGAATATTTCGGCGTGTACGATATATTCGGCAAGGGCGCGGCGTTTGTCGGCACGCTGCTCGTCGGCGCCGTGACGGACGCCTTCACGCCCTATTTCGAGGGTCTGGAAGCGCAGGGGGTGCAGACGGCGTTCACCGCGCAGAGCATCGGCGTGGCGGCGCTGGCGGTCATGTTCGTCATCGGGCTTATCCTGTTCGTCGTGGCGGTGCGCTGCAAAAAAACGTCCGCTGCGGAAGCCGGGAGCGACGCCCCCGCCGGCCCTCTTCCTCAGGCGGAATCATAAATATTACAACGTGTTTACAATTTCTCCGAAAATTTTATATAACTTTGCTGTATGATATAGACGATCGGAAAAAACACCTTGCCCCTTTTCTCGCTTTTACGGGGCAGTGAAGGGGCGACCCCGCCGCATACCGCGGTATAGATCTGAATTTGCTCACACTCTCAACAACTTTTTCTTACAGTATCGGGCGGACAGCAATGTCCGCCCGATACCTTTTTTGCCGTCCTGTCTGCGTCTGCGGCCGCGCCCGGCGCGCCTCCGCCCGCGCGTACGGTGAACGTACGGAGAAAGTTTGCCCCGGCAGGAAAATTTTTCAAAAAAGGGTGGACGGCGCGGCGGAAATATGGTATACTTGTTCCGATACAGGGCAAAAACAGGAGGACGGCATTGGAAAAGCGCATCGTCGCGTTCGACATAGGAGACAAGCGCGTCGGCGTCGCCGCGAGCGACCCCTTCAACACCTTCGCCCTCCCCGGCGAAACCTATTGGCGCACGAAGAGCGCGGAGGCAGACGCGGCAAACCTCGCCGCCGTCGCCGCGGAAAAGGGCGCGGGGCTGATCGTCTGCGGGCTTCCGCTCAATGCCGACGGCACCGAATCGGTGCAGACGGAAAAGACCCGCCGCTTTGCCGAACTTCTGAAAACGAAGACGGACATCCCCGTCGTCTACGAAGACGAGCGCTACACCACCGCCGAGGCGGAGCGCGTGCTCATCGCGGGGGGCGTCCGCCGCGAAAACCGCAAAAACACCATCGACAGCATCGCCGCTTCCTATATTCTGGAAGGGTATCTGCATAAAATCAAAAAACAAGGAGAATCCGAAATGAGCGAAGAGAAAAAGCTGCACGAAGAGGGCTGCGGCTGCGAAGACTGCTGCGGCGAAGAGGAAGAGGTCAACGTCGTGGATCTCGTCGACGACGAGGGCAAAACGCACCGCTGCTATCACATCGGCACCATCGAATACAAGGAGCGCTGGTTCGCCTTTTTCCAGCCCGCCGAGGAGGACGAAGACGCGGAGGAGACCGACGTCACCATCCTCGAGATCGTCGGCGAAGAAGGGGAGGAAGAACTCGTCCCCGTCGAAGACGACAAGCTGCTCGACGAGGTGTTCGACGAATTCTGCCGCGTGATGGAAGAGGACGACGATGCCGACGAAGCCGCCTCTCTGGATACCGACTACGAGCAGGGCTGCGGCTGCGGCTGCAAGAATCACGACCACAAGAAATAAGTTCCGCGCGCACGCGGATACATTTTCCTGTATGCAAAGCGTTTTTGCTTGCAAATCTGTTTTACTTGTGCTAAAATAGATAGGCTAAAATTCACACTCCGGGCGTTCCGCGTTCCGTTCCCGTCAAATTTTTTTCAGGGCGGGCTGTGCGCGGGCGAAGGCGCGCGGAGGAGGAGCAAACGGAGGTTTTTTATCATGGCAGTCATCACTATGAAGCAGCTGCTCGAAGCGGGCGTCCACTTCGGGCATCAGACGCGCAAATGGAACCCGAAGATGAAGAAGTACATCTTCGCCGCCCGCAACGACATCCACATCATCGACCTGCAGCTCACCGTGGGCCTCGTCGAAAAGGCGTACAACTTCGTCGTCGATACCGTAAAGGCGGGCAAGAGCATCCTGTTCGTCGGCACCAAAAAGCAGGCGCAGGAGGCCATCCGCGAGGAAGCCGTCCGCTGCGGTATGTTCTATGTCAATTCCCGCTGGCTGGGCGGCACGCTCACCAACTTCAAGACCATCCGCTCCCGCATCGACCGTCTCAACAGGCTGGAAAAGATGGAAGAGAGCGGCGATTTCGACCTTCTCCCCAAAAAAGAAGTGCTCGGTCTGAAAAAAGAGATGGAAAAACTCGAGGCGAACCTCGGCGGCATCAAGGAGATGAAAACGCTCCCCGGCGCCCTGTTCGTCGTCGATCCCCACAACGAAGACATCGCCGTGCAGGAAGCGCGCAAGCTGCACATCCCCATCGTCGCCATCACGGATACCAACTGTGACCCCGACCTCATCGACTATGTGATCCCCGGCAACGACGACGCGATCCGCGCTGTCAAGCTGCTTTCTGGCGTCATCGCCAACGCGGTCATCGAGGCGAATCAGGGCGAGGCGGTGAACGCGGAGATGGCGGAAGCCGCGGCGGAAGCGTCCGCGGAAGATAAGTCCGTCGAAGAGATCGCGGCGGAAGAAGAGGCAGCTCCCGCGGAAGAAGAGGCGGAAGCCCCTGCAGACGCCGAGTAAGGGAACCCCCGCGCAGACGCGCTCTATACCACACCAATAAAAGGAGATAAGATCATGGCAATAACGGCAAGTGACGTAAACGCCCTCCGCCAGAAGACGGGCGTGGGCATGATGGATTGCAAAAAGGCGCTCACCGAAGCGAACGGCGACATGGACAAGGCGGTCGAGATCCTGCGCGAAAAGGGCATGGCGACGGCCGCGAAGAAGGCGGGCCGCATCGCCGCCGAAGGCATCGTCGACAGCTATATCCACATGGGCGGCAAGGTCGGCGTGCTCGTCGAGGTCAACTGCGAAACGGATTTCGTGGCGCGCGGCGACCAGTTCAAAGAGCTCGTGCACGACATCGCGCTGCAGATCGCCGCGGCGAAGCCCCTCTATGTGACCAAAGAAGAAGTTCCCGCCGAAGTGCTCGAAGAGGAGAAAAAGATCCTCAAAGTACAGGCGATGAACGAGGGCAAGCCCGAAGCCATCGCGGAAAAGATGGTCGCGGGCCGCATCAAAAAGTATTACGAAGATTTCTGCCTGCTCGAGCAGCCGTTCGTAAAGGATTCTTCCAAGACCATCGGCCAGCTCGTCACCGAGGCGATCGCCTCCATCGGCGAAAAGATCACGGTGCGCCGTTTCGCGCGTTTTGAAATGGGCGAAGGCATCGAAAAGAAGAAGGACGACCTCGCGGAAGAAGTCGAAAAACAAGTCTCCAAAATGAAGGGTTGATCGGAAAGGGCACACAAGCATATACCTGTGTGCCCTTTTTTGAAAGCGCCGCCGCGGCGGCGGACAAGCGGAAGGGGAATCATGAAACCGAAATACAAAAGGATCATCTTGAAGCTCTCCGGCGAGGCGCTCGCGGGAGAAAAGGGTTTCGGGCTGGACGAGGCGATCATCGAAACGGTCGTCGACCAGCTCATACGCGCGCATGAAATGGGCGTGGAGATCGGCATCGTGCTGGGCGGCGGCAACTTCTGGCGCGGCAGGCAGGGCACCAATATGGACCGCACCACGGCGGATCACATGGGTATGCTCGCCACCGTCATCAACTCGCTCGCCATGCAGGACGCCATCGAGCAGAAAGGCGTCCCCGTGCGCGTGCAGACGGCGCTGAACATGATCAGCGTCGCCGAGCCGTTCATCCTGCGCAAGGCTCTGCGCCATTTCGAACTCGGGCGCATCGTCATCTTCGCCTGCGGCACGGGCAACCCGTACTGCTCCACCGATACCGGCGCGGCGCTTCGCGCCTGCGAAACGAATGCAGACATCCTTCTGCTCGCAAAGAACGTAGACGGCATCTACGACAGCGACCCGAAGGTCAACCCGAACGCGAAAAAGATAGACAGGATCACGCACATGGAAGTCATCAACCGCGGCCTCAAAGCGATGGATACGACGGCGATCACCATGTGCATGGACAACAACGTGCCCATCCTCGCCTTCGCCCTGTCCGAAAAAGACGCCATCGTGCGCGCCATCTGCGGGGAAAAGACGGGCACCATCATCACGAACGACTGAACGCGGCAAAGCGATCCGCCGCGGACGGGGGGAATAAAAAAACAACAAGGAGGAACCCAAAGTGACAGACAACGAAAAAGTCGAGGAGCTGCTCCTCACCCTTGAAGAGAAGCTGGAAAAAACGGTCAGCGTGCTGCGCGGGGAGTACACCAACATCCGCGCGGGCAGGGCGAACCCGCACGTTCTCGACAAGATACTCGTCGATTATTACGGCACGCCGTCGCCCGTCAATCAGGTCGGCAACATTTCCGTGCAGGATGCGAAGTGCCTCGTCATCAGCCCGTGGGATGCCAGCCTGCTCAAAGGCATCGAAAAGGCGATCCTCGCCTCCAACATCGGGCTCACGCCCACCAACGACGGCAAGGTCATCCGCCTCGTGTTCCCCGACCTCACCGAGGAACGCCGCCGCGACATCGCCAGGCAGATCAAGGCGCTTTCCGAAGAATCGAAGGTCGCCGCGCGCAACATCCGCCGCGACGCGATGGACGCGCTCAAAAAGATGAAGAACGGCAAAGAAATTTCCGAAGACGAATGCGCGGGCTTTGAAAAGGAAGTGGAAAAAACCGTTTCAAAGACGATGGAGCAGATCGAAAAGCATACCGCCGAAAAAGAAAAAGAGATCATGCAGGTGTAACGGGCGGCTATGCAGAGGATCAGTTTGCCCGCACACATCGCGTTCATCATGGACGGCAACGGCCGCTGGGCAAAGCGGCGTTTCCGCCCCCGCTCTTACGGGCACAGGATGGGCGTGCAGAATATGTTCAGGCTGTGCAGCCATGCGTTCCGCCTCGGGGTGCGCGTCGTCACCGTCTATGCGCTGTCGACGGAGAACTTATCCCGCCCGCAGGAAGAGCTCGACGAACTGTTCGACCTCTTCCGCAGTTTTTTCGGCAGAAAGCGCGAAAAGATGTACGAGCTGAACGCCAAGATCTGCGTTCTCGGCGATATTTCCGTGCTTCCCGAGGATATCCGGCAGGATATGCTCGAACTGATGGAGGAGACCGCCGGCATCACCGACAGCCTTCTCAACGTCTGCGTCAATTACGGCGCGCGGCAGGAGATCGTGCAGGCGGTGAACAAGGCGGTGTCCTACGGCAGGTTCGTCGACGAGGCGAGCTTTTCTTCCCTGCTCTCCACGGCCGGGCTGCCCGACCCCGACCTCATCATCCGCACGGGCGGGGAGCTTCGCCTCTCCAATTTTCTTTTGTATCAGGCGGCATATTCCGAGCTGTATTTTTCCAATAAAATGTGGCCGGAGTTTTCCCGCCGGGATCTCGAAAAGGCGATCGAAAGCTATTCCTCGCGGGATCGCCGCTTCGGCAACGTGCGGGAGGAATAAACCATGTTCAAACGGATAGCGACCGGCCTCGCATATGTGGCGGTGCTGGTCGGCTTCTTCTTTCTCCGCTGGGTGGATCACCGCCTGTTCGGCATCCTCGTCTATGCCTTTTCCATCATAGGCACTTACGAGATGGTGCGCGCCTTTTCGGGTAAGCGCTGCACGGAAGAGGGCAGGGAGGCAGACGCCGTCATGGCGATGAGCCTCTCGCAGAAGATCACGGTGTACGCCTATGCGGCGCTCTTCACGCCGCTGTTTTACCTCGTCGAGCATTTCGCCCCGGGGGAGGGGTACCGCGGCATGCTGGTGCTCTCCTTCCTGTTCGCGCTTATCCTGTTCTGCCTTCTCGTGTTCGACCACCGTCGCACGAACCTTCTGGGCACGGGCGCGGCGATGATCTCCGGGTTTTACCCCACGGCGATTCTGGCGACCATGCTCCTCGCCAACGAATTCCGCACGGCTTCCACCCTCGCGCTGCAACTCATGTTCGTCATCCCCGCGGTCGCCGATACCTTCGCGTTCGCGGTGGGCAGCGTGCTCAAAGGCCCCAAGCTCTGCCCGAACATTTCCCCGAAAAAGACGGTATCGGGCGCGGTCGGCGGCGTCGTGTTCGGCACGGCGGCGAGCGTGCTGCTGTACTTCCTGTACGCGCACACCACGGGCTACGTCTATGAAGGGCTGGGCAGCAGCTGGGCGGGCGCGCCCTGGCTGATGTTCGCCGTCATCGGCGCGGTCGCATCTCTTCTCACCGAGTTCGGCGACCTCGTCGAAAGCGTCATCAAGCGCCGTCTGGGCATCAAAGACATGGGCAGGCTCCTGCCCGGGCACGGGGGCATCCTCGACCGCATCGACGGCACCCTCTTTGCCAGCACGTTCATTTACGTCGTGTTCGCGCTGCTCATCGTGCACACATGGCTGTAACCGTCAAACCGCCCGCAGAGCCGCGCGCTCTGCGGGCGTATTTTTGTCAATTCTTTCTGCCAAAAAAGTTTATGGCAGAGTACATTGAAAACGGCAAAATTCAGATTTATAATAAATTTAACGAGTGGCTTTGCAGGCGCAGCCTGCGGGGCCGCGAGGTAAATTTATTATAAAAAAAATGAGGATGCGCCCGAAAAATTTTTATAATCGGCGGGTCGGGCGCATAGGATAGAAGGAGGCATCGCATGAAGAACATCGCCCTGATCGGGTGCACGGGTTCCATCGGCAGGCAGGCGATAAAGGTCGCCGCCCGTTATCCGGATAAATTCCGCATCGTCGCAATGGCTGCAAACACCGGCGGAGAAGTCTTTGTCCGGCAGGCCGCCGAAGTGCGCCCCGCCTTCGCCGCCCTGCGGCAGGAAGGGGAAGCGGTTCCCGTTCCGGCGGGCACGCGCTTCGCGCGCGGAGAAAGCGCTTTCGAAGAGGCGTGCTCGTATGCGGATGCCGACGTCGTCCTCGTCGCCGTCACGGGGTTTGCCGGGCTGAAAGCGGCGCTCCTCGCCATAGGTGCGGGCAAAGACGTCGCCCTCGCCAACAAGGAGAGCCTCGTCGCGGGCGGCGATCTCGTCATGCGCCTCGCCGCGGAAAAGGGGGTGAACGTGCTCCCCGTCGATTCCGAGCACTCCGCCGTCTGGCAGTGCCTGCACTTTGACAGGAAGGCTCCCTTTTCCCGCATCCTGCTCACGGCGAGCGGCGGCGCCCTGCGAGACGTGCCTCTTGCAGAGCTTTCTTCGGTCACGGCGGCGCAGGCGCTCGCCCACCCGAACTGGGATATGGGCGCAAAGATCACCATAGACTGCGCCACCATGCTCAACAAGGGCTTCGAGGTCATCGAGGCGATGCACCTGTACGGCGCCGCGCTTTCGCAGATAAAGGTGCTCATCCACCGCGAGAGCGTCGTGCATTCTCTGGTGGAGTTTGCAGACGGCGCCGCGCTCGCGCAGCTGGGCGTGCCGTCGATGGAGCTGCCCATCCAGCTCGCGCTCACCTATCCCGAACGGCTTCCCTGCTGCCCGCCCGCAGACCTCGCCGCCGTCGGCGCGCTGCATTTTTCGGAGGTGGAGCGGGGGCGCTATCCCTGCTTTTTCCTCGCGCTCGGGTGTGCGGAAAAGGGCGGGGCGTATCCCTGCATCCTCAATGCGGCGGGCGAAGTCGCCGTCGGCGCGTTTCTGAAAGGGCAAATAAAATATACGCAGATCGCAGAAATTATAGAGGGCGCGCTCTGCGCGGGCGAACTGCCGTACGGCAGCTATGCCGCGCTGGAAGAGGCTGACGCAGCGGCGCGCGCGCGTGCGCGCGCACTTCTTCCGCGCGCGTAACGGCAAAGGGGGCATATGCTCGGACTACTCTCGTTTTCAGGCGTCATGCACACCGTCGGGTCGGTGTGCCTCGCGCTGGTCATACTGCTCGCGATGGTCACGGTGCACGAGTTCGGGCACTACGCCGCGGGCAAACTGCTTAAATTCCGCATCAACGAATTCGCCGTCGGCTTCGGCCCCGCCCTCTTCAAACGCAAAAAGAAGAACGGCGAGCTCTTTTCCGTGCGCCTTCTGCCCCTCGGCGGCTATTGCGCCTTCGAGGGGGAGGACGAAGAGAACCCCTCGCCGGACGCCTTCAACAACAAGGCGCCGTGGAAGCGTATGCTCGTGCTCGCCGCGGGGCCGCTCATGAACTACGTCCTCGCGCTGCTGCTGGTCATCGTTTCGCTGTTTTCCTTCGGGCAGCTGCAGATCATGGCGACGCGCGTATCCGCCGACAGCCTGACGCAGAGCGGCATCGTTGTGCCCGCGGGCTTTTCTTTGCAGGACGGAGACGTCCTCCTCTCCTGCGAGGGAAAAACGGTGTACATGACGACCGACCTCATGGAGGCGCTCGAAGGCAAGCGGGAGGGCGACCTCGCCGACTTCACCGTTTCGCGCAGGGTCGGAGAGGGAAGAGAGGTCACGGAAGTTTCCGTCATGCTGCGCGCGGACGCGCAGTTCGAGAACCTGACGGACACCGCCCCGCTCTGGCGCGCCCTCGGCATCGCGGAGGAGCAGAGGGAGGGCGGAACGGCGTTTTACGTCAACTCCGTCAGTTATAAGTTCGGCTTTTTCGAAACGCTCTCGCGCTCTTTCGGCTACTCTTTCCGCATCGGCGGCACCATTTTCAAGGTGCTGGGGCAGCTGTTTACGGGGCATCTGGGGCTGGACGCCTTCGGCGGGCCGATCACCACCATACGCCTCACCTCCGAGATCGCCTCGCGCAGCGTGCAGCAGTTTTTCGAGATCGCTGCGTATATCGGCGTCAACCTCGCCGTGTTCAACCTGCTGCCCATACCCGCGCTGGACGGCTCCAAGATCGTGTTCTGCGCCATCGAGTGGGTGCGCGGAAAACCGCTCAACCGCAAGGTGGAGGCGGTCATCCACGCCGTCGGCTTCGTGCTCCTCATCGGCTTCGCCGTCCTCGTAGACGTCTTGCAGCTCTTTTGAAAGATCACGTCTCAAAAATAAACTTATACAGCAGCGGCGCCGCCTCGGATGAGGCGGCGCCGCTTTCTATGCGAAAAACACACCGTTTTGCCGGTTACAGCAGCTTTTCGTATTCGGCATACAGTTCGTCGAGGCGGGCGTGCAGGTCGCACAGCCGCGCAGAGAGCTCGTTCACCTTCCTGTAATCGGCGGCGGTTTCCGGCCTGGCGATCTCGGCGGAAAGCGCCGCCGCCTCCTCTTCCGCGGCGGAGATGGCGTTTTCCGTCTCCCTGATCAACTGCTTTTTCTTCGCCTCTTCGGCGCGGTCTGCCTTCGAGCGGTAAGACGCCTGCTTCTGCTGCGTGCGCGCCTGCGCCTTTTCCGCCCTGTCCGCCTCCTCTTCCGCCTGCCGCACGGCGCGCTTCTGCGCCGTATATTCCTCATAGGAACAGGGGAACACGGTCAGCCGCCCTCCCGAAAGCTCGAAGATCTTCCCCGCGACGCTCTGTATAAAGTAGCGGTCGTGCGAAACGAAGAGCAGGGTGCCGTCGAAGGCTTTGAGCGCCTCTTCGAGGCTTTCGCGCGCCTGCAGGTCGAGGTGGTTGGTCGGCTCGTCCAGAAGCAGAAAGTTTGCCCGCTGCGCTTCCAGCAGCACCAGCGCGAGTTTTGCACGCTCCCCGCCGGAGAGTGCGGACACGCGCTTTTCCATGTCTTCTTCGGTCAGCTTCGCGCGGGCGAGCATGGCGCGCGCCTGCGTCTGCGTCAGGTAGGGGTGCTTGTGCCACAGCGCGCCGAGCACCGTTTCCGCGGGGTCGAGGTCGGCGTTTTCCTGGTCGTAGTATCCGATCTTGTTGAACCTGCCGAACTTCACGCCCGTTCCCGCGCGCAGCAGGGCGCGCATCAGCGTCGACTTCCCCGCTCCGTTTTCGCCGACGACGGCGATCTTCTCGCCCCTGCGCACCTCGAAGGAGATGTTTTCGGCGAGCGCCTTCTCCCCTGCGGCAAGGCGCAGGTTTTCCGCGGTGAGCGCGCGCTCTTCGCTGCGCTCCGCCGTTTCGAAGGAAAATTTCGGCGGACGGGGCGGCGGAAGGGGCTTTTCGAGCAGTTCCATGCTTTCCAGTTTTTTCACGCGCGACTGCGCGCTCTTTGCCGTCGTCGCGCGCACGATGTTGCGGGCAACGTAGTCTTTGAGGGAGGCGATCTCCTCCTGCTGCCGCTCGTATTCTTTGAGGGCGCGTTCGTACTTTTCCGCTTTCAGAACTTTGTATTTGGAATAATTTCCGCGGAACGTATCTATCTTTTTGTTTTCCAGCTCGAAAATTTTGCCCGCGAGGCTGTCGAGGAAGTAACGGTCGTGCGAAACGGCGAGGATGGCGCCGCGGTAGGTTTTCAGGTAATCCTCCAGCCAGAAGAGGGTGGCGGTGTCGAGATGGTTGGTCGGCTCGTCCAACAGCAGCAGTTCGGGCTCTTCCAGCAGCAGGCGGCACAATTTGAGGCGGGTCTTTTCCCCGCCGCTCATGGTGGAGATGACCTGCTCCGCCCTGTCCGCAAAGCCCATGCCCGAGAGCACGGTGCGTATCTTCACGTCGGCATTGTATCCGTCCGCGGCGGCGATGCGCCTCTCGCACTGTTCGTAGCGGGAGGAAAGAGCCTTGTATTCCTCCCCGCCGAACTGTACCTGCGCGAGGCGTGCGGACAGCTCTCTCTGTTCTTCCATCGCCCTGAACACGGGGGCGAACACGCCGCGCATCTCTTCATATACGGTCTTGCCGCTCTCCAGCCCGCCCGTCTGTTCGAGCAGACCGATCTTCAGCCCGCTCTTTTTCAGCACCCTGCCCGCGTCGGGGGCAAGCCCGCCCGTGAGCAGGCGCACGAGGGTGGTCTTGCCCTCGCCGTTGGGGCCGATCAGCCCGATGCGGTCGCCTTCGGAGACCGTGAAGCACACGTCTTCGAGGATATTCTTTTCGTCGTAGCCGAAGCGTACGTTTTCAAACGTCACTAACATAAAAATCGTCCGTTTCCGCAAAATAGCGGCATGAAGAGAGAGATAGGGGAGGAGATCTCCTCGCTGGAAGAGCGGCTCGCCGCCGCGCCGCCCGCAAAGGTCGCGCCGCTCGTGCGCAGGCTGGTAAAACTGAAGAGGCTGTACGCGCGAAGGTAAAGCGCGCTCATCCGCCTGCGGGCTTTGCCCCGTCCGAAGGGAACAAAGTCTGCGTTCGTCCGGAAAAATCGGGAACGTATCCGGCATTTGCGGACGAAATGTCTTGCAGATAGACGCGTTCCAGCCCGCATTCGCGCACGGCGGCGAGCACTTTTTTATACTCGCGCGGGGTGATGCGGCGGGAGAGCTCGGGGTACGGCGTCTCTTGGCAGGGGGTGTACTGCCCCATCAGGGAGAAGTACGCCTCCGAGCCGAGGGAGGCGAAGGCGCGCACGATGCGCACGCTGTCGTCGGTGCAGAGGGGGAGGATGAGGTGGCGCACGATGCAGCCCGTCACCATGCGTTCCCCGTCGAAGCTGACTTTGCGCGCCGCCATGAACTTCACGGCGGGGAAGGCGACATCGAAGTAGTCCGCTTTCCCCGTATACCTTTCCGAGATCTTCGGGGAAAAGTATTTGAGGTCGGGCAGGTACACGTCGACGTATCTGTCTATCGCGCGCAGCGCTTCGGGCTTTTCGTAGGCGTGGGTGTTGTAGACGACGGGTATTTTCGGGCGGTAGACGGCGAATGCCGCGGCAAGCTGCGGGATATAGTGGGCGGCGGTCACGAGATTGATATTCGCCGCTCCCATCTCTTCCAGCTCGCGGAAGATGCCCGCAAGCCCCTTCGCGTCGTACTCTTTTCCGATTGCCGCGCGGGAGATCTCATGGTTCTGGCAGAACACGCAGCGCAGGGCGCAGCCGGAAAAGAATACCGTTCCCGACCCCGCCCCGCAGGAGATGCAGGGTTCCTCGTAGGGGTGCAGCCCGTACTTCGCCACGCGCGCGTACATACCGCCGCCGCAGGCGCCCTCTGTTTTTTCTCTGTCTGCCCCGCAGTTTACGGGGCAGAGCGTGCAGGTATGAGACATAAAAGAATTGTACCACATTTTCGCGCTTTTGAAAAGCGATATG
>ERZ1643249.776-NODE-776-length-34195-cov-9.894376_pt1 | contig 34195 bp, 17 predicted proteins | sample MGYA00579263_ERZ1643249 | MGnify/ENA primary metagenome ERZ1643249 (study PRJEB29033, sample SAMEA4952264) | chicken gut metagenome | biome: Broiler Chicken; feature: Gastrointestinal Tract; material: Caecum | place: Ireland | collected 2018 | study: Broiler...
CATGTGAATTAACAAATATATCTATTTTGTTTCCACTTACAGCTCCACCTCTATCTTCAACTGTATAAACGTGTCCACCAATATTTAGTTTTGTTCCAAATGAGAATTTACTAGATGCTGCTACTGTTCTACCCGCTGTTGCTGTTGTTCCTGAAGCTGTTCTTCCTGTAGATTTTCCACAACATTTACTACATGGGCAATATGCTGTTACTTTATATACAGTTCCTGCTGTTGCATTAGCACTTGTAGTTCTTGGAAGTGTTGAACTTCTTGAAGTAGCTTTCTTTTGTACTTGAACTATTTTGTTTACTGGCTCTTGTACTACCACTTCTGATATTACTGACTTTTCAATTTCTACTTGATTTTGATATTTCACCTTATATGTTACTTCTTTTATACCATCTTTCCCTTCTTGAACAACTTTATTAGTTGTATCTGCTGATGTTCCTGTTGTATTTTTCGTAATCGTTTCATAAGGTATTGCTACTTGCTCTACTACTATTTTTTCTGTAATTGGCGCATAATTTTCTAATAATTGATTTAATGAAGTTTCAATTCCTTCTTCTGAAATTTTAGCAATTTGCACTTCATTATATGATTTATCAGTTATTTTTATTGTATCACCTGATGATATTTCAGTATCTAAATCAGGTATTGCCTTTTGATTTTCATTTAATATAATATTATTTTCTTCTAATATATCTGAAACTTTACTTTTTGATGTAACTGTTGCCATTTCATATCCATTTTGTAATGTAATTGTTACATCTTTTAAATCTGTATTAACAGCCATTACACTAATTCCAGATATTAATATTAAAATTATGCTTACACAGATAATCTTCATTATAGAAATTGAAGCCTTTTCTTCTCTTTTCATAAATTTAAATTACCTCCTTTTGGCAATACTAGTATTATACTATGTTTTTTATAAAATGTCAAATTTTCACTCTAATTCCATCAATTGCTTATCTTTCTAAGGCTAGAAACGTCTTCTTTTTTTATGTTTTTTTATACATATTATTTAAAACACTTATATTTGTCCATTTTTTTGCTCATAATATAATATATGAAAATTTTTTTAAAATATTACTTTAAATTAAAAAATTATTATTGTATTTCAAAAATTAATATGTTATTATTTAGTATATAATATAATTAAGGAGGAATTAAATAAATGGTTTGGGTTATATTAGCAATTATAATTATTGTAGTAATAGCTTTAATTTGTATGTATAATAGTCTTGTTCAGGCAAAAATTAAAGTTGATAATGCATGGAGTCAAATTGACGTGCAATTACAAAGAAGATTTGATTTAATTCCTAATTTTGTAGAAACTGTAAAAGGATATATGACACATGAATCAGAAACTTTTGAAAAAATAGCTAAGCTTAGAACATCTTGGGCTAATACAGAAAGTGTTGCTCAAAAAGCTTCAATAGATAATGAATTATCTACAGCATTAAAAACTATTATGGCAGTATCTGAAAGTTATCCTGATTTAAAAGCAAATCAAAATTTCTCAGAATTATCCGAAGAACTTAGAAATACGGAAAATAAAATTTCTTTTTCAAGACAATTTTATAATGATACTGTAACAATGTACAATACAAAATTAGAAGTTTTTCCATCTAATATAATTGCAGGAATGTTTAACTTCAAAGCTCGTGATTTATTCGAAGCTGAAAGTGATGAAGCAAGAAAAAATGTTAAAGTTGATTTTGGAAACAGGGGTTAAGGGATGTTCCTTATATCCCTGTTTTTGGATATGTAGTTAATATAATATTTATAAATAATTAAAGGAAGTGAAAACTTTATGTTTGAAACAAGTAAAAAAAATAAATTTGAATCAGGAATTATTATTGGTATATTTATTTTAGTGATTACATTAATTGTTTACTATATTTGCCATGCTTTAAGATTAGGAACTATGTCTATTGTAATCGCCTTAATCTTTTCAATTGGATCTGCCTGGGCATCTTATTATTATAGTGATAAAATTGTACTATCTCTTAATAAAGCAAGACCTGCCACTAAAGAGGAAGATCAAAAATTAGTTAATATTTTAGATTCATTAATGGTTGCTTCTGGTCTACCTAGTAAACCTAGACTTTATGTTGTAGATGATGTACAACCAAATGCTTTTGCTACAGGTAGAAATCCAGAAAATTCTGTAATATGTGTTACTACAGGTCTTTTAGAAAAATTGGATTATTATGAATTAGAAGGTGTTATCGCACACGAAATGAGTCATATCAAAAATTATGATATTAGATTAAGTTGTGTTGTATCTGTAATGGTAGGTTTTATTGTAATGTTAGCAGATTTATTTTCTCGTACACTATTTTGGGGTGGAATGAGAGATAGAGATAGTGATAATAAAGGTAACGGTATATTGATGTTAATAGGATTAGTTTTCCTTATTTTATCACCTATATTTGGATCTCTTATGCAACTTGCCTTATCTAGAAAAAGAGAGTTTTTAGCAGATAGTACAGCAGTTGAATTTACACGTAATCCAGATGGTTTAATTTCTGCTTTAGAAAAATTAGAAAACGATCCTAATCAATTAGAAACGGCTAATGATGCTACTGCTAATATGTATATTGTTAATCCTTTTAAAAAGAATTCAAAGAAAAAGAGTTCAAATATATGGTCTACTCACCCTAGTACAGCAGATAGAATAGAAGCTTTAAGGAATTTAAAATATTAGGCAATAGGAGGCAGACAATAGGGGCCAGTACCGAAAATGTATGAGGATTTTCTCATACATTTTCGGTACTGGCCCCTATTGTCTGCCTCCTATTAACCTCCTATTCTTTTATAATTCAAAAATAGTTTTAGCATTTTCATATGTAATTTTTGCCACTTTTTCTAACTCTATATTCTTAACTTCCGCAATTTTCTTTGCCATAAATCTAACATTTCTAGGATCATTTCTTTTCCCCCTAAATGGTTCTGGTGACAAATATGGACTATCTGTTTCAATCAACATTTTCTCTTCTGGAACCATTCCTATTATTTCATTAGCATTTTTTGAATTTTTAAAAGTTATTGGTCCTGCAAAAGATATATAAAACCCTAGTTTTAACGCTTCTTTTACAAGTTCTCTATTTAAAGGGCAGCAATGAAAAATTCCTTTTTTTATTACATTTTTTTCTTTTAAAATTTCTAGTGTATCCATTACAGCCTCTCTTGTATGAATTACTATTGGTAACTCTAACTCGTTAGCTATTTCTATCTGTTTTATAAAAGCCTTTTTTTGTAACTCTCGTCTTTTTACATCTTTTTCCCAATAATAATCTAAACCTATTTCTCCAATTGCTACTACTTTTCCAGTTTTGTTATATGCTTGTTGACTATTTTCTTTTTGATTATTTGATTTTAAATTATTTAAATTTCTATTTAAATTATTATTAACAATTTGCTTTATTTTATCTATGTTTTTCCACAATTCCTCTTCAGTTTGTGGAATATCATTTGGTGAAATACCACATGTTGCATAAATAAAATCATATTTTTTAGATAATTCTACTGCTTTTATTGAACCTTCTAAACTATACCCAGCAGAAACAAATTTAGTGACACCAAATTCTTTTATCTTTTTTATTATTTCTTCTCTATCTAAATTAAACTTTTCATCATCTAAATGTGCATGACTATCAAAAAACTCCAAAACATCTACCTCCTAAAAAAAAGAGACACTTTCGGTCCTGGCCCCTAATGTCTGACCTAATGTCTCAAAATTGCAACTACATTTGCTACTGCATATTCTCTACAATGTGATATACTTATATCTATCTGATCTATTTCTTTTATTTCTATATCTATAAAATTTATATATGGTCTTCCTTCTTTGTCATTAATTATCTCTATATTTTTCCATTCTATATCATATTTATTTTCTAATTTATTTGATATTGCTTTAAAAACGGCTTCTTTCGCCGCAAATCTAGCAGCATAATGTTGATATTTTTGTTTATTTCTACTTTCACAATACTCAATTTCCTTGTATGTATATACTCTTTGTAAAAATCTATCTTCCGATTCTTCTATGCTTTTTTTTATTCTACTAATTTCTATTATATCCACACCACAACTAATTTCCATATTTTATTCCTTTCACTTAGAGTAAAGCAATGTTACTATATAACTTTAACATAATGAATTGTAACTACACACTTAGCCATAACTAATTTTTAGACAATAACATAAAATTAAGTATATTAAATACTAAAGATGCAACTAGCACAATAGAAATCACTATAGTTAAATTTTTGTTTTTTTCTATATTTAATTCCTTATATACAATATCATATTCATTTTTCACTTCAGTATATAATTTATCCAATTCTAATATTTCTTTTATTTTATGATTAAATATTGTTCCTATTTCATCTTCTGTTACTTCTTGAATCCATACATTTTTAGTAAAATTTATAAATTTCTTTCTTGCACTTTTTACTTTCATTGTATGTTTGAATTCTAAACTTAATTTTTTTAAATATATTTTTTTATACAATTCAAATATATATGTATATAAATATTGTTGCTCATATTCATTTGGCAATATCGTATAATTGTTAATATCTGTTGAAGATGTAAACAATGTAACTGCTTGTTTTGATATCCCCATTTTAGTATATTTCCATTTTGATAGTGATAAAATATCCTCTTCTTTCAAGCTTGCAACATCATCTGCTGGTAGCACTCTTGCAAATTTGATAAAGTTGTGTTCTATTTTATCAAAACTATTTTCTTGATTCCAAGCTGATTGATCTATACATAAATATGAATATGCTAAAAATCTTTCTGTATTTATATCTAATTTTATTGCCTCTAAATTTGATCCTGTTATACTTTTTATAAAATCAGTAATTTTATCTATACTAGAAAAACTATCTGTTTGTATATTTATTTTGTCATAATTATTTAATGTTCTATTATCTTGTTTTATATCTCTAAATTTATAATTAAAATTTAATACATCTGCAAAGGTAACATCATCTTCTATATTTGTTTTCATACTTAAAAAGCAAATACCTGTATTAAAACAAATTATTTCTATTTTTCTAATCTTAAAAAATATCCCTTTTTCTGTTCCTGCCTTACCTTGAATATCTTTCTTTAATCTATATTCAAAAATTGTGCATGGATATTTAGAAAGAATTGCTGATTGTGTATCAAGTGACATTTCTTTTAATTTAGCATATTTTGCATTTGTAAGGCTAAATGTTGAAAACAAAAATTCTCTCATCTTAGGTGTAAAATATTTATATAATTTTAAATCCTTTTCCTTTTCAAATCTTTTTAATTTACAATTTTTGTCTTTTAATAATCTTAGTATATATTTTTGGTATTTTTTTTGCTTTACAACAAAAGGATGTATAAAATAAGTATATTGGTAGTTTATCTTTAGTTCCATTTTTCATCACCTTTTTATTTTTAATTAAATTTTATATTTTAGTATTACTCTTGATTATAATAATTCATATTAATATCTTTTCCCAAATGCCATTTTCCCACAAAATCAATTACTAAATAACTATCTAAATCATATATAGGCTCTTGAACAACTTCTCCACTACTATTTATTGAGCCCCATTTTCCATCTTTCTTAACAGCTGCATATCCATATTGATTTTGTTCTGTTGCATCATCATATATATATTCTACCACAACATTTCCTTCTTTGTCTACATATCCATATTTATTATCTTTTTTATCCAAATACAATGTGTTATTTGATAAAATATCTTTTACATCTTTTTCCTCAAATTTAAAATTATAATATTTATATTCATCATTTTGTCTTAATTCAAAATAACCTGAATCTGTATTGATTTCTATCAAAATTCCTGTTTGCTTAGTCTCAAATTGGCCATTCATTATATTACTATTAAAATTTTCATCTTCCGCAATATATATATCACCTTTTTCATTATATGTTATTGATGTATAATTAAAAGGTACTTTTTCATTATTATCTAAATCCACAACACCTCGTTTACCACCTTTAGTTGCTATAAAAGTATTTGTTTGAGATTCAACTAAATTATCATATTGTGCTTCTATTTTTACTTCTCCTGTAACTGTCATTACTCCATATTTCCCATTAGAAACATATATTACTCCTTGTCCATCTTTTAATATTGCTGAAATTTGTTCAAATCCCTGTGTTAAAGCATCTTCTCCAGCTGAATTTACTACTTTTTGTTTTCCATCTTGTGATACAACATATAAATTACTTCCATATACTTTTTCAATTTCTTGGTATTTATTTTCCAAAATTACATTTTTAGAATAATCTACTATTCCATATAAACCTGTATCATCCTTAACTATATATCCTGATTTATTATCTTCTCCTAAATTTGTAATTTCTGTATAAGCTACGTCCAAAATAATTTTACCTTCGTTATCTGCCACACCATATTTTCCATCTTTTCGGATTAATAATGCATTTTTTATTCCTTTTATGGGTTCTATACTGTCATATTCAATTTTTAAAAGTTCTTTTCCTTGATTGTTTATAGTTCCCCATTTTCCATCTTTTTGAACTTTTAGCACATTATCTTCATACCACAACTCATTATTTTCATCACTGTTTTGTATTGCTTCTATTTTATTATAATCTGTAAATATTTCTTCATTCTTACTATTTAAAGCTTTAGTATTATATTCCCCTGTGTCATAATTCACATCATATGTACAAAGAAATACATCTGTTTTATTATCTGGAATAATTATCATCTCTTCATAAGACGGATCAATTACTGTATTACCATTTTCATCAATTACTCCCCATTTATTATCTTTGTATGATGCAAAATAAGTTTTACTTGTTATTCCTCCATTACTTTGCTCTCTTGAAAAAACTCCTTTTATTATAAATACAGACATAATTATAACCACTATGGCTAATATTACTGCAAAAACTTTTTTCATATTTAACTTTGGTTCTTCATATCTTCTTCCTCTACTCATCGAAAAAATTCCTCCTACTTCTAGATATCCTTTTGCATAAATTTACAAACAATAACACTCATATCATCTTTTGTTTTTCCAAAATTATTATCTATTGCTTCATTTAATATGATATCTGCTATTTTTTTAGTATTTTTACTATCTATATCTTCTAATAAATATTTTACCCATAACTCTTTATTTTTGTATTCGATATTAGAATCTAAAATTCCATCAGTACACATTAACATTATTTGTCCATTTTGTATATCTGTATCAAAAACTTGAATATTATCTTGATTTATCATACCTGCTGGAAGTGAATTTGATTTTATTATTTGTACTCTTTTATTCTTCTTTATATATGTTGGACATGCTCCACTTTTTATAAATTCAATTGTTCCTTTATATAAATCTATAATTGCTACATCTAGAGTTGCAAATATTTCTTCATTTTTGCTGATTAAACTTGAAGTAATTAATTCTATTGAACTATTTTTATCAAAACCAGATGCCAAAAGATTTTGTAACATTGTCAAAGCTTGTAAACTACTTTCATTCGCCTTTTTTCCTGTTCCTATTCCATCACTTAATGCTATTAAATATTTTCCATCTTTTAATCTTATATTTATAAAATTATCACCTGATATTTCACTTTTATCTTTATTTGAATGTGAAGATGCAAAACCTATTACATATTTATCATCAGATATATATATTAAACTTTTATCTGTAGAATTATCTTCATTTAATATAATTTTCTCTTTTAATACTTTTGAAAGTATATTTTCTATCACGTCATTGTCCACCATAGTTTTTGTAAATATGTTAACAATATATCTGTCCTTCTTATCAATTGATATTTCGTCAACTTCTATGCCCTTTTGCTTTAATAATTCAACAATTTCAACTTCTTGCTTTGTATAATTTTGCTCTTTTTCGGAATCTTTTTCTATTTCTTTTGCTATGCCAGATATAACTTTTGAAACACCTCTTAATTGTGTTTCCATATTTTTTTTGCTTTCCTCTAATTTTATCTTCCAAATAAAATTATTTTTACTTATTTTATATGATATATTAATAATTCTTAAAATTTGTAGTATATTTTCTTCTAAATATCCACTTATTTCTTTATCATCAAATCCTACTATATAACTATTACAATCTGCAAATATCTGTAATAACTCTTTTCTTTCTATTTCTTGTTTTTCTAATAGTAAATTAAATATTTCATCTATTATTTTGCCATTTACATTTGATATATCTTCATATAGTAAATTATCTTTATATGGTTCTAAATTATTTAATAACTCATCAATAAAAATTTGTTTATTTTCTTCTTTTTCCTTTGCAATATTAAATTCATTTTCAGGGTCTTTATTATAAGTATTTGCCATTTTTTTAATTGCTTCTGAAACATTATTTAATTTTTCTACTGTTTCTTTTTCTTTGGTCAAGCTTCTTTCTCTTGATATTGGTAAGAACTTTGATCCTCCTACAAATTCTTCAATATCAATTTTTACATTTTTAGGTATTGCCAATAATATAATAGATGCTAATAAGATTTCTTTAAAATAAATTAATTCAACTGTATATCCATTAGATACATATGCTAAAACTACATTTCCTATACAAAACCCTATTATAACTCCTATTTTTCCAAATCTATTTAATACACCTGCTATCATACCTGAAATTGCGTAAGCAGCTATTATTATAGGTTCTCCTCCTGTAATTATTCCTAATGTAACTCCTATTGTTACCCCTGATGTCGCACCTACTAATACACCATTTTTCCATCCTAATACTAGAACTATTAAAATACTTAATATATTCCTTATTGAAAATCCTAATATTGATAAGTCTGAAAATGCACTTGCCGCTATAGCTAATAAAAGGCTTGTCCCTATTACTTCTTCTATCGAAAAAGCTGTATTCTGTCCAAAGTTTTCAATAACTGTTAATGAGTTTATAAATATTTTATAAAAAACAAATGCTAATATTGCATATGTAATACTTAATAATATATCATATATAGTAAAAACTGATAACATACTTTTTATTACTTGTATTATTAAAACAGCAATAAAAAGATTTCTGCCTATTTTTATTTTCTCATTTCTTTCTTCTTCATTATATCTAGGTTTGATTATAAAAATGGTTATAAAAAATACTAAGCTTGTTAAAAAATATTCTAAACCACCTGCAACCCCAAATTTTATGATATTTCCCACTACTCCTGAAATTACTATTCCTAAGAGTGGAATAGAAGATGAAAAACATGCACCTAATATGCTAATACTAAATAGTGAAAATTCGCCTCCTATACCAACTAGTGACAACATAAAAGAAATTATATACATTATTATATTGTTTTTCTTTATAATTTCTGCCCATTTGCTAGGGACTTCTTTTTTGTTATCTTGTACAGTATATTCATTTATATTTTGAAACATATACACACTACCACCTTTTTGTTATTTTAAGCTAATTTTACTACTTGTCTTTCGTGGTTTTTGTCTTTTTTAGTAATTAATCTATAAGAATTTTTTTACATATTTTTTCATTTTTTAGTTATTTATTTTTTTATATTACTTTTTTTCTTTTTTTCTGGTTTTTATTTTATTACAGAATGTCGAAAAAAGCAATATAATATTTTGAATTATTAATTCTTATATGTTATAATAAGTTACAATTCACAGCCATTACCAGATAATGTGATATATATTATATTCTAAGCGGGTGTCGGGGGGACCGACACGCTACATACTGTTAATAAATCAATGATGACTTTGGAAGAATTGATTTATCTACAGTATGTAAAGTGTTGGGATAGCGCAGAATATAATATATATCACATTATCCAGTAATAGCTGTGAACTATAACTATAAATATCTATAAATAATAAAAATCCAGCTCACTTGAGCTGGATTTTTATTATTTAATTTCTTACTTAAGAAATCTTATTTAATTTTTCAAAACTTTTCTTTTTATAATAACAATACCTACACCAATAATTGCTAACAAGCTAATTCCAATCAATCCATATACCCAATATTGTCTATTATCACCAGTAGGTGCTGTTATTATTACAGCTACACTATCATCATCAAGTTCATTAGGTGTATTTGTAACTGGATTATAATTTCCAGGTATTGATCCTGTTATTTTTCCACTTGCTAATTCAATTACTTCCAAATCATTTTCATATGTTAAATCTTCTGATGAGGTTGATAATTGTCTTGTTACTACTAGAGATGTATCTTTCACTTCAGAATTTGGTGGCATAGTTTCAAATATAGGATTTCTTAAATGTACCACATTGTTTTGATCTTTTATTGCATCATATACTTCTTCTGAAAGTATTGTTCCTTTCATATCTTCTGTGATTTCTATCTTCTCCCAATTACCACTTGTAGAACTTAATACCATGTTTTCTGGTAAATAATCAAATATATCTTTAATTGCCGACATTTGACCTATTCCAGTTCCACTTGAGCCATCTAGTACTTTTCCATAAATATAGTAATCTTCATCATTGTAGTCTACCTCACAATTTTTATTACTTACTGTTATTTCATATGTTATTTTTAATATTGCACCTTGTATTAATTCATTTTCCATTTCAATATATACATCATCATCTAATACTTTAACTCCTGATAATGTTTGAACTCTTGGATCTCCCTCTATTACAGTAGCCCCATTTGCTAGTGCTAAATTAATATTTGCAACTTCTTTATTAATTTCTATTCCTTGTTCTGGTCTTTTTGTTATACCAAAATCTATATTGTCAAAAATATATTTTAATGTCCCATTATATTTACTAATATTGTCTACATTTACATCTATATCATATTCTAATTCTATTTCAAATTGTCTTGTTTCAGCCATAATTTCTGTATATGTTTGCATATCACTTACTGTTTCGTAAGTTTCTCCACCTTCTTCATTAACTCTATTATCTATATAATCCTGATTATCCTTAGCATCTGATAATCTTTGTGCAGAATTTTCACTTGTTTCATCTCTATACCAATAGTCAGTCATGCTTTCTGCTGCATCTTTGTCTCCACCTCTGTATATTGTAGATTTATAACTATTAGCAGACACATTTTCTATCATATTTCCACTTGAGTCACAAATTACGCTATTATTTCCATAAGTATATCTTAGTACATATACATCAGGTATCATACCTTCTAATGTATATTCTCCTTTTCCACTTGTTGTAGCTGTAGCATTTACGACTGTTCCATCTCTGTTATACAATTTAGCCAATTCTAGATTTCCTGATTCATCAACAGTCATTAGTTCTACTTTTACATTATTTACAATGTTTTCAGTTGTTTGATATACACCATCACCTTTTCTTTCTTTATTTTCTCCTTCATTTTCCAATAATTCTTCTATTGCACTATCTTCCCAAACTGTACCTTTTATTACTCTTGAATCTTTTACAGTTAATATTAATGATGGTGCTTTATCTGTATCATCTTCAAATGTAGTTAAATCAGTTGGATTAACATTGTCAGGTGCTGAATCTACATCTATTCCTGCATATGCTGTTTGATATTCATCACTGTATGAAGAATATGATGTTACTTCAGTAACAGATTGTAATGTTACATTACCATTTAATATATTATTTACTGCTTCATCACTTAGTTGATATGTTATTGTCATAGTCTTCATAGTTTGAGCATCTATTTGCTGATTAATATCTATATTAACTTTATTTAACCCATCAACATTATATGTATCATCTACTGTTGAAGATACAAGGTCTCCATTTTCATTTCTTACAGTAACACTTTCATATCTAGAATCATAATAATTTGATAATGTTTTTAATGTAGTATGTAAAGTAGTTGCTTCATTTTTTATTTGGATTTTATAAGTCATATATATTCTTAGTTTTCCTTCATTTCCTACTGACTTATTATATACAATATCTGAGGCATATATTTCTCTTGAATATGAATTTGAAATATATTTATTATCAAATTTGACACCTATATCAAATCCATCTCCACCAGCATATTCATCTGCATTTTTATATCTCTGTTCATAATTATAAATATGTGTATAATCATTCAAATTCATTTCTACTTTTTCTAAGTCTTGTACTATTGTTAAATCTGGCATTTCTCTTTCTTCTACACCTAAGTTGATATTTGTTATTTCTGTAATATTATCACTTCTTAAACTATCTGCTGTATAGCCTGTATATAATATGTTACTAGATTTCTTTGCTGTAATTGCTTGTATTGAATATTGACCATCTACTCCAGTAATAGGATATTTTTGACCATCATATCCATATATTGGAGAATCCCCATAAATTACTTCACTTACATAATCGTGTGTATTATATCTTATATCATATGTTTTGTTTCCATTACTATCAGATGAACTTCCTTTACCTATTGTTGAGTAATTATTATTAAATTCATCTCTTGAAGCCTCATCTGTGGCTTTATTTCCGTTTTCGACATCTTCTTGTACTATTATTGATTGATAACTCATTCCATTATATTCAAATTCTACATATGCTCCTACTAAGTCATCTATTCTTACTTTTGCAACATTTGGATCTTCGTCATAATTTCCAAATTTATATTCTCCATTTGCATCAGTAACTGTTGATGCTATAGTACTTCCATCAGATTTCTTTAATGTTACTGTTACATTTTGCAATCTTTTATCTTCACTATCACTAGTGTATACATAGTCTTTTTCTCCACCTTTACCTTGGTATTTCTCTTCCCATGCATATCCACTTAGTTTTATATACTCCCTTTTATTTCCTACATTTTGTACTATATCTTTCCCTATAGAATCTAAAGTAAACTCATATATATTAAGTGGTTTTTGCATACTTACTTCTTCATATCCAAAGTTAGGGTTTTCAACTTCATATACTATATATTTTCCCTTTTCTGACACATTATTTACTTCTATTTTTCCTTTTGAATCTGTCTTATATACTGTTGCTTCATTTATATCTTGTGTATAAGTAACAGGTTCTCCAGCTTTAATATATCCTTTTTCTTCATTGTATACTACTAATCCTATATTAGCTAAAGGTTTTTTTGAGTTTATATCTATTTTTGTAAAAGTAAAATTAGTATCTGTAGCAACACCTGGTAATGTTACACTTCCTGTAACTTTTACATATTCGCCATAAAAGATTGCTACATTTTGTCCATCAGCTGTATTTGGTTCTGATAATACTATTCTAGCATGTATAGCACTATATTGTTTATATACTTTTATGCTATCTACACTTGTAATATCTGTTGATTTTACTACAACATAAAAACTATTACCACTATATGTACTTACACTTGTCATTGATTTTATATTTGATTCACTTAATGTTCCTGTTACACACTGTGTTGTTGAAATAGTTTTATTATCTTTTGTTTTTATTTCTGCCTTTGTTAAATTACCCCATTTTTGTTGTAAATTATATGGTCCTATATATGTATAATCTCCTTGAACAGTTATTGTTGGGTTTGATTTACTATCATCTGTTGTTAATTTTTCACTATTTATATTTTCTGCATAATTTAATGCATAAGATGTATCTCCTTCAACTACTTCAGCACCATTTTTATTTTGTATAACACCCTTATAATATTTAGTATAATATTTGTGTATCCAAGCTATAATACGACCTTTTCCTGCTCCACTATTTCCTGTTTCATTATATCTTGTAGACCAATAAATGTAATATGCCAATTTTTGCTCATTCCATGCTTGATCATTTTTTTTACTACTTCTAGTATTTTCATCTATATCAACTACTGCTCTTACTCTTTTCATACCTTTTCCTGCTACTACATCTTCTGTAGCGTGTCCAAAACATACAGCCCCTCTTGCTTTTATCATAGCATATCCTTCTGTATTTTCTGGAAGATCTTCTGCACCAGATTCACTTCTAAAATTTAATCCTGTTACTGGAGTTGTTTCAAGCCATCCACTCCCATCCATTAACATTGCATGAAATATACCCAATAAGCTCTTACCACTACCACCATGACTTGTACAATTACAATAAAAAGTTGCTGCTGAACTTATTGTTGGAATTAACATTATACAAAATAGTATTATAATTAAACTTACTACCTTTTTTTTCATTTTTTACCTCCTTTCTTCTAAAATTCGTCATCATCTTCTTTTAATATTTTCTTATTTATAAAATATACTCCTATACCTATAATTACTATTACTGCAAAGATAAGGCTTATATATAATACTGTACTACCTGTTCCTATTGAGATAATTAATTCTGCTGTACTTATATCATCTTCTCCATCTTTTTTATTTCCAGGAGTTGAATCTATATCTTGTAATGCATATTCATTATCTGCTGTTCCTATCTCTGCTGTATTTATTATTCTACCTGTATTATCCTGTGTCATCTTTTTAGTAAGTGCTAATGTTAATGTTTTAGTTTCTCCAGGATTTATAATATCATTTTCTAATATTTTTGTTGCTATATTTCCATCAGTTGTTTGATACCAATCTTTATTAATTTCTGAGCTAAATGTTAAATCACTTGGTATATAATCTATAATTTCGTTTGCATATCCTGCAACTTCTCCTTCATTTGTAACATTTATTTCATATTCAACTATTACTGTACTATTTGCTAATTTTTTAGCATTTAATTCAATCTTAGCAAGACTTTGTTTGTCATATTGTCTTGTTGTTGTTCCACTACTATCTTGAACTATTACTGTTTTTATATATTTATCTAATCTTAAGTCAAATGTTTTTCCTTCAATAAATCCTGCATCTATATTTTCTATATTATTTGAACTTATTTCTAAAGTTTCTGTAGCTCCTACTGTGATTTCTTCATTATTGATGTTTACTCTTTTAGAAACTATATCAGAATTACTATCTTCACTTATTCCACCTTTTTTATATTCTGTAATCATATATTTAGTTGTATCATATTTAAATAACACCATATATCTTCCTGTTGATAAATTTCCAAAACTATATTGGCCATTGCTATCTGTTTGTGTTGTTAAATCTCCACCTAAATCATTTTTTACAATTTCTCCTGTACTTTCATCAATCAACATAACAATTACATTTGAAAGTTTTTCTTCATCTGATCCTTTTTGTCCATCTTGGTTACTATCAATCCATGCTTGTCCTGATATTGAGTATCCAGATGTACTTGGATTATTTGGTTCATCTCCTTCGTTTGGCTCTTCTTCGAAACCTTCTAGTATAAACTCTAAAGTATTACTTGTTACATCTACATATGCTCCATTTATTGTTGCAACATTTGATATAGTTCCTTGTGTCGCTAATTCAAAGTTTACTGTTGCCTCTATTTCAACATATATTGTTTGTCCACCTTCAACTGTAAATGTTCCTGCGGCAGTACTTTCACCTATATATATTTCTTCTTCACTATCATCTGCAATTTTTGTTGCTTTGTTAATTTCTAATCCATCTGGTAACATATCAAGAAAATCTATACTTTTACTTACACTACCCTTATTAAATATTTCAAATCTAAATGTTAAATTATCTCCATCTTTTAATATTCCAGTTGTATTATCTGATGTTTGTGTTATTGTCATTGTTGTCATATTTTGAGTAATTACTCTATTTGTTTCATTAGATATATATTCTTCACCATCTAATATAGCTTTAAAAAATTGACTAACTATTATATTGTCCAAATCTAAATCAAATTCATTTACATTTAATAAAGCCGTAAAATCTATAGTTTCACCTACTTCTAATTCAGAAATATTTAATTTTACAACATTATCTTTATATTCTACAAATTGACATCTATCATCCCAAAGTCCTAATTCTTCTAGATTAAATGTAACCTCTTCTGGTATTTGTACATATACTTCAATATTTTCTAATTTTTCTGATGATATATTTATAATATCTCCTTCTATTCCTATATTTTCTTTTGCTCCTATTAATTCATTTTCAGAATATGTATTTTTTAATTTTAATTTTAATTTTCCTTCTTCTATTTTATTTTCTATATTGCTAAAACTTTTTTCTTCTAAATTATCTGCCTTTATTTTTATTTCACCTGTAAGTGTTTGATTTCCATCTTCAACTTCTTTTACTGCAATTTGATATTTTACAGTTTCAGATTCGCCTGCTCCTAAAGAAGCAATTTCTAATACTTTTGATGTAAGGTCTGGATTTTCATCTATTTTTATTTTTTCCATCATATCACCATAAACATCTTCTTCATATATGATTGTGTCATAATAGATTGCATTTGTATTTATTGCTTCTATTTGAATATTCTTTAGTTCTTGATCTGTATTATTAGTTATTTTTAATTCATAAACAACCCCTTGACCTTCTTTTACACTATCTCCTTCTTTAATATATTTATCTCCAGATCTTGCTACTATTTCTAATGAAATATCTTCATCATTTTCTGCTTTTATTACATTTTCCATATTCTCAGAAATTGCATTATATTCATTATTCTCTATCATTTGTGTAGCAAGTTTTGTAGCTGATGCTATTTCTGTATCATTTCCTAAATATGTATAACTTAAAGTATTTTTTAAATATGTCTCTTGCTCTGCTTTTAAGTCTCCAGGTATATTTACTTGGTAATTTATCTCCACTCTTTCTCCTGGAGCTATTGTTCCTAAATCTATTTTAAATACTTTAGGATTGTTCACTTCTTCATATGACTCTTTCCATGTATCACTTGTTTGTATAGCATTAGAATCATCTGAATAATATACTTTTGCTTCTTTTCCATTTAAGTTAAGACTATTTATTAAATTCATTTCAAATGTAGATTTAAATGTTTCATTATTTATACTTTCTTCTTCTACTACAGGTATTTTACCTATAATTGAAACATTAGAAATCTCTTCTTGATAATTATTTATTACATTAATAGTTTCGCTAGCATTTTTTTCAGTTGTATTTTTAGTTAAAACTCCATTAATAGTATTATTATCAATTCCATTTATAACATCATTATTATCATTAAATCCTGATAATTCATTTGTAAGTAATACTCCATATTTAGAATTCAGCTTAATATTTTGTTCATATGTAAGTGTTTCTTCTTCTCTATTTTCATTTGTATAATTCATTGTAATTTTTGAATCTTGTGATGGTGTTGTATTTGGAATTTCTAAATCTGCCATAAATGCAATTTGAATTCCCTCATTAACAGAATTTTGGAAAGTTGTTTGCTCTCCTGTTAAAGTTATTCTAATTAATTTTTCACCACTATCAAGTTCTTTTATTCCCATTTTGTCTATTTGTAATTCATCTTGTCCATTAAGTTGTGTAATTGTTTTTACATCTATATTTATCTCTTTAGGTATTATTATATCTATTTGTGGATTTTTAAATAAATCATATTGTGCTGAATCACTTTTTAAAGTAACTAAAAACTGCACATTTTCATTTTTTTGCAAAGTTGAAAGATTAGTATTACTAAGCTCTAACTTAGCTTCAGTTTTTGTATCAAGTAAATTTATACTTGTTTCTGTTTCATCTGTTCCTAAATTTGTCTCTACTTTTTCATTTGTTATTAAGCTACTAAATGATTTTAATTGATTTTTTGTATATTCAGTTTCTCCTTTTATAGCTTTAATATTATGTATTGTGAATTCTCCTTCTTTAATTGGCTTAGATGTTTTTATATTAATATTTTCTAATTCTTGTTCATAAGTAATATTAATATTACCATTATCATTTGTAGTTGATTGTGAATTTATAGTTTCTACAACATTTCCTTCACTATCTTCTATATGTATATATCCCTCTTCTCCAAATATTTCTATAAATTTATCTTTATTAATTGTAATTCCTTTATATACAATAATATCATTTGCATTATATTTACTATCTCTATTTCCTATAAAATATGAATTTGTTGTATTAATATTTATATTATCCATTACACCAGCATCTGATATTTCTATCACATTATTTTCTCTATATTCTGTTTCATATTGTGAATTTGCATATAAATATCCTTTATATAGATTTTCTGTTGCTTTTTTACTAACACTTGCAACATTACCTTTAAATTCAATTTGTTCTTCTTTTTCATCAACTCTTTGTATATTTTCTTTTGTAAATAATTTACTATTTACTTCTGTAGATAAAGTTATAGTATCTAAACTTTCTTTTGCTTGGTAATCATATTTATATATAACTTTATACTCATTTTGTCCATTATTCCAATCAAGTTCTCCATTTTCATTTTTTATACCTTGATTTTGTATTTCTAATATTCCAGTCTCTTTATTGTAATTAACATTATCTTCTATCTTACTTCCATTTAAGATTACATTTACACTATTAGGTGTATATTCTCCTATTTGAGGAACTTTTACATTTAATATTTCACTCTCTCTTGGTAAAATTCCATTTTCAATTGTACTTACAATTTTTTGTTGTACTAAAATTCCATTTTCTCCTAAGTCGATACATTTTTCTATTTCTTCTGTTAAATTAATATCAGAATCATCTGTCCAATCAATTCTAGTTACAATATTACCCTCTAAATTCTCTTGTTTTTCTTCTTCTGTGTAAATTCCTTCTAAAGATATATTACTTTCTCTTGTGAAATAATCTTCATTAACATTTTCAGGTTGATTAAATTCAATTGGTATTTCTATTTCTATCTTATTATTATAAATTACAGAATTTAATTCTATTTCTCCTGCTTCTTTGTTGATTTTTTTCACATATTTATTAGAAATATCATCTGTTTTAATCTTAAAGTTTGAATCTGTTATTTTAATTTTTGCATTATATAAACTACCTTTATCTATAACATTTACACTAAGATATAAACATATGTCTTTATTATTTATGTTGGCTTGTTTATAATGTTCAGTTCTATTATCTGTTTTAAAATATGCATCAAATTTAACATTAGCAATATTTGTATCATCACTTTGCATTTCTAATTCATTTGCTAATGCTATGGCTATATTGTATCCCATATATATTATATTCGATGAAATTAATGTTATTACTAACAACACTATCATTATAAATTTAAAGATAATCTTTTTCATATGTCCTCCTTATGTGCTTTTATAATCTTCCATATTTATAGTAGTATTTTTTAATTTTAAAATCAATATGGCATTTTTTTATGTTACAAAAAAATTCGTTTAAGCACTTACGGAACTTGTTTCTACAAAATTCGCCATCCTTTTTTTAAGATTTTTTTACATTTTTGTTACATATTTTGCTCTATTTCTTAAAAAGCCCAAACCCCTTATTTGCGTATGTTTTTTAGGTTTTCTATTTAACTAAAAGTTATATTATAATATAACTTTTGCTACAATTAGATACTGAGGAAAAATTGCATAGCAATTTTTCTGTGCAACATTTTTTTATTGAATAGGAAAAATTTAATTTTTCCTATTCAACAAAAAAAATAGGACTGATTAAATCAGTCCTATTTTTTCAAAATGTATTATTTATTTAATACCTTTTTCTTAATGAATACAACTCCTGCTCCTAGTATTACAAATGCTGTTATTACAACTACTACTGGTAAAATGTAATTTTGATTTGAACCTGTATTAGGTGTTATAATTACTGTTTCTGCCATATCATCATCACTTTCTACCTGTGGTCCTGTACCTGGAACATAGTTTCCTGGTGTTGATGTAATATTTGGTCCACCTGGTTTTTCAACTTTAACTACTTCAGTTTCATTATCAAGTTCAATATCTTGTGATGAAGTTAATAGTTTAGAAACATTCAACATTACTGTTGCATTTTCTGTAGGTGATAAGTTAGATTCTTTTAGCGCTTCTGTATATAATATCTTTTTATCATCTATTGTTGAATTTGGATCATTATATACTACTTCTGCTAAATTAAGTCTACTATCATCCTTATCTACAGCTTCCCAAGCTGTATTGCTTGATGCATCAAAGTCCCAATCACTATCTAGGTAGTCTACTATACCTGATGGTGTTATAGTTATTGGATTTCCACTTACTATTCCATATTTATAGAAGTCTTCAGATACATAATCCAATTCACTATTATTGCTTGCTTTTATTTCATATCCTATTTCTACTCTTGCACCTTCTATTAACTCACTATCCATTTCAAGTCTTACTAAACCGTTTCTTGGTACTGAATTAGGTGATGGTGGTATATATGTTACACTTGATGTTTGACCTTCTAGTTTTCCATCTTCTGTTATCTCTAAGTTTACTAATACTTGACCATTTGCTAATGTAACTTTCATAGTTTTTACTCTTTTATCTAGTCCCATATCTTGTCTAGCTCTTTCTACTATACCAAAGTCTACATTTCTTATAACAAATTTTAGTTCATCTCCTGTTGCATCTGTAGTTGTTGAATCATAGTTCTCTACTCCTATTCCCATTGTTGGTGTTGTAGAATTCATTTTAGTTATAGTAGTTTCTGTTGAACTTGTTATTTCATTTAGTTCTGCGTCTATATCTAGTCTTGTTTGATAATCATCTACTGCATCAGTCCATCTTGTATCTACATCTGTTTTATACCATTCTTTGTTTGCAATATTTGCATCATATCTATCTTTACTATATACTGTTCCTTTGTAGTTTTGTACTGTATATGTCTCATCTCCCCAAGTATATGTTAATGTGTAATCTCCTGGTATAAAGTCTGATATATAGAAGTCTCCGTTTTCATCTGTAGTTGCAGTATATACTTTTCCAGTTCCTGTGTTTTCTGTAAGTGTTACAGCTACACCTGATATTCCTTTTTCTCCTTCTTCATAAGCTCCACTACCTTGTCTTACTTGTCCTGTCATTAACTCTCCTGAAGTTGAGTCTAAGAATACTTTACCTGTTAATTCCCTTGCATTTGCAACTTCTAATTTTAATGCTGGGCTTCCATCTGTATCATCCTCATAAGTTGTCTTATCTCCTGGTACTGCATTTCCTGGGTTAGAGTCTAAATCTACACCAGCATATACATTTCCATTTGTATCAAATGATGAGTATGAATTTATCTCTACAGTATTGTCTAAGTTTTCACCATCATTTAATATATTTATTACAGCTTCTCTACTTAATTCAAATTGTACGTATATATCACTTTGAGTTTGAGCATTTAGTCTTGTATTTGTTTCAATTGTTGCTTTTGAGTATTCATCATTATATCCTTCTTGTTGATAATTTAAGTTTCCTGTAATTGTTCCTTCTTGATCTACTCCTGTACCTGCTGCAACCATTGTGTATCTACTATCAAAGTAATCTACTACACTATTTGCTTGTGTTACTAAGTTAGTTGATTCATTTCTTATTGCTATTCTATATGTTATATAAACTTGTAATTCTCTGCTCTTATCATTTTCATTTACATATTCATAATCTGCTTTATAAATAGCTCTTGTATATGATTGACTCATATATTCACTACCGAATTTAACACCTACATTAAATCCTGTTCCTGGATAATCTCCTTGGTTGTTAAATCTTTGTGCATATTCATAAATATGTTGATATCCATTTATTGAAAGTCTTACATTTTGCATATCTTTTACTAATGCTAAATCTGGTTGTTCTCTTTCATATAGTCCTAAGTTTATATAAGGTATTTCTTCTTTTCCTGGTTCAAATTGATCTGCTATACTATATCCTGTTTCATCAGTATTTGCTGTTATTGGATATTGACCTACTGGTAATCCATTATTTACTAATGTTGATGTATGTTCATCTGGATTTCTAGTATATGACAATTCATGTGCTACATTTCCTGATTGATCTAAAGCTACACCTGTTGTATCAGAAGCTCCTTCTATTGTACTAAATCCTTTATTAAATTCATCTCTTACACTTGCATTTTCTGCTGCTTTTGAACCATTATTCAAATCAATATGTGGAACTACATTTGTATATGTTAATCCATCATATTCAAATTCAACATAATAATTACTTAAATCACTTACTAAAACATCTGTAAATTGATAATATCTTATAATTCCATCACTTGATTGTATCTCTTTTGTTGTAGTTGATTTTACTGTTTCTCCTGTAGTTCTATCTTTTAATCTTACAATTACATTTTCTAGTAATATATCTTCTGAATCATTAGTATTATCCTTATATAAGTCATTTCTTGTAGATGATTTTGCAAATTGTTTATCTAACCATACATATCCAGATAATTTGATATATTTTTGCTCATTTTCTATTTTTAACTCTGTAGTTTTATCAACAACAATTTTTTGCTCAACTCCATCTGATATTATTTCATATCCATAATGTGGGTTTGTTGTTTCATATGCTACATATGTTCCTACAATTAGATTTTTAACTGTGAACTCTCCATTAGTATCTGTATAGAATGTTGTTGCTTTGTCTTTATCTACATAAGTTATTTTTCCATTTGAGTCTTGATGTACATATTTTCCTGTACCTTTGTTTTGAAGCACAAATCCTACATTTGCTAGTTTTAGTTCATTATTGTTTTTATCTACTTTTATAACTTTTAAATGTCCTAATAAATCTATGTTATAAGTAAATGTATCATCATATTTATAATCTGATGTACCTGGTCTTGCTGACATCAAGTTTTGGTATACGTTACCACTTCTTGATCTTAAGAAATACAATGTTACACTTTTAACATTTGTGCTTCCTGTTGCAGTAATATCTGTTATTCTTGTTGTTCCACTGTCTAATGGTATTAATATGTAGAAGTTCTTTCCTGATGGTATTTTTCCTACTGATATTTCTTTTAGTGTACTTCCACTATATTGTCCAAATTTCACTCCACTTATTGCTTTTTTATTTTGATCTTTAACTTCTACTTTTGATAAAGATCCTGAGAATTTCCAATTAAATGGTCCTATTCTTAAGTAATCTCCTTGTGTTGCCACTTTTATATTGCTTTTATTCGTATTATCCTTTATTCCTAAGTTTTCCATTTTTTCTGCATAATCTATAGCACCTTTATTTATACTTGTAGAACCTTCATTATTTGAATTTGAAATTCCTTCAAATAATCCAGCATGATTTTTACCTACTTGCTTCATCCATGTTTGTAAAATATACCATAATGCTTTTTGTTTTGTATTTTTACTAGCATTTGATGATAATATATATGCCATTTGTCCATTATATTTACTTTCTATTTTTTTACCTTTATGGTCTGTTGAAGTATTTCCAACTATTTTTATTATTGATACTACTTCATATGTTATATCTTTTCCACTCCATAATCTTTCATCATGCTCTATACAGTATAAATCACTTCTGTTTAAGTAGTCTTGATAATTTAATTTTACTTTATCTCCTACTTGATATGCTGCTTTAGATATAGTTGAATATCCTAAAATTGCGACTATTGTTATTACTATGGCAATTAATATCTTTTTTAAATAACTCATCTTTTTTCCCCTCCTTTCCTTCTATTCTTCTTCACTCTTTGAATTTTTTCTTTTTACGATAATTCCAGCTGTTGCTCCTGCAACTACTATTATTGCAATAACTACTCCTATTGTCATATAAATTACTCCACCTGTTCTAATACTTATAATTACATCTGCTGAACCCATATCGTTTTCACCACTTGCTTTATTTCCTGGTGTTGAGTTTCCATCTTCGATTCCTAAATCATTGTAGTCTTCATATATTTCTGCATTATTTCTTGATACTACATTATCTTCACCCATTGTCTTAGTTAGAGTTAATGTTACTGTTCTTGATTCTCCTGGGTTGATTATGTCTTTCTCAAGAGCTGATGTGTATAGTGAATTATTACTTTCATACCAATCTTTATTTAATTCTGAATTAAATTCTAAATCACTTGGCATATAATCTACTATACTTCTAGCATATCCAGCTACTTCTCCGACATTTGTTACTACTATGTTGTATTCAACAATAACTGTTGATCCATTCATTTGTTTAGCATCTAATTCTACTTTTGCTGTTGTTGTATTATTATATTCTCTAACTGTTGTTCCAGCAGAATTTTGAATTGATATTCTACTTACATATTTATCTAATTTTAAGTCAAAGTTTTGTAATTCTATTAATCCTATACTTATATCTGATACATTCGTACTATCTATACTTATAATATCTGTTGCTGCTACTTCTTGTTTTGTATCTCCTATTAGTAATTCGTTTAAGCTTGCATCAGAGTTTTCTGCTTCGCTTATACCTTCTGCTTTATATTTTGTTAATGAATATTGATCTTTATTATAATCAAATATTACTATATATTTACCATTAGCTATATTGTCTAATACATAATTTCCATTTCCATCTGTTGTTGCAGATAATGTCTCTCCAGAAGATGTTTTTACTAATTGATTTGTTTCTACATTTAATAAGTTTACTGTTATTCCTTCTAAAGCTTCTTCTCCATCATCCTTTTTACCATTACCGTTTGCATCATACCATGCAAAACCACTTATAATTTGTTCTCCATTTGCTACATTTCCATTTTCCCCACCTGGTGTATTACCATTACCACCATTTCCTGGTTCTTCTTCATCTGCGTCTGCTTCAATTATATGATTCAAGTCTGATGTTGTAGCTACTTCATCTCCATATACACTAGCAACTGCTTTATTAGAAATTGTTTCTGCACTTGTTCTATCTTCTGAATAATCAACTACTGTATCTATTTGTACTGTCATTTCACTATTTGCTGGTATTTCATCTAATATTGATACATTATTTGAATATCCCTCTTCTTCTGCTTGTGCCTCTCCATTTACAGTTACATTTGTTACTGTTAATTGAGAAGGTATCTCATCTTGTATTGTTAATCCTGATGTTTCAGAATTACTATTATTTTTTGCTTTTATTATGTAAGATATAGTATCACCTGTTTTAACATATTTACTTTCTGTATTTGATTCCATAGTCATATCTATATCAAAACTATTTACTTTGTCTTCCCATTTGTTTGATTTATATTCTTTTTCTCCATCTGAAGCTACTATTGAAAATTCTAAAGTATTTGCCTCATTTTCTGGCATCTGATCTATTGTAAATATATAATGTAATACTTTTGCTTCTCCTGGCTCTAATGTTCCTATATTAATTTCATCACTATATTCTATTGTTTCTGTTGTTTCACTATCAGTTTCTGTTGCTTTATCTGATTCGTCTGATTCATCTGTTGGATCTGATAAATTATTTTCTAATTCATCTAAATCTATATTAACTAACTCATCATCATCAGTTCCATTTTCTGCCAAGCCTGTTATTAATTCTAAGCTTGTTACTTCTAAGTTGTCTGATTTATTTGTTTTTACTGTAACATCATTTAGTGTTTCTGAAGAAGTATTTTTTACTATAGCAAAATATTTCACTGTTCCTTCTTCATATAAATCAACATCTCTATTTGTTACTCTTTTTACCATTGGTCTTAATTTACCTGCTTCAGAAGTAAGTTTAAGCTCATTTGTTTCTTGTACTACATCAGAATAATTTATTTCTGAAACATTTGTCATTTCAGTTCCATCTGCTGTACTTGAATTAACCATAACTTCATATTCTACATATTTAACTTCTCCAACTTTTAAGCTATCTATAGTTGTTTCATATGTATCTGTCTTTACTCCTTTATAATATGAAGCTCCTGAATATTCATAATTGTTAACAGGTTCTACTAATGTTGTTCCTTCTGGTATAGCACCTTTTACTGTTACATTAGCTACATCTTCTGAACCTACATTTGATACTTTAATTCTATATTTAATAGTTTCTCCACTTTTTACTTTACTACCATCTGCTAATTCTTCACCTGATAGTGTTGCTGTTAAGTTTGTTTCTAATTTTGGTCCAACACCTGTTTCCATTGATAGTGTAGTAGCTTTTACTACATTTTCACTACCTGTTTCTGCTTTTGTGTATCCTACTTCATAACCTTCTTTAGCTGTTTGATTATATTCTAGATTTTCTGGTATTTCTATTGTATATGAACCACTAACTATAGTACTTGCATCCACTTGATCCATTTCTATCAAATATTTTTTTACTGTATCTGGGTTTGTTATTTCTTGTGACCATCCATTTGATGAATCTTGAAGATCCGTAGTAGCATCTTCATTTTCTGTATAGTATACTGTTGCATTTTCAATATTGATTCCATCTACTACTTTTATGTCCATATTGTTTTCGTCTGTTTTTGTAGGGAATGTACCTAATATAGATACATCTTGTATATTTTCTTTGTTATTGTTTATAACTTCAAGATCAACTTCATATTGTTTACTATCTGTTCCTCTTTGTAGATTAACACTAGTTACTTCTTCTTCTCCAATTGTTTCTACGTCTAGTGCTTTTATGCTATTTATTGCTGTTACATCTTTTGGTGCAACTATTTCAATAGCTTTAGATATTCTACCAACTTCTTCATTGTTAACATATGCATTTGCTTTTTCGTTTGTATATGTTACATTTATTGCTTCTGAATTAGCTACTGATGTCCTATTTACATTTACTGTTGCGTTTATAACTATATTTGCACCTTCAACTGATTGTGATTTATATGAAGTTTGTTCACCTTCCATTTGAATTGTTATATATCTTCCATCTGCTGAATAATTGGCAATTCTTAATTCATCTTCATATAATAAGTTTATACTATTTATTTGTATACTTTCTACTTGTTCAGGTAATTCTATTGTAAATGTTGGATTTCTATATAAATCTCTAGCTTCATCATCAGTTTTTAATATTAATTTCATTTCTATATCATTTGCTATAATTGTTGATAATGAATTTCTATTTATTTCTAATTTTGCTTCTGTAGCTGTTTCATTTAACCCTAAACTTATCTCTGTTTCTGCTTCTATACCTTTTGTATATGTTTGTGTATCTTCTTGATTATATCCATAAACTATTTTTGTTGCTATACTATTTGCTGATTTTAATATATTAATATCTGATGGTCTTATTGTTTTTATATGGCTAAACTCTAATTTTCCTTCTGCTATTGGCTTAGAAGTTCTCATTTCGATTGCCTTTGGTTCATTTCCTGTATAATTAATAACTAAGTTTCCATTTTCATCTACTGTTGTATTATTTGTTATTTCTGCAATCAATTGACCATTTTCATTATATATTTGTATTTTTCCATCATTTCCTAATACTTTATCAAAACTCTCTTTACTTAATGTTGTTGTACTATAATATACATTTGCATCAGCTTCACCTTCAGCTAATATATATCTACTACTTTCTTCTTTTATAGATATATATTCTTCAACATTTGCTAAATTAACATTTAAAGTAGTTTTGCTTGTATATTGTTTTTCTATTGATGAATATAACTTTCCTTTATTTATACTATCTTGTTCATTTTTTGCTGTTAAGTTTATAGCTGTATCAATTTCTTCATTAGATAATATTACTCTTCCTGCTGTTGAAGTTAATTCTTTATCATTTTGTAAACTAACTTTTACTTCTGAATTTATTTCCGTATTTTCTAAAGAAACATTTGCATCATATATATATGTTAATATAATGTTTTCATTTCCTTGTTTTTTCCATAATACGCTATTATCTTCAGCTTTATTGTTAGTTAATGTTATTTCTACATATCCATTTTCATATTTATATTCAAATGCTGACATTGTGTTTAAGTTTACTTCTCTTGAAACTTCTGGTGCTTTTCCATCTATTTCAGGAACTTTGATTTTTGCACTTATTTGTTTTAATGGATAGTTATTTTCTTTTAAACCTACATTTAATGATAATTGAACAACTCTCTTATCTTCTCCTGAAATTTTTAATACTTTATTTGTTATTACTGATAAAGTATTTTCTACACTGTCATCTGTATTTGCTTCTGTTAAATATAAGTTTACTGTTCTTGTAGCATTTATTTCTAAGTCTTTTTCTCTACTATCTCTATATATACCTGTTAGAGTTAATTCACTTTCACAATTTAACATATTCAAATCAATAGAATCTTTTTCTATAGTTTTTATTTTTAATTCTATTTCTGCTGTTGTTCCAGCATTTAATTGATTTAAATATACTGTATTGTCTGAAATTTTACTTACATATTCACTTTCAGAACTAACAATATTAAAGTTAGAGTTTTTTAACTCTACTTGGCCAGTAAAGAAACCTTCCTTTTTTACATTTATAGATAAATACATTGACATATCTTGTACATCTGATGTTCTATCTAAACTAGTCACTGCCTCTCCATTACTGTTTTTGAAATATGCACTAAATTCTATATTTTTGTTATTAGTACTTATAGCATCTGCTGCATAACTAATAATACTTGAACCCAAAAATATAAAATTAGTCATAGTTAGTGTCATTATTAATAATATAACTACACTAATTTTTAAAATTTTGTTTTTCATAGTTGGTACCTCCCTTGAAACCAATTTTACGTCAATCACACTTTCAGCATTCTAAATTTTATAATAATACCTACTTATTATTATATCTTTTTTTTATTGATTTTTCAAGCTTTTTCGCGTTTTTTTTTTATTTTTTTAAAATTTTTTCCTTCTTCAGTTTACTTGCATTTATTTATGTATACTTTTTTATACTTTGTTACATTTTTGTTACATTTTCATAAATATTACATATAATATTACATAGATATTACAAATTTGAATATATATTTAATGAGGTGGTTTTTTTGAACAATTTTAATCTTGATAAAGACACTACGGATAAACTAAATTCAATGCTAAAAAATGGTAATTTAAATGATATGCTTTCACAGATTCCTCCTGATGCATTTCAAAATTTATCTAATTTAATAAACAACTCTTCTGACGTAACACAAAATGATGATAACAATCAAAATACTCAATCTTTTGATAAATCTTCTAGCCCAAATAATCAAAGTAACTCTAAGATTTCAGAAGATTCAAGTTCTTCTCAAACTGCTAATAACTTTAATTTTAATAATATTGATATTAATACTATGATGAAAATGAAATCTGTGATGGAAAAGATGAATAACTCTTCTAGCCCTAGGAATAATTTGCTACAATCACTAAAACCCTACTTAAGAGATGAAAAAAGAAGTAAATTGGACCAATATTCTAACTTACTTAATATGGCTAATATAATGGAGTTATTTAATCAAAAAAATGATAACAAGGAGAATAATACTAGTGATTAATAATCTTCCCTTTTTTAGAGGTCCTTTTAACTATCCTCGCAATTATTCAAATAATATACCCTATAATCTAAACTACAATCCAAATTTTCCCTATGGCCGTAATATTTTAGATGATTCAACTAAAAATAATTCTGAAAAATCCTCTAATGAAAGAAATATTTCTAGCATTGAAGAAAAGGATAATCCTGAAAAGGACTCAATTAAAAAAGAAAATAATAATGATAAAAGGTCAAAAGAAAAATCATCTAAATATACTTCTTTTGGTCCAATTTTTATTAACACTGATGGTTTTTTCAATAAAGAAGAACCTTTATTAAACCTTTCTGGCTTAAAAATATATTTAGATGATTTAATAATATTATCATTACTTTATATTCTTTACAAAGAAGATGTAAAAGATGATATTCTTTTTATATCTTTAATTTTGCTACTTATTAGTTAATAAATACTATCAATTCATAAAATTTAATCTATTACAATCTCATTATTAACAACGCTAACATAGGCTTGTTTATGTAAAGGCTCTTCATCCCTATCAATCTCTTTTACTATATTAGCTATTCTGATTTGTACTGTATCTAATAATCCAGCTGATATAATAGCTTGTTTATTTCCTTTTGCTCCAGCATGTGCTAAACCTCTTAAAGCTCCTAAAACTACTATATTATCAGAAGCCATAACTTCTGCGCCCGAATTCACATCTCCTAGTATTACTAAACTACCTTCTGATTCCATTTTTTGACCTGATCTGAGAGAGCCTCTATGAAATTTAGTTTCTGAAATTGCGATTTCTTTATTAAAAGTCCTTTTAATACTTGAAAGACCTAAAGATTTTGGCATATCAAAATCTATCTCTACATCAATATATTTTTTTATAAGCTTTTGTATTTCATCTATTTCTTTATTTTTTAATATCTTGCCTGTAACTCTTATTGGTGTTTTCTCATTTTTATACATTTTTTTTAATTCTTGAATCTTTTTCTTTAGGTTTTCTACTATATCTTTTTGTTCTGCATCATCACTTAATTTAATTAAAATTTCATTTTTTCTTAAATTAATACTAACACAATTTCTCATCTTTATACTCTTCCTTTCCATAGAACTATATTTATTATCTTAAAGATTGATTATAATTTACTGCACTCATATCTTCTTGAACATCTTGTGTATTCATTCCAAAATATTCTGTCATTATATCTCTTACAACCTCTGCTGTATAATTTCCATGTCCACCATTTTCAACCATAACTACTATTGCAATTTCTGGATCCTCAAATGGGGCAAAACCTACGAACCATGCATTAACTATATCTCTTCCATTCTCATCAGTTCCAGCCTCTGCAGAACCTGTTTTTCCTCCAACACTAATTCCAAAATCTTTAAACCTTACATATGCTGTTCCAGTTGTATCACTAGTAACAGATTGCATTCCTTGTAAAATAGCACTTAAGTTTTGCTGATTTATACTTAAATCTTCTGTTGTTTCTTCTTGAAGTCCTAATTTTTGGTTTACAAAATTATTTATTTCTTCACTTGATACTTCAGTCCCATCTGAATTTACTATACTTTTTATTATTGAAACATCAATATTTTTTCCTCCATTAGCTAACATGCTTATATATTTAGCTATTTGTAATGGGCTAAATGAATCTAAACCTTGACCTATTGATGCATTTATAGTTTGTCCTTTTGTCCATGTAACTCCTACAGTTTGTGCATACTCAGGCGTTGCCATTGCTCCTGCTGTTTCGCTAGGTAATTCTATTCCTGTCTTTACTCCTAATCCAAAATATTTAGCATATTTAGCAAGTGTCTCTATTCCCATTCTATCTCCTGTTTCATAGAAGAAATAGTTACATGATTTTTCTATAGCTCCTGATACATTTAACGATCCATGTCCTCTATGGTAATCAGTATAATACCAACAAGGCCATGTTTCGCCATATTTTTTATATAACCCTGTATCATTTATTCTTTCTGTTCTTGTTATCGCTCCTGATTCTAATCCTGCTATTGCAGTTATCATCTTAAATATTGAACCTGGTGCATATGAATTTTGAACTGCTTTATTCATTAATGGTTTCGCTGTATCTGAATTATACTTATTCCAATTCTCTGTACTTATTCCTCCTATAAAATCAGCTGGATCATAAGTTGGATTACTTGCCATTGCTAAAACTTCTCCTGTTTTTACATTCATAACAACACAACTTCCACCTGTTGCATTATACCTTTCTCCAAAACCTCCTGATGCTATTTTAGCTATATTTGCTGCCAAAGCATCTTCTGTTATTTTTTGCAAATTAGAATCTAACGTTAATACAATATTACTTCCAGCTACAGCTTCTTCAGCTGTATATTCAGATGTTATTGTACCATCTACAGCCATGTCTATTTGCTTTGTACCATCTTGTCCTTTTAAATATTCTTCAAAAACGTATTCTATTCCAGTTTTTCCTATTATATCATTTTGGTCATATGTATCTTTTCTACTTTCATATTCTTCTGAACTTATTTTTGATGCATAGCCTAATATATGTGAAGCCAATGTACCTGATGTATACTCTCTTACTGGCTCTGTAACAATATTTATTCCAGGAAATTTATCACTACTTTCAGAAAATTCTGCCACTGCTTCTCTTGGTATATCTTCTGCTATTGTTAAAGCTTTTGTACTACTATACCCTGTAGTAGTTATTTCATATCTTATTGCAATAATTTTTCTAATTTCTGATACATCTGTATTTTCTATATCATATTTATCTTTGAACTTGTAAAAAGCTTCCTCAGCAGATATATTTTCATCAAAATTATTGTCTTCTTTCCAATTTGCTAATGCTTCATCACTAATTGTAAAGGTAAAAGGATTTATTGATATAGGGAAAGAATCTGCATAACTGACTTGATATTTTTCTAATAAATTTACAATATTTAAAATTGAATTATTTAACTCATTATCATCTATTTTTGTTTTATATAACTCTAAAGCAAACTTAGTTGAACTTGTTACTAACGCTGTTCCTGATCTGTCTAAAATTTCTCCTCTCGTTGCTTCTAATTTTGTTTCCCTTGTCAATCTAGTATTTGATTCTTCTCTATATTCTGCTCCATGTACAATCTGTAAATTGAATAATTGTATTATCAATACTATTCCAATAAAATATGTAAATACTGTCAAAATATTGTATCTTAAATTCAAATTACTTCTACTTCTTCTATTTTTTTTTCTAAAATTTAACCCTTTCAAAGATTCACCTTCCTTTTACACCTACTATTTAAAGTCAAATTTTTGACTGTGTATCGTAACCTCTTTAGGCTAAAAATATCTTGTTAATATTCTATTTCCTTTATATTCATTTTCTATACTATATCCAAACTTTTGGAATAATGGATATATTATTATTACAATTATCAAATTGTATATTATTTCTATTGATAATATTTTTATGAAGTTTATAATTTCTACATTAATTGAAAAAATAATATAATTTAATATATATACAATCACTTCATAGATAAGTGTTGCTACTAAAACCATAATCATTATAGTAGCTCTACTATCTTTTGAGAAATTCTTATCAAATGTAGCTGCTAAAAATCCTATTATTCCTAAACCTACAGCATTAATTCCTATCTGTGTTCCGATGGCCAAGTCTAATATAGAACCAATTATTACTCCATATACCATTCCTGTCATTCTATTTGAAAATAGTCCAATAAACAAAATAAATATTACAAATAAATTTGGCATAACTCCAGAAATAGTGAACCAATTAAAAAAATTAGATTGCAAAAAATATATTATAAAAGCCACAAGTATTATTAATATATTTATTATTAATTTCTTCAATTGCTTCACCTCACTAATTATTTGTTATTACTAGTACTGTATCCAATTTATCAAAATCTACAGCAGTTTCTACTATTGCATATCTATCAGTTGCATTTTTAGTATTTACTACTTTCTTTATACTTCCTACATGTATTCCTTTAGGATATATTCCTCCTAATCCTGAAGTTTCTACACTATCTCCTTGTATTATTCCCTCATCTCCAGGTATATACATAGCCTTCAGAGCTGACTCTTCTTCTAATGTTCCCTTACACACTATACTTTCATCTGTAGTACTTAATGAACAACTTACTGAACTTGAAGTATCTATTATTGTTCTTATTTTTGCTGTAGTATTAGTAACTGAAATAACATGCCCTACTAATCCTTGATCTGCAATTACAGTCATATTTTCTTCTATTCCATCATCACTTCCAACGTTAATTACTAAAGTCTTTGAATAGTTGCTTATATCTTTGTTTATTATATATGCAGGCACTGTTTTATATTCCCCATATTTTTCTGTTAGATCTAGATATTCTTTTAATGTTTCATTTTCAGATTTTATATTTTCTAGTTCTCTTAATGATTGTTCTAATTCACTATTCTTTTTTTCTAACTCTTCATTTTCTGCTTTTAAATTATTAATATCTGTAAAAAATGTACTATTCCCACTAATTTTATTTTTTAAATATGTCAAACCATTTTGTACTGGCATTACTAATTTACTTGCAGCATTTTCAAGAAATGATATTTCACTATCTGAATTTGAAAATACCACTATTAATATTAAAATAAATATAGTTATTATAATACCTGCTATCTCCGCTTTTTTATTTTTATACATTTTCTACTCCTATACTATTATTTTTTTCTTCTTGCATTAATCAATACAGTCTTTAATCTTTCTAAATCTTCTAAAGTTTTTCCAGTACCTCTAACCACACAATCTAATGGCTCTTCTGCAATATATACTGGCATACCTGTTTCTATACTTAATAATTTGTCCAAGTTTTTTATTAGAGCCCCACCACCTGCTAACACAATACCTTTTTCCATTATATCTGATGCTAATTCTGGTGGTGTTTTTTCTAATGTTATTTTTACTATTTCTACAATTTTTTGTATAGATTCTTTCATTGCTTCTTCTACTTGTGTTGAAGTAACTGTAACATTTCTTGGTAACCCATCTGATAAATCTCTACCTCTTACTTCCATTGACATTTCTGTCATTAATGGCATAGCACAACCAATTTGTA